>JGI12329J12844_1000211_pt1 | contig 15050 bp, 13 predicted proteins | sample A23E3SouthBayCA_FD_12844 | JGI IMG/M metagenome (IMG submission 12844)
CGGCCGCGACAGCGACGTATCACCGACGCTCAGTGTCGTCCTGCCGACGCTCAACGAGGAAGAGGGCGTCCGCGCCTGTATCGAACAGGTCAAAGATGCGGTCGAGGAACTGGGGTTGACCACCGAGATCGTCGTCAGCGACAGCTCGACCGACCGGACGCCCCAGATCGCTCGCGATATGGGTGCGATCGTGGTCGAGCCCGACGAATCCGGCTACGGGAACGCCTACAAATACGCGTTCGAGCGCGTCCGCGGGGAGTACATCGCCATCGGCGACGCCGACACGACCTACGACTTCGGCGAGTTGCCGAAACTGTTCGAGGTGGCCCTCGACCGGGACGCCGACATGGTCATGGGGAGCCGACTCGAGGGCGAGATCAAACCCGACGCGATGCCGCCGCTGCATCAGTACGTCGGGAACCCGCTGTTGACCCGGTTTCTCAACACGTTCTACGACGCGGGCGTCAGCGACGCCCACAGCGGGATGCGGGTGATCAAACGCGACTCGCTCGAAGCGCTGGACCTCGAGACAGGCGGCATGGAATTCGCCAGCGAGATGATCATGGAGGCGGCGACGCGGGACATGACCATCGAGGAGGTCCCGATCACCTATCACGAGCGCGTGGGCGACGCGACGCTCGACAGCTTCAGCGACGGGTGGCGTCACGTGAAGTTCATGCTCACGAACGCGCCCGGTTACCTGTTCACGCTCCCGTCGATAGTGTTCGGTATTCTAGGACTGGCGATCGTCGCCGCGTCCGTGCAGGGCGGCACGATCGGCCCCGTCTACTTCGGGCTGCAGACGCTCATCGGCGGGATCCTCTTCACGATGGTCGGCTACCAGGTCGGTAGTCTGGCGCTTTTCAGTTCTGTCGCGGCGGATCCGATCCGGAATCCCAGAGATCCGGTGACGAACGCCATTCACGAACAATTCACGCTCGAGAGCGGGGCGACGTTCGGAGTGATCGTCTTCGCGCTCGGAGCCTCGGTCCTCTCATACGGTGTCATCGCATGGACGATCGAGGGATACGCAGCCGTTCCGCCCGTCGAGTGGAATCTCATAGCCGCGTGCGCCGTCGTCATCGGCGTACAGACGGTGTTCAATTCGTTCTTTCTCACACTCATCGTTCAAAACCACGACTGAGACCGAAAAACGCCGTCCGCGGACGGTCGTTGATGCCACTCCTCTTTTTTCACCCACTGTAGGCTGACACCTTCGTAACGGTTAACAACAGGGCGCTCGTACCAGTGGATATACAGATGGGTGCAACAGCAGTCGTCTCGAGTTCCGCCAGTAGCGCATCTTCGAGCGCAGCAGGCGTCTCGGCGACAGTCACGTCGTTGCTATCGCCCGTGGGGACGGGTATCGGTGGGATGGTCGTCGCACTCGCACTGGTGTACGTCCTCGCGCATCTCGATATCGTCTCCGCGAAGCCCGACAGGGACGACAGTGTCCGGAACACACTCCTCGCGACGGCCGTGCCCCTTTCGCTCACGTTTGCGGGGATCGTCGCGTTCCAGACGCTACAGTTCCTGTAGCCGAGTGAGCGGGCGACAACGAATTCGATCCCGACTTTCTGCCAGACTTCGGCCATCGCCGTTGCCTTTCTCAGCGACTCGACTGACGGTACACCCGGATCTCTGACTCACGAGCGAGGGACTCGTCCGGTTTCGAACCGAGGGGTCACACCGGGAACAACGATCCGTGGATAGGGAGGACGGCGAACAGGAAGACGTTCAGAACGCCGTGGACGACAGTCACGAACACGAGACTGTCGAGGTAGTCGTAGATGAGTCCGAAGACCAGCCCGATGACGCCCGCGAAGAGGACTTCTGCCGGAACTCCGTATCCGGAGTGCATCAGACCGAACAGTGCGCTGGCGAGGAGCACGCCCGGCCACCGACCGAGTGACTCCTGTAACGTCGGCTGGAGGAGTCCGCGGAAGAGGTACTCCTCGACGAACCCGACGAAACAGACCATCACGACGGTGATCGTCGCGACCTCCACGACGTTCCACGCCGGGATCAGTGCCGCGGACTGGAGAATCTCCGATTCCACCTCTGCCAACCCCCACCCGAGCGGTATCGTCAGGGGCAGCAGGATCAGTCCTTCTCGCCAGCCGAACGGCACGTCGAGGTCGGGATTGAGTCGGTCGACGAGGACGAGTCCCGGTATCAAGGGACCGTAGATCATCGGGAACCAGTACACGGTCAGCTCGAAGAACACCGGCATCCCGAGGTTGACCAGTCTGAACAGTGGGACGAGCAGGATCACCTGGACGTGGGTCGCATCCACTCCCCGCTGAAGGAAGGAGAGACAGACGACCAGGGTCGCGAAGTGCCCCCAGATCGCCATCCATCGACGGCCGGAGAAGAGGAACGCCTCGCTCACTGCGATACCAGTCACGAACACCAGGATCAAGATCAGCCGATTCGGATGCCGCGCCCAGGACTCACGGACACGGTCGACGAGTCGCTCCGAATACTGTCGTTTGTCGAGGCTCACGGTCGGTCGAACTGTCTAGTGAGAATGAATCATCCTGTATAAACAATCCGGTCGAAGAAACGCCGCGATGGCGAGAACGGCATCGGGCGATCGTTCCGGTTGTGGGTACGAACCCGATCCACGGCTGCGAGCGGCAGCGGAAAGCGTCTTTTCTGCGCGCTCGACTCCGAGATCGTCCGTTCTACGGGTCGATAGTGCCGTCGAGGGACTACCGCGAAGTTTCGTCTGGGACCGAGATCAGAGACGGGGTAGAGAGAACGCCGACTGGGTGCAGTGTCCGCCCGTCAGTAGCACGGATTGCGATCACAGAATCATTCAGATCGCCTCGGCACTCACCGCCATCGGTTGAACGCGACCGGGTCTCACGACGGCGAACGATGAACGACGGAGATGAACGGACCGTTCACTTCCGATATATATGACGTGATACCGAATCCGAATTGACTGGTTCATCAGCGGACGAGCATAGCCCCGATTGTGACGGGTTCGTGTCCCGTTTGACACGGTGTGAAACACCGAAATGCGGCCACCTGTCCGACAGTGAACAGTGAACGCCCACGTGACCGATAGTAAGTTTAACACGTCAGGAAGTGACACTCGCGAGTAGAGATGGCGCCCGGGGACCCACAAAGCGAGGCCACCGAGACGGGGTCGAACGTCCTTCTCAGAGGAACGTGGCTCGACGGGGTCAACGACGACCGGTGTGCCGACCTGCTCGCAGTTGACCGGACCGACGAAGTGAAGGTGTTGCTGATAACGATCACGATGGCGCCGCGGACCCGCGTCCGGACGGTCGACTCGGCGCTCGATACCGACCCCGAGGAGGTGGCGGTGATCACGACCGACCCCGACGCCGGGTCGACGCCCGGTGACAGTGCGCCGTCGGTCCCCGGCGCGACGACGGTCACGACCACTCGGAACCCGGGCGATCTGACGGGCCTCGGCGTCTCTATCATGGACCGCTTTTCCGACTGGGAGAGCGACGACGCCGCGGTGTCGGTCTGTCTGCACTCCATCACGCCGCTGTTGCAGTACAACACCCTCGACGAAGTGTTTCACTTCCTCCGGATCGTCACCGACGAAGTCGCGTCGGCCGGCGCCGTCGCCCACTACCACCTCGACCCCACCGCCCACGACGAGCAAACCCGCCAGCGACTACTCCCGCTGTTCGACCGGACCGAGGACGTCACGACGGAGTAACACGATTCACGTCGCTGCCGGCCGGCAACTGCCATCGAGTATCGATCACAGATGTCGCAACCCTCATTAATATAACCTGATACACCAAGGAAAACACGATGCATATTCAAATATTGAAGAAGTAACCAGTGATTATTAGCTTCCAGCGCAACGACACAGATACATGACCGAACGGGTTGAAAGGACGGGTGGGACCGCGTCCACGGGTGTCAGCTCCGGTACGAAACCGCGAGCGCTGATCCACAGGAAGATACTCGACATCGCGGCCGCGAACCCTGACGCCTCCATGGAAGCGATCGCAGACGAGGTGAGCGGGGCTTCGATCACTTTCGTCGAACGCGTCCTCGAGGAGTACGGCGATCCAGCCGAGGAGCGTCCGGAAGAACAGCACGCGAGCGGGAAGAGTAGCACAGATACTGCCGAGGCGGCGGCCGAAACAGCCGACCACGGACCGGAGACGACAGCCAGCCCGCAGTCCGTCGACAGCGGTGCGGGCGGCGACGCCACAGACGAGCGCCAGCGGGAAACCGCGAGCGACGGGGGCCGCCAGAACCACGCCGCCGATGACGGACCGGCGGTCGACACGGCGAGCGATGTTGACAACTCGGGCGAGCGGCGCGTACCGGACGGCGACTCAACGACGACTGCCGACGAGAGGGGCGATAGCGAGCTCAGTGACGCTGCGACGGCCGACGACGCGGGAACCGTCCCCGACACCTCGGAACTCTCCGAGAAGCAGCGCGAGACGCTCGTCGCGGTCGCGGAGCGGCCGGCGGCCACGCAGGCCGAGATCGCCGAGGAACTCGGCGTGAGCAGAGCGACGATTTCCAAGCGCCTGGGTTCCGTCGACGGTTTCGAGTGGCCCGACAGGGCGACGTTCGTCGACGAGCTGTTCGAGTACCGCGGCGGAAACACCGCGGAACAAGCGGTCGCGGAACCGGTCGACGGGTCCGACAGGATCGCCGCGCTCGAGAGTCAGGTCGAGGCGCTGGAAGTGCGACTGGACGAAGCGGCGTCGGAGCAGACGTTCGAGCCGGACCCGGAACTCGTCCACAAGGTCGTCCACGCCTGCATGGACGCCGACTACATCTCCCAGGAGGAGGAACTGGAAGTCCTGCGGGACATCTTCCAGCACGGTACCGGCTGGCCGTGAGACGCGTAGTGCGCGCTATCGCCGTTCGTCGTCGAAGTGGGTCCATTGGCGCGATATTGCAGTTGAGGCCGGAATCTCTGTCCAGTCGTGGATGCAGCGCGACCCTCCCAGCGGTCGGTCCGACAAGACGGCGCATCGTCGCCCTCTGAGCGGAGTCTTCGGGGACGTTCAGGGCATCGTTGATCTCGTCGTCGATCTCGACCTCGGCCATTCGCACGTCTGGTCGGTCTCTCGCCCGATTCTCTGGCTATCATCGACGCCCCGGAATCCGCCACTCAAAACGAGAAGAACGACCACTGGATGGGGAGCACGGCGAACAGGAACACATTCACGGCTGGAAGAACACCGGCATCCCCAGGTTGACCAGTCTGAACACGGGCACGAGCGCGAAGGCCATGATGACCGGGACATCGCTCTCTGCGCGCTGGATGAGGTAGAAACAGCCCATGAGCGTGATGAAGTGCCCCCAGATGGCCATGTAGTTCCGGCCCGTGAACAGGAGGGCTTCACTGATCGTGATTGCCGCGACGATCGTGAAGACGATGATTGCGAGTCGCTGGGTGTCTTCGCGTGGCTCGTCGAAGGTTTCGGATAGTGTCTCGGTGACGGTCGGCTTGTCGGAGGCCATCGAAGTCGCTTGTTCGGTGTTGTGGGTTAATCGACATAATTCGTCTGATCGTCAGCGGACAGGTCAATAGTCACACTGCTTTACTAACACCACGACCAATAGATGCAATAGATCCGAAAGAGAATCCCTACGTGGTTGTTCACAATACGATTCAACACTTCGGCCCCAGAGATTTATAGGTCGTATAGTCATTGTTTTAATACTCGACTGGAAAGCAGCAAGCGTCACCCCGAAAAGTCACAGACTATGCACCGAACTTGTTAACTAGTCCTATCCGTGTCAATCGTCTAAATTAGCGAATTAAGTATCAGAAGGTCTCGATCAGATGGGAAAAGATACCACCGTAGACCAATCGGAAATAAAGGGGGCATTGAGTTCAATAGGACTAAGTGTAATTCTAATTCTCGGAGCGACGTTTTTCAGTCAGGGACTAGGATTTATAACTCGGATTACAATGGCACGTTACCTGCCTATTGACGGGTACGGAAACGTTGTCTTGGGGATATCCCTACTAAACTTGGTAGGCATAGCAGCACTTGCTGGACTCCCTCAAGCGATTTCACGTTACATTCCACGAAAAGAAACTCAAGATGAGAGACAAATAGTTATATCCACGTCTTTTCAGATTGTGGGCACATTTTCTCTGGTAATCGCGTTGTTGATACTACTCTTAGCCGAACCGATAGCCAAGTTCGTATTTAACAACTCAGATCTCGTGTGGGTTTTCAGAATATTTGCCGGAATATTACCGTTCTATGCATTGTTTAAGTTAAGTATTGGGGGATTCCGGGGATACGAAAAGACAACACCGCAAGTTATCACAGATAAGGCGTTGCTGCCTGGATTACAGCTGATCGGAATAGCCGTTTTCGTGACTCTCGGATACAACTATGCAGGGATCGCGTTCGCCTATGCAGTATCCTTTTTACTTGTGAGTGCTGTATCAATAGCTCTAATTTATAGGCTTGGAGATTTCTCGGTCAGGACGTTTTTTAAAATTAATTCAGGTGAGCAATACCGTGAATTATTGGTGTTTTCAATCCCTCTTGCGGCTTCTGGGGCGATAAACACTATAGCAAAGCATAGCGATCTTGTAGTCCTCGGGATTTTCCTGAGTAGTGGTCCCGTTGGGGTGTACGAAATATCATACCGGATGGCATTATTTGTGATATTTATTTTTTCACCAGCCGTAGGATATCTGCTTCAACCACTGCTCTCTCGGTTTGACGCTGCTGAAGATCACAAAAAAATGGAACAATTATATTCGGTGACAACAAGATGGGTTGTCGTAGCTTCGTTTCCAGTATTCTCCCTCCTACTATTATTTCCAGAGCAGACGCTGAGTTTCTTTTTCCGAGAGGAGTATTCGAGAGGCGCCCTCTCCTTGTCGATTCTTGCAGTAGGTTTTATGGCCTCTAGACTCCCTGGATTAACTGGAACATTCTTGACGGCAACAGGAAAAACAAAGACAATACTCTACATCTCACTCGCAACAGCGACAATAAATATTGGTATGAATATCATTTTAATCCCGACACTTGGTATTTATGGCGCTGCTATAGCCACAGCGACGGCACATATTTTCAATAACACCGTACAAGTATACATTATGGAACGGAAATTTGGAATTCACCCATTCAACAGGAATTATATTTTGCCATCCATATTCATGGTGGGACTATTCATCGGAATTTATTTGTCACCGATTCAGTTGGATCGATTTACATTCCAAGAAGGGTTTGTTACGGCAGTAGGGATGGGAGTGGCCTTTCTCATTTTCGTGCTTCTCACCCGTTCGGTCTACAACGTTGAAGCTGAATTAGCCGAATCACTGCTTCATAGAGTTGGAATTTCGGTCCCGATCTCAAGATATCTACAACCATTTATTCATTAGCTGGATTGTAACTCAAACTCTTATATCAACGGGTTCACTCTATACCTCCAATGGGAATCGCATATAGAATTGTAAGGCCGATCTTCCAGCGCGCAATGATGATAGGAAAACCAAGTACGGCAACAATAGAGGTTGGTGACGTTACTGCAAATGTGAATCAACCAACCTTGGAAAGAGCGAACGAGATCGATCTAATTCAAAGTGAAACGCCCTATCTTTCAGAATGCCTTGATAAGATTAGTTCCGATGATGTATTTTGGGACATCGGTGCCCACCATGGTATCGTTTCTATACTCGCCGCGAAGTCTGAACCCTCAGCCACCGTTGTTGCGATAGAAGCAGTAGATGAGAACGTGGAAATACTAAATTCACATTTGAGACAAAATGATGTAGCAGAGTCAGTGACAGTCATCAAAGATGTACTTTCGAATTCGGAAGAGAAGATGACGTTCTACAAGGAAGATTCGGGGGTAGCAGGCCGACACAGACTTACCAATTCAGAAGAAACAGAAAATTTCGTGTATACAACAACCGGAGAGAAATTGATTTCAAATGATGGAATTCCAACTCCAGATATAATCAAGCTCGATGTTGAGGGGGCCGAACTCCCCGTTCTCAGAGGAATAGGAGATTACTTGCACGAGTGCCGTTCTATCTTTATCGAACTTCATACAGAACTATACGACGAGTACGATTATGGAGAGCATGATCTCACTGAATATCTAAAACAAAGAGGATTCAGTGTCGCAGAATTAAAATTGGAACGGGGAGAGCGGTTCTTAATTGTTGAAAATAAGTAGAGTAGTGAAAATGGCAAGGAGATATACAATACAAGCCGCTGTCCGTGCTGCTAAAGAGCCCGGAAGAATCGTAGGCGAACTCCGACGGATAGGAACTAGAATTAACGCAAAAATTAATGGCCTGCAATCTCGGGATTCTTTTGATGTGATGAACGCAGATTGGGATATACTATTAATATTGGATGGATGTCGCTACGATTTGTTCAAGGAACAAAACACACTAGATGGTGAAACCAGCAAAGTGATATCAGCAGGAAGTGACTCGATAGGATTTATCGAAGCGAACTTTAATCGAACTTCTCACCATGATACGGTCTACGTTACTGCAAACCCATTTGCAAAGCGATTGCATGAGGGAACATTTCACGCAGTTAAAAAGGTCTATGCCACACATTGGAGTGATGAATTTGGAACAGTTAGACCCGAATCAGTCGCAGATGTATCCTGTGATGTTGCTGACAAATTCCCTAATAAACGAATTATCGTTCATTTCATGCAGCCACATTATCCGTTTATTACCGAAACTGGAAAGCAATTTGATTCGGGCAATCTTCGGTTTGAGAACGGTGGAGATATATGGACTCTCTTACAAAATAATCGGTGCCCTGTTAGTGAGGAGCTTGTTTGGAAAGCTTATGAAGAGAATTACCGGATACTGGAACCAGTGATTCGACGGATCGATTCAGAGATCACTGGGCAAACAGTAGTCACAGCAGATCACGGAAATCTTGTGGGAGAACGGCTATCTCCGATACCAGTACAATGCTATGGCCACCCACCAGGAACTCGCCATCCACATCTCATTACTGTTCCTTGGCATAAGATGCCAACCGGTCAACGGCGGAAAATAACTAAGGACGCACCGAAAAAGGTTGAGAATACCGAGAAGAATCAGATCGAGGAACGGTTGAAAGCTCTTGGATATACTTGAAGATTTATTAATCAGGGATCAGTTATGAAACAGCCTCTTGTTTCGACAATTGTACCAACATATAATAGGCCTATGCGATTAAGGAAGGCTCTTAGATCTATTAACAAACAAACCTACGAAAATATCGAGACCGTCATCGTTGACGATGGGTCAGACAGTCAATACGCTGTTGAGATCGCGGAAGAAATCGTAAACCAGGGTTCGTATATCGTCTGTGAACACGATGTGAATAAGGGCGTTTCAACCGCGAGAAACACGGGAATTAGTTCAGCTAACGGTTCCTATATCGCATTTCTCGATGATGACGATGTTTGGAAGGAAACAAAAATAGAGAGACAGATAGATGTGATGCTAGATGAGGGTCGATCAGTTTCGTATACTTGGCTAAACCGAGTAGATGAAGACGAAAACGTCACTGGGAAATCAAGGAAAACGAGCTCTGGGATGATTAGGACCGAGATCCCAGATGGTGGATTTCCAGGACCTCCGGCAGTATGCATCGAGAAGAAAGTCTTCGAGGACATCGGTGTATTCAAAGAATCACTGGAGGTACTCGAAGATACGGAGTTCGGCATCCGTCTCGCTGATAACTACGAATATTCGTGTGTCCCGGAGACACTCGTCGTGGCGAGTGCTTCTGGGGAACCTACGAAACAGTACGTCGAAAAAAAGCGAGATGCGACTGAGCAGGTCTTGAACTGGCATACTCCACTACCGGAACGGTTCGGGCCAAAAGCAACGGAACGCATACGAGCAAGATTGTATCGAAGTCTCGGAATTACTGCGCTGAAAGCAGGAGTATATTCTACTGCCCGTAACAGTCTCTTTCGTTCAATACAATCAAAACCAATCCAAAGGCAGGCATATATATATTCACTAGCCGCAGTGGGAGGTAAACATACACATAAACCGCTACTACATCTGAAAACACGTTTATTAGATTCAGATTCGGCTGATTGAATAAATAAATCAATATCCCCTGAAGATGAATAGATTCACACGTTTCGTTCAGCAAGCAGGGGTATTACATCGAAAAGCCCTTATCAGGCCCTACCAGTGAACAGTGCAGTGAATCATTGAAATAGTGATGGTTGATGACCTTAGAACTAAGCATCCAACTGTAAGAGGCAGAGTATGAATGACATTGAAGACGATATCGCACTGGGTACTAAGGTTTTCAGCCGGACCGATGACTTACGACGTCTCATAGAATCTATCCCTTCCTTCGTCTCGAAAGTATACATTGCCGATGACGGGGAAATGAACGAAGAGAAATCAGTCATATACAACGCTGATTATGACTTCCAGCTACAGGTAATAGCCCTCGAATACGATCTCGGTGTCGGGGCTGGTCGGAATGCAATTGTCGATGCAGCCAGCGAGGATTACATCTTCATCGTTGACCCGGATCACCAGTTAACACCCTCCATTGGAGTGCTCTATGAACAACTGAAGGAGCGTCCTGATATCGGTGGAATTGGTGCAATCATTGTCGAACCAGAAAATGACCGGTTGTATTCACAGGCAGCTGATTTCAGGGAGAAACGTACTGATGACGGACTCAGGCTCGTCAGAGAGACACGTGGTATAGACAATAACAAAGAGATCCAGATCGCAGCAGGCGCACCGTTAGTCGAGTTCGACTTCATTCCTCACGCCACGTTGTTTAGACTCGAATGTCTCCGTGATCAAGCATGGGACGAAGCGTATCTCACTGAATTTGAACACGAGGATCTCTTTGTCGCACACTGGAAACGAACGGACTGGAAATTCGCACTCTCACCGAGTGCCCAGATGCTGCACTACCCTGGTGGAGATACTGAATACCTACTCAATCGCCAAGATCCGGAAAAGACATCTCACGGGAGAGAACATTTCTTGAAAAAGTGGGGGTACTTTGAGATGGAAACAACCGACGGGAGATGGATCGAGGCTGGTTCAATTGGAACAGCATCGAAGAAACTCGAAAGTGCAATCGACGTACTTCGCAATGAAGGACCGATAGCACTATTACGACAAGTACGACTATACCTATCAAACGACGAACGTTAATATGGATAAAACAAATCTCCTCATCATATCGATCGATTCGTTACGAGCGGATGCGGTGTCGCTGTTCAATCCAGCCCTGTCCAATACACCGTTTTTGGACCAATTTTCATCAGACGCCACAGTATTCGAATCTACGTTCTCGCAGGCAGAGTGGACTGTCCCCTCTCACACGTCGATATTCACGGGCCTGTATCCCACAGAGCATGGGGTTGTTACAGGTGATCGTTCACTTGGTGACCATCCTACCCTCGCTGAAAAACTGTCCGAACAGGGCTACGAAACAGAGGCAAACTTCCGACTCAATTGGTTTACTGGGGGTGGAATCCTTCGCGGGTTTGACGGACTTGAAACAGGCGAAAAAGAACAATCTAGCGGGATAACCGATAAGGCGAAAGGAATTGTAAAACGGTCATCCATTCTCCGACAGGTTGCTCGCGGGATCTACAGAGGGAGCTTTCGCGGCCATATGCACGACCAGCACATAGTAGACGGAGCAATTGAGGCGTTCAACACTGCGGAGGAACCGTTTTGTCACTTCATCCATCTCAATGACGCACATTGGCCATACTCTCCAACAGCACCTTTCCACAAAGCCGCTACCGAGAGGCCCACGTGGCAACTAGCTTGGAACAGGGCATATACGCAGCAGAAAATGTTTGATGAAAATGACCCGACATCACCTGCAAATAGCAAAAAAATGGCCATAATGAAGGACCTCTATCTCGGGGCAGTCCGCCAAGTCGATCACCACCTCGAAAACATATTCGAGAACATTCCGGATAGAACCCTTCAGAATACCGTAGTCGTCATTTTCGGAGACCACGGAGACGCGTTTGGTGAGAAAGGTGAAGTTGGCCACAACGCACCTATTCCAGAAGTAGCGCATGTCCCAATGATAATCAAAGACCCGACTGAGACTCTCCCACGGACAAGAGTCGAAAAGACCGCCCAACTCATGGATTTGTATCCGACCCTCGCTGAACTTCTGGACATAGATGTTCCCCGAACAGGGGCGAGAAACCTCGTGAAAGATGGACCATCCGGTTTAGCGTTTACTCACTCTGGTGATCCGTCAACCAACGATCGGTTTCTTGAAAAATACGCGGTTTGGAGGTCTCCGACCGATTACGTCATCTGGGACTATCGGTCCGATAAATTCGTTGAATATGGCCAAACCGATGGACTGAAACAAGAATTAGAAGATCACGTGTCTGATCTTGAATACGTGCCTCCCGAATCTCGAGAGGAAATGGATGAACAGGCTGTGCGTCAACTCAAGGACCTGGGTTATCTGAGCTAGACGACGGAGCAGTTAGCGGTATCCAAGTGCCTCAAGCTGTTCGGTATGAGAAATATTGGTAGAAGAGCGGTCGATAGTCGGTGCAAATGTTTCATCATCAACTGATTGGATTGGTACCCACGGAACTTTTCGAAGCCGCTCTATATTCACCCTAGCAGGGTGACCATATAGGCCGGTCTCACCTACACCGTTCCCGTGATCAGCTGAGAGGACCGCATTCTCTGCATCAAAGTTTTCACAAAGTAAATCCACCTCATCAAGAACATACCGAAGGTTCTCGATATACAGTTCACGTAACCTTTCAGATTCAAGATTGCCTCGCATGACCTGAAACCATGGTTCCCTACAATCTTTGACTGGGTATGAGAGCTCAACTCCTTCACGATTATTGGAATTTGTCCGTTTTAGGAACGGTGCGTGAGGTTGCATATAGTGAACAACATATCGATCGAAGTTCGTCGTACGGCCAGCTTCGATGGCTGCATCAGTGACATTGTGAGCGGGAACCGTACCGAGCGAGTTTACCCAACCCCATTCTCGGACATTTTCAAGGAATCCAAGTGACTGCGGTTTGTGCTGATTAACAAAGGGATTTGCCGTGATAAATGCAGTTCGCTCAAGCACTTCACTCGGGGTATTCGCGAACGTATGTTCATGCCAGTCATCCGATCCGGATCCGACAGAGACGATCGAACCGACATCTCCCTGATCAAATAGAGACTGATCTGAAGCGACTTCGTCTACCCATTCTGGATCACAACCATCAACAATTATGAGGAGATCCCAATCTCGATTGAATACGTTTGTCCCTTCGATAGTGTCAGGTTTGACTCTATAGTACTGCTTCTTAATCCACCACTTTGCTCCCTCTACCCCACCTTTGTTAGCGTGAAGGCGAAAATTCCGAATGTGCGACATCATATTAGATATTCTATTTGAATATCCCATATTTAGTGATTTCTAAACTAGGCATGAGAGTTCTTGTTCAATACCACGTGAAAGCTGATTAGGCTCCCAAGGTCTCATATACGAAATCAGTAAAGTCACTTGCCAATTTTTTGCGGGAGTAATACTCGGTAATCCGTTCTCGACCTGAATTCCCCATTTTCTTTCGTAAGTCTCTACTTTCAGTTAATTCTTCGATCCTGTCTACGTATTCTAATGCCGTGGTTGGATCAGTCAAGTATCCAGTTTCTGCATGTATGACGGATTTTGAGATTCCTCCAACTGGACTTGCCACTACAGGTAAACCACTCGCCATCGCTTCGAGAACTGTGATACACAATCCTTCGGAGAGAGAGGGTTGCATATAGATGTCCATCTCTTCCAGAAATTCCAACAGTTCCGACGATGAGAGTTGACCGAGCAACTCGACAGCTTCCACATCAGAAGCTTTCTTTACGAGTTGTTCTCGCTCCGGACCCGTTCCAACGATGTAGAACCGACAGTCCGTAGCCTCGAAATGGCTCGCGACCTCGATTACGGCACCCAGATTCTTTTTCTCTTGAAGTCTTCCTATCGTACCGACCTTGATCGGAGCCTGATCGGACTGCTGTGGTTCTGGGAAAGACTCCACATCTATCCCCGCCAGGGTTAGAACATCGATATTTTTCACGGAGAGTGGCAATTCATCACGTAACGTCTCGGCGGACTGCTCGCAATCAGCGATCACGCGGTCTGATAGAAGGGCCGTTAATTGATGGAGGGGCAATCTGGTGGAATTCTTGATCCTCGTGTTATGCTGCCATCGGAAGATCGCAGGCACTCCCGTTATTTTCCCCAGGATAGTACCCACAATAGACGAATAGTACATTGAACAGACCAGCACATCGGTTGTTCGTAAGATCCGAAGTAGTGGAGAGAGCCGAGAGAGCTGGAACTTCTTCTCGATATCCAACTCCACGATCTCGACGTAGTCTGGAATTTTCGCTAGAAAGTCCTCATCGTCGATCCTGAAGCAGACGATGGTGATCTCGAAGATGTCTTCATCCAGTCCTGAAAGAAGACGCGCCATTCCAGTTTGTGCTCCACCCCAATCCAGAGTATTGATTAAGTATGTTAATCGGATCTTTTCTTCAGCCCTACTGTTGGCAACCATTCTATAGTATTCTCCAAATTATTCCGCGTACCCGAGTTGTTTCAGCCGATCCGCCGCAGCGTCGTCGATACCCGATACGTCGGCCCGACCACGGAGCGACTCGGGTTCAACCACGATTTCTCGCGCGGGACGTTCGAGATTCGATTCACCCACCCCGTCAGACACACGCTCCGTCGGGTCAGCCCCGAGGAGATAGTGACCGTACGGACCGACGTTCACCTCTTCGGACCGCTCTAGTTCGCCTGTGTGCAGTACGAACTTCTCGTCACCCCGCCGTGCGACGACGCTGTGTCCACGGTGACTGATCGAATCCGCCAGCAGCGTCCCTTCGTCTCCATCTCCTGAGTTCCGCCGGGGCAAATGCGTCTCGTACGAGGACGAGACCGGCGCATCCATCTCCGGGACTGCGCCCAGTTCTGCCACAAATTCGTGGAGCCACCCGAGCGAAAACAGGCGATCGATCCGGTCACCCGCCACACCTGGCACTC
>JGI12329J12844_1000217_pt1 | contig 14945 bp, 16 predicted proteins | sample A23E3SouthBayCA_FD_12844 | JGI IMG/M metagenome (IMG submission 12844)
CACCCACCCCCCACCCCACCTACTTTCGAAGACCAAACCCGGCAGTCCCATCTGTCGGGTTTCGCTTTTCGACTCGCGAATTGAGGTGAGCGGTCGTACGTGGACGTACAGTCTGTTGTCCGGGATATCTCAGGGACCTGGGCCGGGAAGATCGAATTACAGATATCAATATTAGGTGCTATTGGTCGGGTTGCTCTCGACTGACCAGCGTCGAATCCACTCACGACTGCATTGTCTATGTCATGTATTGACGAACCAATAAGCATATATACCGTCGTGGTATACCATAGCATGCATGGCCTCAGCACCGAGCGACGACATGTTCGATGAGTTCCTGTCGCAGCGTGGCCACGACATGGAAGCTTCCAGTTGGGAAGACAGCTACAACAAAAAGCAGTGCCCCGAATGTGGTGGGCTCCACGATTCCGGCGCCGTAGAGTGTACAATCTGTGGCTGGTCGCCAGCTCGGTGACGCGCACACCCTACTACTCCCGATCGCTGACTGCTATCCAGCGACAGCCGTCGAATTGACGGGCCGTCCCAGCCCGACCATGGCCTATATAAATCGTGGCCAATCGTCGATCAGTGCCCCGATACCCATGTCATCAAATGACACACAAATGCCGCAAATAGCCGTGTAATCGGCGCTATTCTCCGAGTGTTCCTGGCACTGGGGAATCCACGATAACAATCGCGAACCCACACATTTATATAGAATCACATTCAATCCTCGACCGAATATGAGTCAGCGAATGCAGGGCCAGCCCATGGTGATTCTGGGCGAGGATTCCCAGCGAATGCAGGACAAAGACGCACAGAGTCACAACATTTCCGCAGCTCGGGCTGTCGCGGAGTCAGTACGTTCGACGCTCGGTCCGAAGGGGATGGACAAGATGCTCGTCTCCTCGATGGGAGACGTGACGGTCACCAACGATGGCGTGACCATCCTCCGGGAGATGGACATCGACAATCCGACCGCGGAGATGATCGTCGAGGTCGCCGAGACACAGGAAGACGAGGCCGGCGACGGGACGACCTCTGCGGTGTCGATCTCGGGTGAGCTACTGAAAAACGCCGAAGAGTTGCTCGAACAGGACATCCACCCCTCGACGATCATCAAGGGCTTCGACATGGCCGCCAAGGAAGCCCGCAGCCAGATCGACGACGTCGCTGAGGAAGTCAGCGTCGAGGATACGGAGATTCTCAAGCAGGTCGCCGAGACGGCGATGACCGGGAAAGGTGCCGAACAGAACAAGGACCTGCTGGGTCAGCTGATCGTCGACGCCGTCGAGAACGTTACCGTCGAGGCCGAGGACGGTTCCTCGGTCGTCGATCTGGAGTTCCTCAACATCACGACCGAGGCCAGCGGTACCGCGGCCGATTCGGAGCTCGTCGAGGGCGTCCTCCTCAAGGAGGACCCCGCCCACGAGGACATGCCGACTGACTTCGAGAACGCCGACATCCTGCTGATGGACACGGCCCTGGAGATCGAGGAAACCAACGCGGACGCCCAGCTGAGTGTCGACGATCCCGCCCAGCTCCAGCAGTTCGTCGAGCAGGAGGAACAGCAGCTCAAGGAGATGGTCGAGGACATCAAGGCGACCGGCGCCGACGTCGTCTTCTGTCAGAAGAACATCGACGACATGGTCCAGCACCTGCTGGCCAAGGAGGGCATTCTGGCCGTCAAGCGAGCCAAGAAATCCGACATCGAGTTCATGCGTGAGACCGTCGGTGCGCGGATCGTCTCCGATCTCGACAGCGCCACCGCCGAGGACCTCGGCACCGGTAACGTGACCTACGAGGCCGACAACGAGTGGTTCGTCGTCGAGGGCGAGAACTCCCACGGCGTGACGCTGCTGCTGCGCGGGTCGACCGACCACGTCGTCGACGAGCTCGAACGCGGCGTCAACGACGCCCTGGACGTGGTCTCCGCGGCTGTCGCGGACGGACTCGTCCTGGCCGGCGGCGGTGCCGTCGAGGTCGAACTCGCTCGCCGATTGCGCGATTACGCCGACGGTGTCAGCGGTCGCGAGCAGTTGGCCGTCGAGGCCTTCGCGGACTCCCTGGAACTGATCCCGCGCGTCCTCGCGGAGAACGCCGGCCTCGATTCCATCGACACACTCGTCGAGGTCCGCGCCGCTCACGAGGACGGCGAGGAGAACGCCGGGCTGAACGTCTTCACCGGCGACATCGAGGACACCTACGAGGCGGGCGTCGTCGAGACGGCCCACGCCAAGTCCCAGGCGCTGTCCTCGGCTGCCGAAGCCGCCAACCTCGTGCTGAAGATCGACGACATCATCGCTGCCGGTGATCTTTCGACGTCCGGCGGCGACGAGGAAGGCGGACCCGGTGCCGGCGGCATGGGTGGCATGGGCGGTATGGGCGGCGGCATGGGCGGCATGATGTAGGAGCCGCCACTGTTTCGCCGTCAGGTCTCGCACACGAGTCTGTCGGCTCGTTGTGACCTATTCTTGCGCGAATCCGTTACGGGAAGAGGATGACATCCTCCGCACCGTAAACGGCGCGGTTTCCTCTCCGACGTGGGAGTCTCGGCTATGCCGATTCCCCGGAGGCAATATTCCCGTCAACGTGGACGGTACTCGGGTCTGTGCGCTGTTCTTTGGGATTTGAAGAAGCGTCTGTGGTTGAACGCCATTGATGATTGTCCCACTCGAACCGCACGGGCCGTGCCATCGGCCTGACTGCCTGTTCTGTGTGCCGCTTCAGGAACGTTTCTGACGCCGTAAGGTCGGCGTGCCCCTCGAACCCACACGGACAGGTGAGTGTATCCTGATGCCGTGTCGTTCGGTCTGTACCGCCGCACTGCGGGCACTCTTGGCTGGTCCACGCCTCTGACCGCACTTCGACCGAGATGCCGTATTCTTCAGCGATACACGCCAGTCGTTCGGTGAATTGCTTGAACGCCCAGAAGTTGTGTGTCTTGGCGTTCACCCTGACCGACCAGTACGTTTCGAGTACATCGGTCAAGCCACCGATATACACCGTGTCCACGCCCTCGGCGTACAGCCGTTCCAGTAGGTCACGACACAGTGCTTCTTGGGCGTGGTCGCGGCGACGAGTCCGTTTCCGGTACAACCGCCGGATACGCTTGCTACTGTACCTGCCTTCTTCGAGTTTCGACTGCAACCGGGCGATTTCTCGCGTCGTCTCACGGAAGCGGTCGAACAACTCCCGGCCTTCGTACAGATATTGCTCGCCGGTCGTGGTGGTACAAGCGACGAGATTGTTCGCACCAATATCCAGAGCGGCTGTTTCGGAAGCCAGTGGAGTGTCCCGTGCATCATCAGAAACAGTCACGGGCTGCGAAGCTCGGAAGGTGCTGTCTGTCTCGTCGTACCACAGTTCTAGTCGGCCTTGGTCTTCGTAGTCGGGCCAGTTCGGGTCGCCAACGATTTCCAGCCGGAGACGACTTTTCGGGCTGTTGTGCCTGTCACGGAGTTGTTTGCCGACGACCATCTCCAGTCGAGAGCGGTCGCCCCATTCGACGGTGTAGGCATCCTTTCGGACGACGCCTTTGAGAACACGTCCGTCGTCTTGGTTGCCACGGAAGCCCGGCGGTTCCGGGTGTTCCGTGACCGACGTGTTCGACTCGTCGTGGTACGCTTTCTTGTTCTCGAAGAACCCGCGCCACGCTTCGGTGTTTGCTCGTCGGACAGTCTGGGCGGTGGACGCGCCGAGAACGGCTTTGTATTTCCCTTCGAGAGCGCCAGTGTCGGCGTCCCATACGTCGCCCTCGAAGCCGTCTTCGTCGTTGTAGCGCATGAGACGCTGGTAATTGATTTCGTTCCAGAGAGCGGCAGACGCATCCAACAGGTCGCGTAGGACCTGCTCACCGTCGTCGGTGAGCGGTCGCACGGCGAACGTGTTGGTGCGCTTCATCCAAAGTATAATTAGTCCCAATATCTAATAAGTCCACCGATGAGGCCAAACATCGACATTGACTGGGCAATCCACGGACGAATCAAAGACTACGCAGAAGCGAACGACCTGAACCTCTCGGAAGCCTATGCAAAAGTGTTAGAAGCTGGTCTGGAAGCGTTGGAGACTCAAGACCAGCAGTGACGTGGTGGTTTCTTACCGGAGCTTACGCGATTCGCGCCCGCCCTGTTCGCTCCTCGGTTCCGACTAAGCGTCGGAACGCTCGTCACTCACGGGAAGGGCGGGATTCTCTCGCTGAATCAAGATAGTCTCCCGGCGGTCGGTTACGGACTCGTTCCGGGCGCATCGGCCGCCTGTGCTCGGTTCCGTCGTTCGATTTTGACCGTCACGTACTTTACATTCCAGTCCGAAGGGCGCGTCCGATGGAGTATCTGGAGCGTCGTCGGTCGATGGTCGCCGATCGCCTGGAGGCGGTCGTCGAGCGAGTCGAGCCGGACACACTCGGCGAGCAACTCGAAAGCGTCGTGCTCGCCGGCGGCAAGCGCGTTCGGCCGATCGTGACTGTGCTGGTCTGTGAGACGCTGGGCGGCGACGCCGAGGACGCCCTTGATTTCGCGGTCGGGATCGAACTCGTGCACAACGCCTCGCTGGTGATTGATGACATCATCGACGAGTCCGATCTCCGGCGCGGATCTGACAGTGCCTGGGCGGCATTTGGACACGGGTCCGCGATCATCGCCAGCGACGGGCTTCTGGGCGAGGCGTTCGAACTCTTCTCCAGCGACGAGCGGGCGATGCGGACCGTCTCCGAGGCGATGGTCGAACTCGGCGAGGGAGAGGCCTCGGAACTGGTCGCCCAGCCCACCTCAGAGGAAGAGTATATGCGACTGGCCCGGCGCAAGACCGGCGCGCTCTTTCGAGCGGCCGCCGAGTTGGGCGCGATTGCCGCCGACGCCGATCCCTACGCCGTCGAGGCCGTCGGCGACTACGCCGAGCGCGTGGGCGTGGCCTTCCAGATGCGCGACGACGTGCTGGACGCGACCGCCGACGCGGAGAAGCTGGGCAAGCCCGCCGGCCAAGACGCCGCTATGGAGCGACCCTCGCTGGTCGAGGTGACGCAGCTGACGCCGGAAGAAGCCAACGAGCGCGCCCGCGAGCAGTCCGACGCCGCCCTCGAGGCGCTCTCGACGATCGATACCGAGGCCGAAGAGTCACTTGCATATCTCGAGGATCTGGCGAAGTTTGTCGTCGTCCGTGAGCGGTAGCGAGACGCGACTGCAAGGAGCGTCTCGAATAGCGAACGGCGAAGCCGTGAGCAGCGAGGACGAGCGTAGCGAGTCCTCGAAACAGCGAGCGGTGACGAAGGAACCGCGAGTAGCGATAGCGACCGTAGGGAGCTATCGAATAGCGAACGACGAAGCCGTGAGCAGCGAGGACGAGCGTAGCGAGTCCTCGAAACGGCGAGGATGAGCGGAAGAAAGATTTAACAAATATTTTAAAGTGTATATCCGTTGTTGCCTCTACAGGGACAAAAATGGGGCAGTCCAGACGGGCAGTCATGGCGATGGGGGTGACAGCCGTCGCTGGGCTTGCAGGCTGTGCTACAATCAGCGATATACTGGAAGGACGGAAGGCACGGGTACAGACGAGCAATGGAGGAGGGTCTCAGTCGCGGTATATCAAGGGACAGCCCACGTTCGAAGTCGCCCCTGCTGCTGACGGCTGGCTCGTGACGGATCCGGAGTGGATGAACGACAATGTCCGATGGGAGCACGTGGGGGGGCGAAAAATGAGCTTACGACGGATCCAGGGCAATCTGAACTCTGAAACGTTCTTGACCGTATTCGCTGGCGCACTCCCGAACGGCTACGCGCTAGAAGACTACCGGGACGCACACCTAGATGGGCGGACGATCCACGTCTACGCGGAGCCGTCCAAAACATCCGATCTCCCACCGAGTTCTCCCGAATACACCTACGATTACTCCTTCATCCTCTGGCGGCTCCTCGACGATGCCAAGCCGCCGACTGAGATGGATTTCAACTTCAGATTGGGGGCGTTGAGTGCAGACACTGCGACAGCCGAGTGAAGCGAACTCGCCTGTCCGACAGGCGACCACACATTGATCGCGCCATCTCGTCGAGACGCAATCCTTACCACCCGCTGTAGCCAAATCTGGCCCAATGAGAGTTATCGGAACCGTCGGATTGCCGGGCAGCGGCAAGAGCGAGGCCGCCGCGGTCGCCCGCGATCTCGACATCCCAGTGGTCACGATGGGCGACGTCATCCGCCAGGCGTGTCGCGACCGGGGGCTGGACCCCGCGACCCACCACGGCGAGGTCGCCAAAGCCCTGCGCGAGGAGAACGGGCCGGCCGCCATCGCCGAGCGATCGCTGCCGATCATCCGGGAGGCACTGGAGGACGGCGACACGGTCGTCGTCGACGGCATCCGCTCGGACGTCGAGGTCGAGCGCTTCCGCGAGGCCTTCGGCGAGGACTTCGAGTTGCTCAGCATCGAGGCACCCCAGGAGGTACGAGCCGAACGGCTGGACCTGCGGGGGCGGGACGCGAGCGTCGAGGAGGGCGGCGAGAGCCTCGAGGACCGCGACGAGCGCGAACTCGGCTTCGGGATGGGCGAGGCGATGGCGATGGCCGATTACACGATCGCAAACACCGACTCCCTGGAGGCGTTTCACGACCGGGTCCGGACGCTGTTGACCGAGGGGCTGGCCGCGGTGGAGGGAGACCGATGAGCGAGGTCTACAGCGTGGACGTCCAGATCACCGCGCCGGTCTACGACACCGAGGTCCCCGACCGGGTGGCCGACGCGATCACGAACGTCTTCCCGGGGGCCGACCTCGACCACCGGCACGGCGAGATCGTCGGCGAGACCCACGATCTGAGTCACTTCTCGGAGCTATTGCACCGCCGGGAGATCCTTGATACCGCCCGGGGTGCGTTCTTCGAGAACCGCCAGGGTGAGACGTTCAGCTTCGACCTCAAGAAGCAGGCGGCGTTCCAGGAAGTAGCCAACTTCGCCGTCGGCGATCCGGACGAGCTCGGCGAGATCCACGTTCGGGTGCGCGTGATCGAACCGGACGTCGAGACGTTCATCGATCACATCGCACCGCCGACGCAGGACGGTCGGCCCGTCGAGACCGACGACCGATGACGACCGCGATCTTCTTCGACTGTGACGGCACACTCGTGCGTTTCGAGCGCTCGTATGCCGACCTCTTGCGTGGCGTGTTCGAGGCGGAACTCGGGGATGCGTCCGATTCGCTGCTGGGAGTCTACGACGAGGCGTTCACCGCGGCCTTCGAGGCACTCGAACCGGAGCCTGTCCGCCGTGGGATGGAAGCCGTTCTCAAAGAGGCGACTGAAGACGGCGACCCAAACGCGATGGTCGCGTCGTTACAGGCGGCCGAACACGAGCACACGACGGTCCCGGAGGGGACCGACGAGAGTCTCGACGCCCTACGTGAGTCGAATCGATTGGGGGTGCTCACCAACGGTGTCGGCAACTGGCAACGCGAGAAGCTCGCGGCCCACGATCTGCTCCCGTATTTCGAGACGGTCGTCTCGTCGTACGACGCCGGGGCGCACAAGCCCGATCCGGCACCGTTCGAGCACGCCCGGCGGCGGATCGAGGCCGAGGAGTACGTGATGGTCGGGGACAGTGATTCGGACATCGAAGGGGCGCGCAACGCCGGGTTTGTCCCCGTCCGCGTCCAAGAGGAGGACGGCGCACCGGACTTCTGGGCGACGCTGCAAGCGTTAGTCTAGACGGGACGGACACCGCGGCCGGAGGCGTCTTGCCTCTGTCTGACGGACAGTTTTGTATCTCGCAGGCGTGTGTGCGCGTATGACCAGTCTCGGGGAGGCATACGACCAGCAGGAGTGGGGCGACCGAGACCGGGAGCGGGTGATCGCCGGAATCGGTGCGTTCCTGTCGGGCGTGGCGGCGATCGTCGCCGCGATCGCGCTGGTCGCGACGCCACTCGGGGACGCGCTCGGCCTGACCGGGCAATACGAAGCGCGGAAGGCCGCCGGCGTGCTGGCGGGACTTGGCGTGCCGGCGATACTGCTCAGCGTCGTCGGCGTCCTGCCGTCGAGTCGTCGCCAGGGGATCGGCGTCGTCGCCGGGGCAGCGATCTCGCTCGTCGGTGTGGGACTGTTCGTCTACGCCTACCCGTGGATGTGGCCGCCCGCCGAGCCAGCCTACGCCTTCGAGACGACCATGATCTACTTCGTCGGGGTGTGTCTGGCGCTGTGGTCGGTGTTCTCCACGGCTGCCAGCTACCGGGTCCGGAACAACCCACAGGGAACGGTGCGGATGGAAGTCACTCGGGAGGGCGAGACCAAGACAGTTCGCGTGTCCCGCGAGCAGTACCAGCAGTATCGGCAGACGATCCGCGGCGACGGCGGCGAGCAGTCGGACGTGATTCGGGAGATCGAATCCGAGTTTGGAGAGCAGGGAGATTCCGAGCGAAGCGAGGAATCTCCAACTAGCGAGCGGTGAGTGAAACGAACCGCGAGTAGCGAGACGCCGAGCGAAGCGAGGGGTCTCGGAGAGTCGAGCGGGGAAGGATGACCCGCGAGTAGCGATAGCGACCGTAGGGAGCCAACGAATAGCGAACGGCGAAGCCGTGAGCAGCGAGACGCCGAGCGAAGCGAGGGGTCTCGGAGACGGTCTCGGGGACCGCCGAGTTTATTCAGGCGCGCACGCAACCAACGGTCGAATGAAGCCGCTGCACGCGCGGTATCCGTTCATGCGGGAAGCCAGAGAGGCCGTTGAGGCGGCCGAGATCGACCTGGCGACCGTGGTCCAGCGCGGAGGGCCGGCCGTCGAGCGCGGACTCGAACGCGTCGAGGCGGCTCTCGAGGACGGCACCGTCGGCGAGCCCCACAGACAGTCACGCGTGGAGTTGCTGTCGTACCCGATCGCTCGCGTGCTCGTGTCGATCGTCGACGAGGCGGTCCTGACCCGGTCGTACGCCCGCGCGGAGGCGGCCAGTGCGCACGATCGGTTCACCGACGAGTTGGCCTCGACCACGCAGTTGCAAAGTACCAGCGGGGATTCGCTGACGCGACGGGATTTGCTCGCGGAGTTCGACCTGCTCGAAGCCGTCAGACCCGATGGTGGCTCACTGGCGGAGGCCGACCGCTACTGGGTCGACGTCGGGGCGTATCTGGATCTTGCGGCCGGGCAGTGGGGCGAGGAGTGGCGGCTGGTCAACCGCCCGCTGACCGACGGCGAGGTCCCGCTGGAGGGGGACGAGCTGCTCGTACTGTGTCGTCGGGCCGTCCAGCAACGCGTCGAATCGGGCCTGCCGCTGTCAGTGCCGGACGCGATCGCCGACCCGCTCGATGCGGAGGTCGCCCAGTTGCGGGAGACGCTCGCGGAGTTAGATCTGACCCGCGACATCGATACGGTCGTGCCGGATCTGTTCCCGCCGTGTATGCGCGCGTTGCTGGATCAGATCCAGAGCGGCGAGCACCTCGAACACCACTCGCGGTTCGCGATCACCTCGTTTCTGACCTCGATCGGGATGAGTACTGACGAGATTGTCGAACTCTACGAGATCAATCCCGGATTCGGCGAGGAGATGACGCGCTATCAGACCGACCACATCCGCGGGGAAACCAGCCCGACAGAGTACTCGACGCCGTCGTGTGCGACGATGCAGTCCTACGGGGACTGTGTCAACATGGACGATCGCTGCGAGCGGATCTCACATCCGATGGCCTACTACGAGGACGCGCTCGACGAGGCCGACGAGGACGACGTGACCGACTGGCGCGAGCGTCAGGAATCCTGACGCGCGAGGAAGAACCCGACGGCGGTAAGGACCAGAATAAAGAGCAGCAGTGCGCCGACGAGTGCAAGCGCGCCGTCCCCGGAGAGGTGATCGTTCTCCTGGACAGTGCCGGTCACGGTGCTGTCCTTGATCTGCCCGGAAACGTTTTCGCCGTCGAGTGTCCCGGAGAACGTCCCGGTGAGCGTCGCGTTCTCGGCCTCCGAGAGAGTATCGCCGCCCGATCCGGCGAGCGTCCCGGTGACCGTCACCGAGAGCGTGCCGTTGACCGACTCCCCGTTCGTGCCGTTGAACGTCCCCTCGAACGTGCCGTTAAACTGGCCACCGGAAGTCGCGTTGACGTCACCGGACAGATCGCCGTCGATCGTGCCAGTGACTCCGCCCTCGTCGAGGACGGCATCACCGGTCATGGTTCCGTCGAACGTGCTGCCGCTGGCACCGTAGAGCGTTCCCACCACGGCGAGTGCGGCAACGAATATCGCGACAGATCCGATAGCAACGCCAATCTCGACAGCGTCTGAACGCTCCATTACCGGGAGAATCCGATACGAATCCGGAAAAGCGTGTCGAAGCGCATGATTGCGCCGCTGTCCGGACGTTGACCCCTACTACCGGTTCATTTAGGCTGTTAGAGCGCCTATATTCCTAGTGGACGCAACGGGAACCCAGCCGTGTCCGACCGACAATGACCGAACCACTCCCGGGTCACACGACCCGAAAGACTGCGCTCGCGCCCGACCCCCGGACGATGGACGAGCGGGCGGCCCGTGCCTGGACCGAGCGGATGGCCGTTCGTCCACTGGGCAGGGGTCGCTACGCCGTCGACAGCCACAGCGGCGCGACATACGTCGTCGACCTTCCCGAGAGTCGCTGTACCTGTCCCGACCACCGGATCCGCGGCGAGCGCTGCAAGCACATCCGTCGCGTCGCCATCGAAGTGACCAGCCACCGCGTCCCGCCGCCGGGCAAGCGACGCGCTCGATGCGCCCAGTGTGGCGTCGAAACGTTCGTCGAGGAGGACATCGAGGGGCCGTGGCTCTGTGGGACCTGCCGGTTCGAGCCCGGTGACGTCGTCCTCGACCGCGAGACCGGCGACCGGCTGATCGTCGCCGGTGTCACGACCAGTCGGGCCGACGAATACGTGATCGACGCGACCGACAGCACCGTCGCCGCCCACGAGACGAACGCGGGCTATCCCGACGGCGATCTGGTTGTCGAAGTGAGCTACCTCGGCGACGGCGACGAGCCCCGGACCTACGCGTTCCCGCACTCGCGGCTCGCAGCGACCGATCAGCGACTGCTGGATATCTGATCCCGGACAGTTACTCTAACATCGCCGCGGCCTCGTCGATATCCAGGTCGCCGCGGTCGAAGGCCGCGAGCACGTCGAGGGTGTTCTGGTCCGGGCCGTCGTCCTCGCCGAGGTCGTCCAGCGTGACTTTCTGTGAGTGGCCGACGAACTCCTCGAAGTCCGTCCCCTCCGCGAGCGCGGTCTCCTTTTTGACCCGGTAGTTGCCGCCGTCGGTCGTGTAGAGGTCGCCCGGGTGGAAGAAATACCAGTCCTCGCGGTCGAAGCGGACACCGACCCGCGGTTTCGCGCCGAAGTTGCGCGAGAAGTAGACCAGCGCCTCGATCTCCTCGCCGGAGAGATAGATCGGATCGCCGCTGCTGGATTTGGCCTCGATGGCGTAGAAGGTCGAGCCGTCGCCCGCCAGCACGTCAGGGAGTTCCCGCTCGGTCGCGCTCCCGCTTGCCGGCGCACGCATCACCGCGAAGCCGGCCGAATCGAGGGCGTTGACGAGCTCGCGCTCGCGGCGGTCACCCTTCTCGTTGGAGACTACCATTACCATCCTGTCGCGTCGCGGCGGTGTTACTGCTTTCGGACGCCACGGCTGTCGATCAGGGTCCTGGAGTGTATCACAGCCGCTCGGAGATTGGGGTCCTGGCGTAGTGTTGCCGATACTGCAGCCTGACATCCTCCACACGGCTAAAGCCGATGGGCTTTCGCCTCGCTACCGCTGTAATCCGAATTAACTCGGTAAAACTCGGTGTAACGGTCTTCCCGGGTTATATACTTCACAGGCGTCGTACCGACTGCAATGACAGCCTCGAAAATCCTGATGGCAGTGCTCGCAGTATTGCTCGTTGCTGGGAGCGGTATCGCAGTAACGGGCGTCGCACAGACAGATACCGGCACCTCCACAGCGTCCGTATCCGATCTGGATATGGACGCGGCGCTTGCCAACCAAACCGTCACCGTAACCGCCACTGACGGCGAGGACCCCGTGGAGAACGCAACGATCACCGTCGAAGGTGAAGAGGAGGTTACCGTCACCACCGACGCGGACGGGACCGCGACAGTCGACCGCTCGGCGCTCACGGAGGACAACGAGTCGCTCACCGAGCTAGAAGTGGAGTACGAATCCGACGGCGCGGAGGGTGAACTGGAGTATGTCGTCGAGGAGAACTCGCTCACGCTCCTCGAAGAGGAGTACGAGTACGAAGTAGACGAAAAAGAGGACAAGGCGGATGACGACGAGAGCGAGGACGACGAACGCGAAGCGGACGAGGAAGACGACGATGACGACGGTGATGACGAAGAGAGAGACGAGGACGATGATGACGACGAAACTGAAGGAGACGACTAAGCACTCGTAGGCACTCCCGTCCGACAGACAGGAGTGCGGTTTTTCTCGACGCTAATATCTCGTTCACAGAACCGATCAGTCAGCGATTTTTCGTTCACAGAACGACCAGTCGGCGGGCAGTACAGCCGCTCGGAGATAGAGAGACGGACAGCATCACAGCCGCTCTAAGACAGCGCCGGCGTCGTAGTTCAGCGTCAGCTCCCGCGATCGGCCGCGGCCGTCGACACTGGTGTACTCGGCGTCGATGATGTCCAGCTGGTCGAGCTTGTTGATGATCTCCGAGTAGCGGGTGTAGCCCAGATCCGACCGGTCGTGAAACGCTTCGAAGACGTCACCGGCGCGACCGCCGTCCGCCTCGGCGAGGACCTCGACCAGCGCCTGCTCGGAATCGGAAAGGCCCCGGAGGTGCCGGGAGAGATGGACGTACTTGGATTTATCGTAGGCCTCCTCGACGTCCTCGCGTTCGACGGTTCGGCTGGCGCGCATCTCGGCGTGCATGCCCGCCCGCCGGAGGAGGTCGATGCCGACGCGCAGGTCGCCGCCCTGCTCGGCAGTCAGTTCAGCGACCCGATCGAGCACGGCCGGGCCAATGGCGTCCTCGTGAAAGCCACGCTCGACGCGCTCCTGGAGGATGTCGACGATCTCGCGCTCACCGTACTTGTTGAAGTAGACCTCTTCCGGGCGGAAGACGCTCTGGACGCGACTGTCGAGTGCCTCGATTACGTCGAGATCCAGGTCCGAGGAGATGACGATGACACCGACTTTCGCGCCGCTATGGGCCTCGTGGGCGCGCAGCAGCGAGTACAGTGTCTCGCTGGCCTCGTTCTCGTAGAAGAGATAGTTGATGTCGTCCAGCGCCACCGCCAGTACCTCGTCTTCTTCGACGAGTCTGTCGGTGATCTGTCCGAACAGCTTCTTGAACGAGATGCCGCTGGCGGGCGGTTCGTACTCGAAAACGTGCTCGAATAGCCGCGAGAACACCGAGTAGCGAGTCGAATCGACCTGGCAGTTGACGCGGGCGACGTTGACGTCCGTCTGGGCGCGCAACTCTGAGAACAGCTTCTGGACCGCGGTCGTCTTGCCGGTCCCGGGCGGGCCGCGAGCGATCACGTTCAGCGGCCGCGACCCCCGGACGGCAGGTCGGAGCGCGTACTTCAGGCTCTCCATCTGGCTGTCGCGATGGCGGAAGGTTTCGGGGACGTAGTCGATTTCGAAGACGTGTTCGTCGCGAAACACCGACTCGTCCCAGGACAGCATCCCCTCTTCGGGGTCGTCGCTCATCACTTTCACCGAGCTTCCCGGAGCACTTAACTCTTGGCCAGGATTGGAAGAAGAGCGTCTGACGGGCGTCTCACGGCAGGTATCGGAATCGAGTAGGGGATCAGTCGTCGCCGGACATCGGCGGCGATTCGCGCGACCAGCGGTCGCGGGCGCGGTCGAGCGCGGAGTCGAAGGCGCCCTCGTCCTCGGCGATCTGTGCCCAGTCGGTCAGACCGCGTTCCTCGCGCGTGCCAGGGATCGTGTTGTCGAGCACGAGCGCGATGAAGCCACCGACGGCCATCTCGACGTCACCGACGATGTAGACCGTCCGGGCGATCACTTCCGCACCGAGGATCGATCCGAACAGCGGGACGTTCTCGAACCCGCTCTGGAGGGCCGCATACCCGTCCAGGCCACCGATATACTGCGGAATCGCCATCCCGGCGAAGATCGCGATCCCGACGATGAAGAGGTTCCGCGAGGAGTCCAGGTCGACGTATTTCAGATTCGAGAGTCCGACAGCGACGATCTGGCCGAACATGGCAATGTAGAGCCCGCCAACGATCGGATTCGGGATAGTTGCGATCAGCTGTCCGAACGCCGGGATGACGCCGACGACGAGCATCACGGCTGCGCCGATCTGGACGACGAACCGGGAGGCAACGCCGGTCAGGCCGATCGCGCCGATGTTCTCCGAATAGGAGGTCGAGCCGCCGGTGCCCATCAGCCCGGAGAAGACGTTCGCGATCCCTTCCATCCCGATACCGTGGTTGACCCGCTTGCTCGATGGCGCGCCGATACCGGAGATACGGGCGACGGCGTGATAGTCAGCGAACGACTCGATGATCGAGGCCAGCACGCCGGCGAACATCCCGACGAAGAACGAGGCCTTGAACTGGGGCATCCCCCACTGGAGCGGATACGGGATGTAGAGAGCCGATTCGACGTTGGTGACCTGGCCGAAGTCGATAAATCCGGGATCGCTAGCAGGAATGACGCCCGTGACGGAGGCGACCGCCGCGACGATCCACGCGCCGGCGATGCCGAGCAAGACGGGAAAGAGGTTGAAGATCGGTGACCGACGGTCAAGATACTGCGAGAAGAGGACGATCAGACCGAGCGTGAGCAACAGCAGATACCAGTTGTTCGTGGCGGCAGTGATCTGCGGCGCGGAGAAAAGCGACAGTCCGATCAGGGTCACGACCGGCGCGACCACGACCGGCGAGAGGTATTCTCTGAGTTTGCCGACCAGTCCGAAGTATCCGATAGCGACCTCGACGAGCGCTGCGGTGATAATCGCACCCTGCAGGAAGAGGAG
>JGI12329J12844_1000224_pt1 | contig 14779 bp, 16 predicted proteins | sample A23E3SouthBayCA_FD_12844 | JGI IMG/M metagenome (IMG submission 12844)
ATTGACGCGCCGCGCTGAACAATACGCTGGATTTGAAGCCTGCCAGTCGCGCGCAACGCAGTGAGCACGTCTGGCTTCGGTTCAAATCCCAGCCCCACCGTTTTGCTCCGAGCAACTCCGCGAGGAGCAACGGCTGAAACGGGGATTTGAAGCCTACAAGTCGCAGCCCGCACAGCGAAGCGAGCAGGAACGTCTTGGTCCGGTTCAAATCCCAGCCCCACCGTTTTGCTCCGAGAAACTTAGCAAGCAATCGGCGAGGGCACATAGAGAATGAGAGTATCAGAATAAAAGTAGCGAATTATATGAGCTTCGGCAGATGGCTAAACAGTGTTGATTTTGATTGCTAAAACTAGGAAGCGGGAAACAGACGATATCTATGTCGCAAACCTCCGATTCACTAAAAAAGCGCTACGGTTGGCTAACAATGCTGTTGATGGCTGAGGTAAGGTCGCTACCTGGAGGAGGTGGCGGATTTACCATCTCAACAACACCTACCCTCTAACCTTGATGCACCCCAATAGTCTGTAATCAGCTTCGGTCGTCGTATGTGACAGTAAATGGAAGGGCACACTTCAGCGTCTTTTCTGTGTCAATATGTGAGCAAGTGTATCCTGTGGAACCACATTCATACGTGATCGCTCTGCCTCTAACAATCAGTTCCAAGGAGTACTGAGTGTCTGCAATATCGTCTCCATCTTCGCTATTGAATGTCATCTGGAGCTTTGCGCCTATTTCGTTGTTGAACTCGTTGGGATTATAACTCCAAGAGTCATCGGAAGTTTCCGCACCATTTGCTGTCTGTATAAGTCCAGTTGGAAGAGGGGGAGCGGGTACGTTTGCTACTGTTGTGCCGGCCCAATATGCAGCTTGGATTGCATACTTTAGTATTGGTAGCATATCGTCATTATCATCACCGGGCGATTTAATCCAGTACTCTTCTGGTGTGAAATTTCCATCGGCTCCTGCCGGCTGAACTGTGACTTCGTCTACTACAACGGAAGGACGCATAACTTGGCTACTACGGGTACTGAACGTCTTCCACGAAAGGCCAATCTCATGGGACTGGCCACTACCCGGCTGGATATTTTTAAGATGTCTAATACCGGCCTTCAAGCCGAAGGTATCGCTTCCAATTGTTACTTTATCATAAGTCCCATAATCTACCCAGTAGGAGTCGGGAACGTCGTACCCATAATCTATTCTCTGACCCAAACCGACTCTTGAAAATAGTGATCCTCCAGCGAGTGCACCTGCGCCCGCAAGAAATGATCGTCGACTCGTACACTTATCTGTATGAGTAGAACTGAATTTCTTTACTATACGAGTATAGCAATATAATAGAAATATAATAAAGGTATCGATTAAGTTATAGTGATTTGAATTACGACAGCCGAGCATAGTGAGGTCCGGCATCGGGTCCAAATCCGCTCCCAGCCGCACTGCTATCACGGAGGGCACTACAAACAATGCAAACGGCAGACTATAGCTGAAAAATGGCTAAGCGGTCACAAGCTGCTAGAATCTAAATCGCACCGGGAACGCAAATGTTACAGGTACTCCTGTACGAACGGGATGAAATCACCACGGAGGAACTCGACGTACTCGACGATACCGAGGGTCAAAGCGACGCCGAGAACGACGACCACGGGGACACCGACGATCCACAGCCAGACGTGGCCCCACCAGACGAGGTTACCGACGCCCTTCTCGATCTCGTCGAGGGCTTTGTCAGTATGGAAGATGGTCACGACTGAGATCAGCAGCAGACCGCCGATGACAAGTAGAATATTCGCCGCCAACTTATCGTACAAGTTCAGAATATGGGTGTCCAGCCCGCTCGGATCAAGGGCGACCGGCGCACCGAGGAGGAAAATGGCAGTACCGATAAGCACGGTCGCTCGCACACGTTGGATGTTGAACTCATCGATAGCATACGAGACGATGACCTCGATAAGGCTGATCGACGAGGAAAGCGCAGCAAGGGCAACTGTCAGGAAAAACAAAATTCCGATAACCCTACCGAACGGGAGGCTGCTGAACGCTTCGGCCATGCTGATAAAGACGGCACCGGCACCCGCCCGAGAATAATTAACGCCTGCTGAGAAGAGAATCGGAAACACAACGAGTCCAGTAAGGATCGAAATGCCCGTGTTGAAGCCAATGATCGTGACGCCGTCGACCGCGAGGTTCTCATCTTCCGAGAGATACGACGCATAAGTGATCATGACCCCCATCCCGAGTGAGAGGGTAAAGAATCCCTGTGCGGCCGCATTAGGGACGATACTCTGCCAGTTGGCGAGCAGATAGCCCATATCCGGCGAGAGGTAGTACGCGTACGCGTCCATAGCACCGTCAAGTGTGTACCCGTACACAGCAAGGAGCGCGAAGATAGCGATAATCGCTGGAACCATAAGCTTCACTCCGAACTCGATGCCGCGCTTGACGCCGAGGGCGACAATAGCGATGACAGCAAACATAAACACGGCATGGAGAGCCAGCGCGTCAAAGCCGGTAGCGACTTCGCTGAAGTAGCTCCCTGCAGACTGAGTCATATAGCTACCGGTGGCACTCCCAATCATATATCGGAGTACCCAGCCACCGATAACACTATAATACGAAAGGAGGACGAAGCCGATGAACACAAACAGCCCACCCAAGTACTTCCAGCGCGGACTACCGAACTCCTTAAGCGCACTGACGGTGTTCATCCCGGTCCGCCGCCCGACGACGAATTCGACGAGCATCGCCGGCAGCCCGATCAGCACGACGAAAGCCAGATACATCACAACGAACGCGGCACCACCGTTCTGACCGACCTGGAAGGGGAACCGCCAGATGTTACCGAGCCCGACAGCGCTCCCGACCGCTGCGAGGATAAAACCGATGCGGGTCGACCACGTCTCACGCTCCGCGTTTGAATTGCTCATATTTCGTCCGCGCTTGACGACGCCTCTCAATTAAATCATCGATATTTGCCGGAAACTGTCGACAACCTAAACAAACGATAGATCAGTCGGTTTACCGCAGCGAGTACAACCCGATAGTCGCGCACCTGCCGTGGCCGCCACGTCACTGTCAGTACTCCCAGAGCCGATCGATCCGGTCTTCGATCCCGGGGTAGTCCGCCCGCAGGTCCGCGGTCGATCGGGTGCCGTCGATGTTGACGACGTGAATCTCACCACGGCGGCCCCCGTACACGTCCTGAAAATCGTAGACGGTGCCGACGACGGTGACCGAGTCGGGAACGTCACTACTCTCGCGAAGGAACTGCACCTGGCGGTCGACGTTGTACTCGACGAGTCGATTGATCGCGTCCTCCCGGTCGAGACCGTCCGGCAATGTCTCGACGCCGTCCCGGAGATGTGGGGCCAGCAGTCCGATCGCGTGTTCGATCCCCGGTGGTTCCGACAGTCCGTCCGTCAGATGGTCGTAGGTCGCCGTGACCGCCCCACATCCGGTGTGGCCGACGACGATCGCGGTTTCGGTACCTGTGTGCTCGATGGGATAGAGCACGTCACCGGAGACGACCTCCCCGTCAGCGGTCCGCTGAACGACTCGATTGCCGATGTTCCCGCAGGTGAACAACTGGCCGGGCTGCTCGTTTCCCCACATGTGATCCTGTAACACGCGCGAATCCGAACAGCAGACGGTGACTGCGTCCGGCCGCTGGCCGTCCTGGACGTCATCGAAACGCGTCTCGAACGCCCGGGCGTGTTCGCGGTTGCCCTCCAGGAGTTCGAGGAGAGTCTGATCCATACGGCGTGGGACGCATCGACCCCCATTGAGACTGTCGCCTTCCTGCTATGAAAGTGAATAACAATCATGGAAGGAGGGAAGCCACACGGTTTTTCCGCACGCCGTCCAGAGGAAGAGATACAATGGGCTTCGGTAGCTACGATGAATCCGAACAGGAGAATCAGCAAAGCGATGCCGACTACGACAACGACGAAGCCGTCAACGTCCACGACAACGACCACGACGGGGGCGTCAGCTTCGAAACCGAGGCCGACCAGGACGAACTGCTGGACAAACTCCAGCAGATGAAGGACTGATCCCCGCCTCGAACAGCGATCACACGGGGTACGTCTCCGCCAGCGCATCGAGTGCTTCGTGATGCTCGCTCGTGTGCGGGACGGCCAGCGGTGAGACGCTGATCTTGCCATCGACGACAGCGCGACGGTCAGTTCCGTTCGCATCGGGAATATCACCTTCTGCCATCCGTTCCCAGATCCGATCGTAGAGCTGGACCTGCTCGCCGTCCCGGACCGCGTCCATCTGATACACTTTCGAGGGTTCGGTGATCGCCAGCGGCGCGTGTTCGCCATCCTCGAGCGGACCGTATTCCCCACCAGCCATCGGCGCGTTGACGTTCAGGTAGTCGGCGTGATCGAACACGCCAGCCCCAAGCGCGTGCTCCGCAAGATAGGCTGCCGCCCGAGTCGCCTCACTGTAGGCGTCATATTCCGCCGAGATAGACTCGAACGTGATGTCCTCCCGGACCGGGATGTACATCGAGACGGCGATCGCCGGCACGCCGAAGAAGGCCGCCTCGACAGCCGCACTCACCGTGCCGGACCGACCCAGCACGTACGCGCCGAGGTTCGCCCCATCGTTACAACCAGCGACGACGAGATCGACGTCGGGGACCAGCGCTTCCACGCCGGCGACGACGCAGTCAGCGGGTGTGCCGGCGACAGCGTAGCCGAGTTCGTGATCGGTGACGGTCACCGACTCAGACAGCGCGCGACCGACGGCGCTCTGGTCGCTATCGGGAGCGACGGCGATCACGTCACCGACATCAGTGAGTGCGTCGTAGAGGGCCCGAAAGCCCGCCGTCTCGATGCCGTCGTCGTTCGTCAGCAGAATCGTCGGTTCGCCCTCGTCCATACCCTCGTTCCGGCCGGCGACCGCAAAAGCCCACCGCTCGACCCCATGATCGCGACAAGCCGTCAGCGATCACCGATCGAACCGTCTCGGTCACGCCACACCGAGACCGCGTAACTGCCGACGAGCCCACACAGGAGGCTATAGATCAGCGCGAACACGACCGTCTGTCCGAGGTTCGGCGAGAGAACGACTGCGCCGCCCGCGAGCTCCCGTTCGACGAAGAACGTGCCGAGAATCGCGAGCGTCGTATACCCACCCGAAAACGCGACCGCCGGGAGGACCGCCTCGTGGATCGAATCCGTATCCGAGAGCGTGAGATACGCCAGTGCCGCGCCCGCCGCGATCAAGACGATAACGGGAACCAGATAATACAGGAGTTCCGGCTTGTCCTGGGCGTGCTGTACGGGTTGCTGATACTGGCCGAAGTCGAACACGTAGAGGCTCTGAAAGGAGAGGGTCCCCTCGACGTCCGCGTTCCACACGATCGTCTGATTTGAGCTAAGCAGGTCCGAATTGACCTGTATCACGCTGTTCGACCCGACAGCACTCCAGTTGACCGTGTTCGGGGCGTCTTCTATCACGACGCTATCGCTGGTCGGACGGAGGTCAAGCGTCACCTGGTGAGCGTTGTAGAACACCCGCCCGACCTCGGCGAGCAACTCGCGGAGGCCCAGTCCTTCGGGCGGACCGTCGGGCACCAGGATCGTGGCGGCCATCACGAGATAGCCGACGACGAACGTCACGACGCCGCCGAGGGCGCCGGCCAGCCAGTTGTAACTCGTTATCCGCGGGTCGAACAACGGCCCGTCCTCGGGCGAGTCGTCCATGGACACGTCTCAAACCACCTCCAATAGCGTCAAAAACGTTCCGGTGATCCGGATCGCGCTACTCGTCGGCTTCGAACTCCAGTGCTGCCGAGTTGATGCAGTAGCGCTTGCCGGTCGGTTCCGGGCCGTCCTCGAAGACGTGGCCGAGATGACCGCCACAGGAGTCACAGAGAACCTCCGTCCGTTCCATCCCGTGTCGGGTGTCGACCTCGGTCTCGACGTTACCTTCCTCGACGACGTCGTAGAAACTCGGCCAGCCGTGACCGGACTCGAACTTCGAATCGGCGTCGAACAGCGGCGCGCCACAGCCGGCACACCGGAAGACGCCGTCGTCGTCGACGTCCAGCAGGTCGCCGCTGAACTTCGGTTCGGTGCCGCGCTCGCGAAGGATGTGATACTCCTCTTCGGTCAGAATCTCGCGCCACTCCTCGTCGTTCCCCGGAATGTCTTCGGGCGTCTGAGTGTCAGTCATACCTCTCTCTACCGGCGCGAGGCGTATATGTACACTGGAGTCGGCAGACATCACGCCGGGGAGCCGGCGACACGCAGGCCTGCCAGATCCGGACGCGAGCGGCTAGCCCGGCCCTTATTGTGATCGTCCGCGAAACACGGGTATGGCACGACTGGACGTATCGGACGGGTTCGAGGTCCACGAGTATCGAGAGGGGTTCAAACTCCGCAAGGAAACCCGACGGACGATGCAACTGGAGAACCGCGGGAGCTTCGAGTGTCCGGCCTGCGGAAAGCCCTTCGAGGAGCTATTCGTCTCCGAGAAGCGGACGAACACCTTCCAGTCGCCGCCCGGCCCGTTCTGTCTGGTCCGGACCGACGACCAGCTACTCCTGTTCACGCACTGATCAGTGAGTTCGTCTCGCACGCGCTTTACTCGGCATCAGTGTATGTTATATCCCGGCGTCGACTCGGCGATCGAATCGAGTTCGCGTTCAAGCACTGATTGGAGCGTCCGCATGCCGGACTTGCCGAGACGATCGGGGGCCGCAACGACGCTGAGCCGTTGTGTGCCGATCGGCACGAAATCAACGTCGAGCGCCGTTTCGGCGAAGCGAAGCCCGAGTCCGACTGTCGCCGATCCCTCGGCCACGCGACGGGCCGGACTCCGAATGCCGGATACCGTCCGGTCGTAGCCATGGATCCGATCAGTGAGATCGTGTCTTGACACACCGGATTCGGCGGCCATCTCGCCGAGGGCGTGGTCGAAAGTCGACCGTAGGGCCGACGACTGCGGGAGGTTATAGAACCCCTCCACCTCGAAGAGGTCAGTCAGTTCCGACACGTCGTCAGGATTGCCCGCCGGGACGATCAGCCCCCATTCGCGGGTGTACGTGGCGAGGGTATCGCCAGCAGCGACGTCGGCGTCGTCCTCGTCGAGCAGGGCGAAATCCGGGATCCCATCGCGGAGACGGCGACGGCCCTCGGCACTCCCGTGGGGGAGATAGCGCGGCCCGTCGAGCCGGTCGAGCAACCGCGAGAGCAGCGGGTCAGACTCGCCGATGGCGAGCACCGACGGCGGGCGCGTCTCCGCGGAGAACAGCTCGACAGTGACGGACTCGCCCCGGTCGAGCAGCTCGGTCTCGGGCGCCATTTCGACGACGCCGTCGGCCTCGGTGAGACTGGTAATCGCCCCGCTTCCCTTGTCGACCGGGTAGACGAGCACGTCGCCCACCCCGTCCTCGATGACGGCGACCGGGAGCAGGTACGTCCGCCCTTCGGTGTAGCGCTTCGGGACCGCCATCTCCCCCACGAGCGTGGGAGCGGATTCGGGCGGTCGACCGGCCGCCTCCCGAATCGCAGGCGCGACGAAGGTCCGGAAAATACTCAGCGCCGAGACGGGGTTGCCGGGGAGGCCGACGTAGGGAGTGTCGGCGATCTCCCCGACGATCGTCGGGCGGCCGGGCTTGACCGCCACACCGTGGAGATCGAGCGATCCGTGGTCGTCGACGACCCGATAGAGCACGTCGGTGTCACTCGCGCTCGTCGAGCCCGAAGAGAGGACGAGTTCACACCGCTCGCCGACCGACTGTAGCGTCTCGTGCATCGTCTCGTAATCGTCGGCGACGTGTGGCACGACCTCCGGCCGGCCGCCGGCCGCTCGGACTGCCGCCGCCAGCGCGTACGTGTTGAGGTCGTAGATCTGGCCGCGCTCGGTCTCGAGGGCCTCGCCCGGTCGCACGAGTTCGTTCCCGGTCGAGACGATCCCAACCGACGGCGACTCGACGACCGGGACCGTCTCGACGCCGAGAGCGGCGAGCAGTCCCACGTCTCGCGTCGTCAGCACTGTCCCCGGACCGACGGCCCGGTCGCCGGCGGCCACGTCGTCGCCGCTGTGCATGACGTTGTCCCCCGGCGCGACGGCCGTTCGGATCTCGACGACGGTGCTATCGTCGGTCGCACGTCGGGTCGTGCGCTCGACCGGGACCACTGCGTCAGCACCCGAGGGCAGCGGCGCACCCGTCGCGACACTGACAACCGTTCCCGCGGAGACGTCCGTCTCGGGGCGCTCCCCGGCGTCGACGGCGCCGGCGAGGTCGGCCACGAAAGGATCGCCCTCGGAGGCGTCGAACGTGTCGGTAGCCCGGACGGCGTATCCGTCCATCGTCGAGCGATCGAACCCCGGTACGTCGATGGCGGCGTCGATCCGCTCGGCCGCGACGCGGCCGTCGGCGTCCAGTAGCCCGACCGATTCCGTCCCGGCCCCGATGTCCAGCGCCTCTATTGCCGAATGGAGTTCCAACGGCGTCGCGAGGTCGCGAAACTGCTTGCGCTCGGTCACGGCTGGGCCTCCCAGAACTCGACCGTGACGCGATCGCCCGCGTCGTACCCCTCGACCGACTCGGGCACCTGCACCCAGCCGTCGGCAAGCGAAACGCTCGAGAGAATACTCGCGCCGCTTTCGTGGACCGGGTCAGCGACGACGCCCTCGTCGGTCTCGCTGACGGTCACCCGGACACAACTCCGGATGCCGGGTTCGCTCCGGACCTTCCGATCGAGTTCGGCCTCGACCCGGGCCGGCTCGTCGGGCTCCGTGTCGGTCGTCCAGTTGACGATCGGCCGGACGAACTGCCAGGCGTTGACGATACAGGCGACGGGATACCCCGGCAGCATGAGGATCGGCGTGTCCTCGACCTGTCCGAGCGCAACCGGATGGCCCGGCTTGAGTGTCACTCCGTGGACGAGCAATTCACCACGGTCCTCGACAACGGCCGGAAGCAGATCGCGCTTGCCGATCGAAGAGCCGCCGGTCGTCACGATCACGTCCGCGTCGAGATCGGCCTCGATCGCCGCCACGAGCGCGTCCCGATCGTCGGTCACGACATCGCGATACCGGGTGTCGCCGCCCCAGCGCTCGGCCAGCGATGAGACCATCAGCCCGTTGGTCTCGATCGCCTCCCCGGGGTCGGGGTCGCTCTCGACCAGCTCCTCGCCGGTCGGGATCACGGCGACGGACGGGCGCTCCCGAACTGTGACTGACTCAGTTCCGACCGACCGGAGCAGCGCCAGATCCGATGGGCGGAGCCGATGCCCCGGATCGAACAGGTGCTGGTCGGCCTCGATGTCCTCACCGACCTCACTGACGTTCTGGCCGACCGCGGCGGCGCTCGTGATCTCTATGGTGTCGCCCACTTCCCGGGCGTTCTCGGTCTTGACGACGGCGTCGGCCGGCTCCGCGACGGGACTGCCCGTGTGAACCCAGGTCGCCCGTTGCGGGCCAGCGCTGTCCCCGACAGTGAGCGTGGCAGGTGATCGATCGGCCGCACCGAAGGTGTCCTCTGCTCTGACCGCGTAGCCGTCCATCGCCGCCCGCGGAAAGTCCGGGACGTTCCGTGGCGACGTCACTGTCTCGGCGAGGACTCGTCCGTCCGCGTCAGCGAGCGGCACCGTCTGGGTCCCCGTCGAGACGTTCGTTGCTTCCCTGAGGGTTTCGAGTGCCTCACGGACGCGCGTCCGCTCGACGAATCCTGACCCTCGGACTGACTCAGCATCTCCCATAGTAGAATCGAACACCGGCCGGAACCAAAAACCCGTGTCTCCGACAGTGCCTACTCGACGAACCGGTCGTCCGACGTCCGGCGGTGTTCGTTGTCGATAGCGCCCTCAAGCCACCCAATCTGGGCGTCTTCGACCCCGTTAAACTCGGGGACAAACGGTTTGATATCGAGCAGTGGCGTCCCATCGAGCACATCGACCCCGGAGACGAACAGCGAGCCGTCCGAGACGTTCTCCAACTCGAGGACAGACATCCCGAGCGGGTTCGGTCGTCGCGGGGCCCGCGTCGTAGGCCAGTTGGATCGGCCCAGGAGCACCGCTGTTTTGCCCGAACACCGTACAACCTGAAAGGGCGGTCGTGCTGGCAACACCGAGACTTCCAAGGAACGCACGGCGATTCATCATACCCGAATATCGGAGAATATTGCCATAAGAGTAACGACTATGCCCAATATCTTGCGAAAGAGTAACCATAATCGGCAACAACCCGGCCACGGCCGACTGGAGACCGCTGTCCACTCGAGAAACACCGGATCGGGGCTTTTAATCGTCGGGACGTGAAGTTGATAGTGACGTATGGCTTCGCCGATAGCGGAATGGCTGGTAACCGTTCGATCGACGCCGACCGAGGAGTTCGCGTGGTGGAAATACCACGTGGCGTTCTTCCTCAGCGTGTTCGTCGCGTTTCCGGCCATCCTCCTCTCGTCACCTGACGGAATCTTCGGTGGTCTCTGGCGATTTTTCGGCATCGCTGGAGGGGTTCGGTCCGCATTGAATGTGGCACTCTGGGGGCTCGGAGTCGTCCTTGCCGTGTCGTGGATCGGCGCGTTGTTCGGCTACTACTACGACGCCAAGTATATCGACACGCTGGAGGTCGACTATTCGCCCCACTGGAAGGCCTACGTACTGTTGCATCTCACGTTCTTTGTCGGCGCGTTCCTGGCCGTCCCGATCTACACGATACAGCGGCTTCGACACGTCGGGATCCCTCTTTTCGCGAAAGAGCGACTGTAGGCTAAACCGAAACCTACACCGTCCTCGGCCGGTAACCCATGACGACACCGAATAGCATGCCTGCAGATCCATTGCCGTCCGAGAAAGACGAGAACCTCCGGAGTGCGGAAGTGACTGAAGGTGCCGATCGCGCACCGCATCGATCGCTGTTCCGCGCCGCGGGGCTGAGTGACGAGGAGATACACAACCCGCACATCGGAATCGCCAACTCCTGGAACGAGATCGTCCCCGGCCACGTCCATCTGGACGAACTGGCCGAGTACGTCAAGGAAGGCGTCCGCGAGGCCGGCGGTACACCGCTCGAGTTCAACACGATCGCCGTCGACGACGGGATCGCGATGGGCCACGAGGGGATGCGATCCTCGCTTCCGTCCAGGGAGGTCATCGCCGATTCGGTCGAGCTGATGGCCAATGCCCATCAGTTCGACGGGATCGTCGCGCTGGCCTCCTGTGACAAGATCGTCCCCGGGATGTTGATGGCCATCGCCCGACTGGACATCCCGGCGATCGTCGTCACCGGCGGGCACATGGCGGCCGGCGAGCACGAGGGCGAGCCGGTCGATCTAGTCGACGTCTTCGAGGGTGTCAGCCAGCACGCGGAAGGCGAGATGGACGACGACGAACTCTACCAGCTCGAATGTACCGCCTGTCCCGGTGAGGGATCCTGCGCGGGGATGTTCACTGCGAACACGATGGCCTGTGTCACCGAGACACTTGGGCTCTCCTGGACCGAATGTGCGACCCACGGCGCGACCGACGAGCGTAAATTCGAGATCGCACGCCAGAGCGGCCGGCAGATCCTGGATCTCGTCGAGAGGGATATCCGGCCCTCCGAGTTCCTCACCCGCGAAAGCTTCGAGAACGCCGTGACAGTCGATCTCGCGCTCGGTGGCTCGACCAACACCATGCTGCACCTCCCGGCGATCGCCCAGGAAGCCGGGCTGGACCTGACGCTGACAGATTTCGAGGAGATCGCCGAACGGACACCCCACCTGGCGCATATGAGTCCCGCCGGCCCCTGGCGGATGGAACACCTCCGGGACGACGGCGGCCTCCCGGCACTGTACCACCGGATCGACGACTTGCTCAACCTGGACACGCCGACAGTCGACGGCCGGACGATTGGCGGCCGAATGGGCGATCGTCAGCCCAGCGGACAAGTCATTCGCGAGCGGGACAACCCCGTCCACGAGGTGGGTGGGCTCGCAGTACTACGCGGCAATCTGGCACCTGAAGGCTCGGTTGTCAAGGCCGGCGCGATGGACGACTCGATGCGACAGTTCGAGGGCCGTGCGAGAGTATACGAATCCCAGCAGGCAATGTTGCAGGCCTACGACGACGGCGAAATCGAGCAGGGCGACGTGGTCGTGATCCGCTACGAGGGGCCGAAAGGCGGTCCCGGGATGCCGGAAATGCTCGAACCGACCTCGAAGATCAGCGGCTCGCCCACGCTCTCGGGCGAGGTCGCGTTGCTGACCGACGGACGGTTCTCCGGTGGCACTCGCGGTGCCGCGATCGGTCACATCAGCCCCGAAGCGGCCGCTGGTGGTCCGATCGCGCTCGTCGAAGAGGACGACACGATCCGGATCGACGTGGACGCAGGCGAGTTGACCCTTGCCGTGTCACAAGACGAGCTACAGCGTCGGGCAGCCGAGTGGGAGCCGCCGACGATCGAAGCAAACGGCGTCATCGAGCGGTTCGCCGCGCTCGCGACCAGCGCGGCGACCGGTGGCGTGCTGGAGGCCCCGGATCACACTGCACCGGCGATCCAACTCGAAGGGCCGTCGGATCGCACCGCGACTGGTGACGACTGAAAAGACGTCGTTCGTTCCGACTACACGAGCGTCGCGTCGAGGCGGATGTCGACACCGGCCAGCGCTTTCGAGACCGGGCAGTTCTCTTTGGCGCCGGCAGCGATCTCCTGGAAGGTTTCCTCGTCGATATCGGGAATCGTCGCTTCGAGCGTGAGTTCGACCCAGTCGATCTCCAGCGCCTCGGGGTCGAGGTGAACCTCCGCGTCGGCGTGCAGTTCCTCGGCCTCGTAGCCGGCCTCGTCGAGTTCGTTCGACAGCGCCATAACGAAACAGCCGGCGTGGGCCGCGCCGATGAGTTCTTCGGGGTTCGTCTCGTCACCGTCTTCGAACCGCGACGCGAAGGAGTACGGTCCCTCGTACACGCCGCTGCCGAGAGCGAGGTCACCGCTGCCGGTCTGGAGGTCTCCACGCCAGGTCGCTTCTGCGTTGCGGGTTGGCATAGCGATTCGATAAACGTTCCTCGGACACAAAGAGGTTAGCGAACACGGGGGCTCTGCCGCTGTTGCCAACCAGTAACGTATCCTTTGCCAGAGCTACCGAAGCGTATTCAAACGCTCCAGTTGCGCCGGCGTATTCACGTCGACGAGAGCGTGCTCTCCCCAGCGTCGTGCAACCATCGTGGCCGGGACTGTCGTGTATTCGACCGCATCGAGGACGGCCCGCAGGCGTCGCGTCCCACGCGCCCGCTGGTCGCTAACTGCAGTGCGAAGTGCCGGAGCATCGAAAACTGCGGGGACTGGCTGATCGATCCCCTCCGCTCGGATCACGATCCCCTCCGCGGAACGTGCGTCGAAGAGGTGCCGGTACAGGTCCGTGGGAACCAGCGGCCGATCGGCAGTCGAGATAGCCACCGCCGTTGCGTCGAGCCCATCGAGTGCGGCGTCCAGCCCCGCCAGCGGCCCCTCGTCCGGAGTCGGGTCCGGCCGATACGTGACGTTCGAGAGGACGCGTTCGAACGACGGCCGTTGCTCGTGGCGACAGCTAACGATCACTCGGTCGACGGCTGGTCGAAGTGACTGGACCGCGTGTGCGATCAAGGGCTTGCCACGGAGTTCGGCAAGCGTCTTGTCACAGTCGCCGAACCGACGTGCGAACCCGCCAGCGAGGACGATCCCGGCACGCGTACTCACGGATACCAGTCGTTTGGTCGTCCGTGGTATAGGCGTTTTTCGTCGCCGCGAGCTCCGTGGTATCACTGTGAATCATTCTTCCAGTAGGCGTGAGATAGCGGGCTTAACGTTTTGCCATCAGTTTTACCACGCTTGAAGACCACAGTTCCCAGTGGAACATGAGTGACTCAGATAAGACGGACGAGGCACTCAAGCGTGTTCGAGACACGTTCGAACAAGCGGCGGACGAAGCCGAAGAGATGAGCGAGAAGGCGCAACGGGAAGTCGAAGACGCGATAGATACCCTCGAAGACCGCATCAAGCAACTGCGAGACCGCGACTGAAGGTACGATCTGATCTCTTCCCCGCGACGAGTTGTCGGTCCTGTCACTGATGATAGAGTGGCAACTGGACGTATAAAATACGAAACCCCCACACAGCAGGCGCTGTGTGAGGGTGAAAGTATTGAAGTGGCAAAGCCACTTCGAGTATGCCGCGATTCCCAAGGGAATCGCGTGATATGAATGGCAGGCGGCGAACCGGATTTCCCAGAGGCTCGCGCACTCCAGTACTCCCCGGAACGCAGGCGGGCTTATCTTCCGTGTTCGGGATGGGTACGGGAGTTGCCCCGCCGCTGTGGCCGCCTTAACGCCGACTCGCGGACTCGAACCGCGACATCGTACCATAGTCGGTTGGTTTCCACCGCATGTACGTGCAATCCAGTTTCCGCCTGGACCCGTTTCCGGATCGTGCGTCCAGTCCAGTATGAATGGTGGCTTCGGCTGTTAGTGCTCGCGGGCTGAACGTCTCGTTGCCTCGACGCGCACACCCCGAGTCTATCGATCTCGTCTTCTACGAGCAGCCTCGGCGGTATCTCTTTTCCAGGTGGGTTTCGAGCTTAGATGCGTTCAGCTCTTACCCCATGTCGCGTGGCTGCCCGGCAACTGCCCTCTCGGACAACCGGTACACCAGTGGCGACCACCCGTAGTTCCTCTCGTACTATACGGGCGTTCCCGTCAGATACCATGACACCCCCAATAGATAGCAGCCGACCTGTCTCACGACGGTCTAAACCCAGCTCACGACCTCCTTTAATAGGCGAACAACCTCACCCTTGCCCGCT
>JGI12329J12844_1000228_pt1 | contig 14734 bp, 13 predicted proteins | sample A23E3SouthBayCA_FD_12844 | JGI IMG/M metagenome (IMG submission 12844)
TGACGGTGCCCTCGTCTTCGGGAATCTGGTTGAATCGGTACAGGGCGTGGTTGTAGAGCTGTCTACAGGTATCGCGGTGGTAGTCCAGCGCCTCACGCTGGCTTTCGGTCGGCTTGAGGCGATACCTGTAGTTGTAGTTCATGCTCGTTGGTCTTCGACGTACTCTTTCAACACATCCAGTGAGACTTGTCCCGTCGAGATGAGACAGTACGAGTCATTCCAGAAGGAGTCTCCCCACAGGTCGGTTTTGAGTTCATCTTCGTACTCGTTGCGGATGCGTCGAGCAGTTGCACCCTTGACGGTGTTGATGAACTTCACGAGGTCTGTGGTCGGCTCAGCCCGGAACAGGATGTGAACGTGGTCGTCTTCGCCGTCGAGATTGGTCAGTGTGACACCATACTTGTCCGCGAACCCCTCGATGACCCCGCGAATGAATTGGGTTCGCTCCTCGGTGAGCACACCACGTCGATACTTGGTGGTGAGTATCAGATGATAGTGGAGTGAATACACCGAGTGCGCTCCCGTGTCGAGGCCGTACTCCATTGGGTTCGGTCAATATTTGTAGATCCTAGTAGAAAGAAGTTACGACTGCGTGGGCCTGTGGGCCGGGAATAGAACAGTGCATAAAAGACGATGACGGCGTTGACGAATCGCGGAGCGATTCGTTCGCACACCAGAAATCGAAGATTTCTGGGGACGCTGTATCCCCTCCCTATTGCGTCCTCAGAACGCGAAGCGTTCTGATGTGCGAACGAGAGCCGCTCTCGTTAACGCTCCTTGTCCGCTTGCGCGGACTGCGGTGTCGTCCGAAAATCTTCGATTTTCGGGATCACGAGAATCGAAGATTCTCGAACGACTCCTTGAGGGTGGGGGCTTAGCGCCTGCTATCAGCTAACTCGCGATAGAGTGGTAGACGGTACGAGTCAGAGCTGGAATTGATTTTTTAGGAGGGTTATCGAGATGTAGCTTGGGACTGATCAGGACATTTCTATATATCGAAATAAGGTTTACACTTTCACACATCGGCCTTTTAGCACTCAAGCGAGTAGAACCGGCACATGGTTCAGAACGTCGCGCCGGTGATGGCAGAGCTCGAACCCGAGGATTTCTATCTGCTCTCGGGAATCGAGCAGGGGATGCGGTTCTCGGAGTGGGTCCAGCGTGAGAAGATTCCGGAGTACTCGCGGCTGACAGCCGAGGACGTCGAATACCGGCTCGATCGCTGTATGGATCGAGAGTTGATCGAGCGAAAAACCATCCAGTACGAGGGGTACACCCTCACCTTCGAGGGGTACGACGCGCTGGCGTTGCATACCTTCGCCGAGCGAGAGACCATCAGCGGTGTCGGCGCACCGCTGGGGGTCGGCAAGGAGAGCGACGTCTACGAGGCCCAATCCTACCGGCCACTGGCATTGAAATTCCACCGGGAAGGGTACACGAACTTCCGGGAAGTGATGCGCGAACGGGAGTACACCGCCGACCGCGAACACGTCTCCTGGCAGTACACCGCACGCAAGGCGGCCGAGAAGGAGTACGACGCGCTGGAAACGCTGTATCCGGACGTAGCGGTCCCACAGCCGATCGACCACAACCGGCATGCGATCGCCATGGAACGGATGGACGGTGTGGAGCTCTCACAGGCGCGAATCGACAGCGAACAAGTGCGGCCGTTGCTGGAGATGATCCTCCGGGAGATCCAGACAGCGTATCAGGAAGGGTACGTCCACGCCGACATCAGCGAGTACAATATCTTCGTCGCCAGCGGTGGGATCACCATCTTCGACTGGCCCCAGGCCGTGCCGACCGACCACGAGAACAGCGACGAGTTGCTCAAACGCGATATCGACAACATCGTCGGATACGTCCAGCGAAAGTACCCCAGCCAGGTGTCTGAACCGGTAGATATCGACGACTTGAGCCGTGCGATCCGGGATGGGGAGTTCGAGTCGATGGCGTCGTTTGACGGAGAATAAATTATATTTCGCAATATAGAATACGGGTGTAGGATATTCGTCTCGATACAGGGATGCCCGATCGGCCCAGGCCGCCAGCTACAGAGTGTGGTTTTGACACTGGAACAGCGCACGCGACGAGCATGGGGGCAAATAAAGTGCCTCTGTCGTGGACACTCTAGTATGGCTGACGAAGAAATCGACGACGTGGACAGAGCGATTCTGTATGCACTACAGGAAGATGCTCGAAACATGTCATCCGGAGATATCGCTGAACGGACTGGCACTTCCGACAGCACTGTCCGCAAGCGCATCCAGCGCCTCGAATCCGACGGCGTGATCAAAGGCTACAGTGCCAGCGTCGATTACCAGCAGTCGGGGTTCCCACTCCGAATGCTGCTGTACTGTACGGCTTCGATACCCGAACGTGGGGACCTGATCCCCGAGATACTTGCGATCGACGGCGTCGTGTCGGTCCAGGAGTTGGTGACCGGTGAACAGAACCTCCTCGTGACGGTCGTCGGCGAGTCGGATAGCGATATCACGCCCGTCGCGCAGGAACTGCTAGATATGGGGCTGACAGTCGCCGACGAAGTACTCGTCCGGAGCCACGAGACGACGCCGTTCGGGACGTTCGACCCCGAAAACAGTAAGTAATCCCGAAATCTTCGATTGCCGAACGATCCCGGGACACGCGGCCTGCTCTGACTGTAGGTTCGTTGGGTATCGACTACTGGAGACAGTTGTAGCGCCAACCCAGTATCGCTTCCCAGCACTGAAACCATAATGTTCTATTATCCCCCATTTTGAGAACGTTCTGGTAATATAGAAGGATTTAACAAACAGTACGTTCGCATAGATAGTAGAGACGACCAGAATCGGCGTTCCGGGACGCCCGGTTGCCGAGCGGTCACAGATGGACCGAACGATGTCAGGACACAGCTCAACGACAACGGTCGGATCGCTTCCGGACACGGCGTCGGAGTCGCCGTTCGTGCCCGTCGCACTCACGTGGCTCGTGTGGTCGCTGTTCGCCGCGAGCATCGCAACGGTTGCAATCCGGGTCCGGACCGGAGGCACGTGGGAGATTCCCGGGATAGTCGCCATCGACGGACTGACCGTACTGATGTGGGTGGTCGTCACCTTCTTCAGCGGCATCGTCCACAGCTACTCGCGCCGCTATATGGCTGGAAGCACCCACGAGACGAAATTTGTCGCTACTGTGTTCGGTTTCACAGCGGCCGTAATAGGGCTGGTCGCTGCCGACCACCTCGCACTGTTCGCGCTCCTGTGGCTAGCGATGGGGCTGTTGATGGCAAACCTCATCGGTACCGTCAGCGGCTGGGGACAGGCACAGGTGGCCGCGGCGGTCGCCCGCAGGTACTTTCTCGCCAGTAGCGCGCTACTGGCAATCGGGCTTTCGGCGCTGTGGTGGACAACCGGCGCGACGACAGTTTCCGGTGTCGCCGCAGCTGCCAATGGGCTCGGTGGCCCACTGTGGCTGGTCGCTGCCGCCGCACTCGTGCTCGCTGCGATGATCCAGTCCGCCCTGGTGCCGTTCCACGGCTGGTTGCTCTCCTCGATGACCGCCCCGACGCCGGCGTCGGCACTGATGCACGCCGGGTTCGTCAACGCGGGCGGGATCCTGCTTACCCGCTTCGCCCCGGTTATCACCGTCGACCCCACGCTCATGCTCGCGGTGGTCGTAGTAGGCGCGACCAGCGCGTTACTCGGAAAGGTCCTGAAGACGGTCCAGACGGACATCAAGGGCAGGCTCGGCTGTTCGACAGTCGGCCAGATGGGATTCATGATCATGCAGGCCGGCTTGGGCTTCTTCGGGGCGGCCATCACTCATCTCGTGTTGCACGGCTTCTACAAGGCCTACCAGTTCCTGCGTTCGGGCGAGCAGGTCGAACACACCAGTCCAGGCGATGGGGCAACACACACGACGGGGCGGGTGGCGAACGTCGCCGGCGTCACCGTGACGCTGCTGACCGGGCTGGCCGGGGGCGCGCTGTTCGCGGCGCTGACTGGGAAGGGGACCAGAGTCGACACCGGACTGCTGCTGACGTTTTTCGTGGTGTTTACCACGCTCCACGCGGCACACAACGCGGTCCAGCACACGTCGCTGTCGACGCTGACCCGGTACGGGGCCGTGCCGCTGGTCTTCTTCCCGGCTATCGGCGTCTACGCTGTGGTGTACGAGGGAGTGTCCGAATTCCTGTCCGGGCTCGCCGTGGTGACGGCACCGACCGAGCTGACCCTGCTCCACGGCATCGTCGCCGCCGTCTTCGTCGGGATCTACGTCGCGATCGAGACCGGCGTCCACGAGCACAGTACGCGCCTCTACGTGACACTGCTGAACGCCGGCCAGCCGTCGCCCGACACCGTCCTGACTACCACGGAGGACTACAATGAGTACTAAATCCGCCATCCGCGACAGCATCGACAGGGCAGCGACCACCGTCGGCTCGGTCTGGCCACTGCACTCGTTCGTGACGGCCAATCCGCTCTCGGGGTTCGAAGACCAGCCGTTCGGCGAGGCGGTCGAACAGGCGGCTGCCCTGTTGGGCGGCCGCGGCTACCCGAGCGCCGAGACGTTCCGGACGGCGCTTCAGCGCGGTCAGATCGATCCGGAGATACTCGAAACGGAACTCGCCGAGGCCGGCTACGAGGACGATCCTGCGGAGCTGCTCGGTCGCATGGCCGACGCGACCGACGCCCCAGCGAGTGAGACGGACACTGCCACGGAGCACGTCGATCAGGTGTTGGCGAAGTGGCTATCCGCCTTCCTCGAGGAGGGGAGCGCCCACTGGCCGATGCCCAACCGCGAGTCGGGATTTTACACAGCCTTCAGAGCGGTGGTCGAATACGATAGCGACGTTCCTGATGCGGGAGTCCTCGAAGATCTGCCGGAGACACCGATCGAGGCCATCGAGACGGTACTAGAGCCGTACCCGGAAAGCCAGTGGGTCCCGATCTTCGAGGAGCAACTGGCTGCCCTCCCGGGCTGGACGGGGTACATCAAGCAGCGCGCCGAGAGCGGCAACGAGTGGCAGTCGGCGTACCCGATCTCGCTGGAGGGATACCTCGCGGCTCGGCTGGCGCTCCTGGATGCCGTCGATGCCGACATCGAACCCGCAGCCGGCAGCCTCGATACGAATGGAGTCGACGAGCTCGCGCAGGCCTTCCTTCGCGCGTGGGAGGCGACCTACCGCGCTGACCTCGTCGGGACCGTCGCCGCGGAGAGTCGATCGATGGCCGACAGCGATCCGTCGGGCCGGCCGGACGCCCAGCTGGTGTTCTGTATCGACACCCGCTCGGAGATTATCCGTCGCCACATCGAGGCGGCGGGCGGCTACGAGACCCGCGGGTACGCCGGCTTCTTCGGTATCCCCATGGAGTACCAGGGATACGACGCCGACGTGTCAGTCGATTCCTGCCCACCGATCCTGGACGCAGAGCACCACGTTACCGACTTCCCGACCGACAGCGACACGCGGACACGCCACGACCGCTGGACCGGCATCCGCGAGGCTGCGACCGACGTTATCGAGTCGCTGGAGACCAACGCCGCCACCGCCTACGGTTTCGTCGAGACGACCGGGAGTGGGTACGGGCTCGCGCTCGCAGCCCGCACGCTCGTCCCCGAGCGCGTGTACGACCTCTTGGGCGCCACAGAGGAGTCGGTACCTAACAAGCAGGAGTTCTGTGAGCCGCTCGTCCATCACCAGCACGAGTACGCGGGCGATCTACCGGTGGGGATCACCACCGAGGAGAAAGTCGAGTACGCCGCCACCGCCTTCGATCTGATGGGCTGGGAGGAGTTCGGCCGCCTCGTCGTCTTCGTCGGCCACGCCAGCGAGACGACGAACAACCCCTACGATGCGAGCCTGGACTGCGGGGCCTGCGCCGGCAACCCCGGCGGCCCGAACGCCCGCGTCCTCGCGGCGATCTGCAACGACCCAGAGGTCAAAACCGAGCTACGCGAGCAGGGCTTCGAGATCCCGGACGACACCGTCTTCCTCGCCGGCCAGCACAACACCACGACTGACGAGATCGAGCTGTACGACGGCAATGTGCCAGAGACCCATGCCGACGATCTCGAACAGTTGCGCGGCGACCTCGACACCGCTCGCGAGCACGCGGCCGCCGAGCGTGCCGAGTCGATGGGCAGCGACGGATCGGCGAGTACCAGGGAGACCGAGCGCCGGGCCGCCGACTGGGCCGAGGTCCGCCCGGAGTGGGGACTGGCCGGCAACGCGGGGTTCGTCGTCGGGTCCCGCGAGTTGACGAGCGATCTCGACCTCGACGGCCGCTCGTTCCTCCATTCCTACGACTGGTCGATCGATCCCGACGGCGAGGCCCTTGAGGCCATCATGACTGGTCCGATGATCGTCACCCAGTGGATCAACGCCCAGTACTACTTCTCGACGGTCGACAACGCCGTCTACGGCAGCGGGTCGAAGGTGACGCACAACCCGGTCGGGAACATCGGCGTCTATCAGGGCAACGGCGGCGACCTGATGGCCGGCCTGCCGTTGCAGTCGCTCATGGCAGCCGACGACGAACCGCACCACCAGCCGCTCCGCCTCTCGACGGTCGTCCACGCCCCGGTCGAACGTGTTACTGGCATCCTTGCTAGCCACGAGGAGTTGGCGACGCTGCTCGACAACGACTGGCTCTCGCTGACGGTCGTCGATCCGACGCAGGACCACCACGCGTTCCAGTACCAGAGCGACCTGGAGTGGACGCCGGTATCCGAACGACCCGAAGCCGACCAGCCGGTGCCGGCTGCACCCGTGGTCGCGGACGACTAGGGTCGGACGCACAGAGATGAACCATCCCGGGGGGGAGCGTCCTCCTGCGGACTGCCGACCGAGCGGGGACCCGGAGCTCCGTAAGTGATAACAAGCAGCCTGTCGAGACTTCGACAAGCGTGTTCGCCGCAGCACTCACTGATCTACTGCGTTTGCTCGCTGTGCCGGTGCTGGGCTGGGCAGCCATACGAGACGTCAAGACCCGGCGCGTCCCCGATAAGGCGTGGCTCCCGCTAGCTACGTTGGGTGTGATACTATTATCCTTGGACATGTTCAGAGTTCTCAACGGTACTGGCATCACTCTGGCTGAGCAAGAATTATTCCTAATGAGAGTCGGGATCTCGCTGGGATTACCGGCTCCTTTAGGGTATATGTTCTGGCGGTTTAATCTGATTGGAGGAGCTGATGCAAAGGCACTAATTGTAATCGCAGTCTTGTTCCCTGTATTTCCCTCCTACGAGATTGGGGCTCTAACGTTCCCCCAGTCAACGGTACTAGGCGTTTTCTCATTCACGATCCTATCAAACTCAGTACTTTTTGGGGCAACCTATCCAGTCTGGACCACTATAAAAAATGCTGCTGCAGGACAGTTCTCTTTGAAAATGGTTTTTGGAATCGTTATGAAACCGACAGATCTTGAAACTAAATATGGGGGGCTTCTCGGCACGGAATCCAGTTCAGTATTATCGGGACTTGACCTCGACGTTCTCAGAATGTATTTGCAATGGAGAGGTATCACTATTGAAACCATCCGATCCAACCCTGACCGTTATCGAGACCCTGAAACTATCCCAAGAAATCCAAATACCCCCGGTGACGGGACCGTCTCAGCGTTTCAAAATGCGCGAGCATCCGACTTCAAGAATCTCGAAACGATGGAACTTGATGTTGAAATAGACCCCGATGACGCATGGGGCTCGGAAGCGTTTTTTGATATGATGGGAGGGAATATTTACGGAACAACTCCCGAAGACCTCGAAACCGGACTCGATACGATCTCAACCAACTCACAGGTCTGGATTACCCCTGGCACACCGTTCATCGTACCCATATTCGGTGGTCTACTAATAAGCTTGCTTTATGGAGATGTTCTCCACCAAATCATTGGAGTGATAGTTGGTTAAAACACAAGAAGTCAGTCCGCATAGAAAAGTTCGAACTTCGCTCACGACTCGTTACTCTTCATTTGGACTACACCGTTCATAAGCAGGACTAATAGTAAATATCGAACAAATCCAGACTAACGCCAGCGCAATGAACGCAAGGAGCAGGTTCTGCTGTGATCCAGGAGACATCACAAGTGGGATCAACAAAAACGACGTGCTAATTAGGACTAGTGCCAGTAGAACATTCAACGACTGCCAGATCAGGAATATGCGTAGCTTCCAACTAGCCACCCGCCACTCTTCGAAGAACGTCCTGAACGGGTTAGCCACCATGGCACGAGTTACGCATGCCGGCAAATAAATGTTAGTTGCATAGGTGTACGACAGCACTAAGCCCCGCGGCGCGTTCGATCCGGACATGGACGTGTTCGTGGCCGGCGGCTGTTCCTGGGACTCGATCGTCTACCTCGATGAGTTCCCACGGGAGACCGAGACACACTTCGCCCGAGACTTCCAGGAGACGCTGGGATCGAGCGGGGCGGGCAAGGCGCTGAACATGGGTCGGCTCGGCGTCGACACGCGCTTGCACGCGATGATCGGCGACGACCGCTACGGCGAGGCGATCCGCGAGCGCTTCGACGCCGAACCAGTCACATTCGAAGCCGATATCGACCCGAACGGAACCGAGCGCCACGTCAATCTCATGAACGACGCCGGCGAGCGGATCTCGATTTTCGTCGTCTCGCCCACTCAAGAGCCCGACATCGACTACGAGCGGGTCGAACAGTGGACCGCCAAGGCCGACGCGCTCGTCGTCAGTCCCGTCAATTACACGCGAGGGCTCCTCCCGGCGGCGGTCGAAGCGGGAACACCAGTCTGGGCCGACATCCACGCCTACGACGGCGAGGACGGGTACTACGACGATTTCCTGGCGGCCGCCGACTACCTGTTCATGAGCGAGGAGGGGATGGACGACTATCGCGGGTTCATGCACGAGCAGATCGACGCCGGCAAACGGCTGGTCGTCTGCACGCACGGCGAGGACGGCGCGACCGCCCTGACCGCCGACGGCGAGTGGGTCGAGGTCCCAGCCGCCGAGTTCGAGATGATCGACACCAACGGCGCGGGCGACGCCTTCTTTGCCGGCTATTTGTACGGCCATCGCCAGGGGCTGCCCGTCGAGACGAACCTGCGACTGGGGACGCTCGCCGGCGGACTGGCCGTCTCCTCGCTAGATCTGGCCCATCCGGAGCTTTCGCCCGATCGACTCGCCGCCGAGTACGAACGCCGATACGAAGCGGAGATCGGTATCTAGAACGCAAAAGGCCTATGCGAGCCTGTGCCGACCACAGTGATATGAGCGACGCGCCCCCGAAACTGGCCTTCGAGGACAACGAGTATCTCCCGGCGATCGCCCAGGACGCCGACAGCGGCGAGGTTCTCATGCTCGCATACGTCACGTCCGAAGCGCTCGAACGAACCCGCGAGACCGGTCGCGCCCACTACTACTCCCGGAGCCGCGACGAGATCTGGGAGAAGGGTGCGACAAGCGGGCACACCCAGCACGTCGAGGAGATCCGCGTCGACTGTGACGGCGACGCCCTGCTGTATCTGATCGACCAGGAGGGCGGGGCCTGTCACACGGGGTATCGGAGCTGTTTCTACCGGACGATCGACGGCGACGTGGTCGGCGAGAAGGTGTTCGATCCCGAGGACGTCTACGATGAGTGAGGGGGGAGTCGAGGAACTGATTGACCGGCTTCAGCGCCGCCGGCGCGCCTACGAGGAGGCCTGTAATCGCGTCGAGGAGGCCGGCGAAGACCGACTGCAGCGGCTCGCGGAGTATTACAGAGAGGTGACGGAACTGTTCGATCGCTACGAAGCCCGTATCGTCAGCGACGGCGAGGGCGAGGTCGACATGGAGGCGTTCATCGAGTACCAGGACGAGCTGGCGCACTTCTTCGAGCACCTGCCCGAAGACCTGCCCCATCGCGAGGACTTCGAGGCTGTCGACGATATGATGCACGAGCGGTATCTCAAGCACGCCGACTTTCAGGACGCACGCGAGGCACTGTCGCCGGTCGCCGAACTGGTCGAGCGTCTCGACGAACGCGAACGGACGCGGGAGCGCCTCGAAGAGACGAGAAGCGCCCTCGAACGGGAACGACAGTCAATCGACGAGCGAATCACGGAGTACGAGCGGCTGATCGAACTCGGCGACGCGGACCTGGACGCGCCCGTCGAGCGACTCCGCGAGCCGATCGAAGCGTACAACGACGCGGTCGGGACTGCCTTCGAGTCGTTCACGCGGGACGCGAGCGCACGCGAAGTGCTCGGATTCGTCGAGTCGACGGCCGCGTTCCCGCTCGTGGAATACCGCCAGCCACCGGACGATCTGCTTGCGTACGTGCGGACGGCCGAGGCCGGCACCGAATCGATCCCGCAGCTGCTGGAGTACGCCGAGTACTCGGTCTCGAAGCTCGACCACTACGTCGCGGACGCCCGCGCGCTCAAGCGCAGCGTCGCGACCCACCGGACGTATCTGCAGCGACTGGACGCGGAGCCGTTGACGATCGGGTGGCCGCCGCCGGCGGCCGAGACGCTACGGTTCCGGTGTCGCGAACTCGTCTCGGTCGTCGCCCGGTTCGACCCGCCGACGTCAGTCGAAACGCAGCTCCGTGACGTGCGCGCGCTCAGTCGGCGCGAGGACTACGAGCGACTGCGTGAGAGTGCCGTCGCGCGGACGCAACTCGAGGAGGGGGAGCGCAAACGTCTCAAAAGCGGCGAGATACAAACGGAGCTGGAGCAGTTGCGCGAGCAACGCGAGCGACTCTCAGAGGTCCTGAGTGGGTAGCTAGTTTGGCTGCCAGTTGGCAATTATCAGGCGGCTGCCGCGGCGGCCGTGACGGCGTCGTGCATAAGGGCCGCGAGTTCCTCGGCGCGGTCGGGATCACGGGCTTCGGCGTAGATCCGGATCAGCGGTTCGGTCCCGCTGGGGCGGGCCAGCACCCAGCCATCGTCGAATTCGAGTCGGTGCCCGTCAATCGTCGTGACATCGACATCGGTCTGGTGGGCAACGGTCTCGATCGCGTCGGTCATCGCCGAGCGCTCGCCTTCATCCTCGTAGTGGACGTTCTTCCGGACGTTGTAGTACTCGTCGTAATCGGCGGCGATCTCGCTAGCCTCCTGGTCCGCGAGCAACTCGCAGAACCGGGCGGCCGTGTAGGCCCCGTCCCGGATCGTCCGGTAGCCGGGGAAAATGATCCCGCCGTTGCCCTCGCCGGCGATCGGGACCCTCGTGCCCTCCTTCTGGAGTGCCTGGACCTTCGTGATGATGTGACTCGACCCGATCCGAGTGAGGTGCAACTCCGCGCCGACATCGTCGGCGACGTCGACCAGCCGCTGGGAGGTGCTGACCGCCGAGACGACGCCGTCGCCGGCCCGGAGTTCCTCCCGGGCCAGCGCGGCAAGCGCAGCGTCGCCCTCGATGAACGAGCCGGTCTCGTCGACGAAGATCGCACGGTCGGCATCGCCGTCGTGTGCGATCCCCAGATCGGCGTCGCTGGTTTCGACCAGCCGCTGTAGATCGCCAAGATTGTCGGCGACCGGTTCCGGTTTCCGCCCTGGGAAGTGGCCGTCCGGCTGGGCGTTGATGGTCAGCACGTGACAGCCAAGTTCGCGGAAGAACTGCGGGCTGGTCACCGATCCGGCGCCGTGTCCGGGATCGATCGCGACCGTCAGCTCCGCGTCGGCGATGCGCTCGCGGTCGACCGAGTCGAGGAGCTGGTCGATGTAGTCCTGACGGACACCGTCTATGGTCCGGGCCTGGCCGATCGCGCCCCACTCGCTGCGCTCGAAGCGCTCGCCGAGCAGGCGCTGTTCGACCCGTTCGAGTTGGTCGACCGCCAGTTCGATGCCGTCACGGCCGATGAGTTTGATCCCGTTGTGCTGTGGCGGGTTGTGTGAGGCCGTCACCATCAGCGCCGGGATCGACTCCCGATCGGCGTAGGTCTGTGCCCCGGGCGTCGGGATCGTCCCGAGGTAATCGACGTCGAGGCCGACACTCGCGAGACCGCTGCGCGCGGCGTCGGCGATCATCCCGCCGCTGGTACGCGTGTCATGGGCGAGTGCGACCCGCGAGACGCCCAGTTCGTTGCGCCAGACCGTACCCGCCGCCATCGCGACCTGGAGCGCGTATTCCGGCGTCAACGTCTCGTTGACGACCCCGCGAACGCCACTTGACCCGAAGACTTTCATCTGGGTGGGTCTCACACGTCCGGGAGCATAGTGATTCCGGACTCCCAACGACTATCGAAACGGGGCGCCGGGAACCGCTAGATCCCCAGCCACTCGTCGTTGCGGATCTCGTAGTCGTTCGACCGGCAATACGTAGCTGCCTGCCGGCGGACCGCCCGTGATCCCGGCAGCGCCCCCTTCTCGTCAACCCGCTCGACGATCCAGTCGGCGATAACCTGGACCCCTTCGTCCTCGTCGTCGGCGTCGATCGCCCGCAGTGCCCGGAACGTCTTCTCGTAGGCCTCGCGCTGTGAGCCGCTCAGTTCGGCGTTTCGCAGCGTCTCGGCGGCCTCGACGACCTGTTTCATCGCCGCGGCGACAGCCGGTCGCTGGACGCGAGCCCGGACTGATTGGGGTGTGTCGAACGACTCCTGGTCCGTGTCCGGGACGAGCTGTTCGACGGTGTACGGTCCGTCGATCGATTCGATCCCCCGGTCGCCGACTGTCTCGACGATCTCCGCACCCGTCGCCGGGAACGAGAGGGGTTCGAGGGCGGACTCGAAATCGGCCAGCTCCGCCGGTTCGATTGGCGGCTCCGGTTCGTCCCCGCGTTCGAGTTCCGCAGCGATCTCGCGCGCTCGCTGGCGGCGCTCCTCGTTTCGGGCCTGGTCTTCCCGTCCGCGCTTGTCGTCTGCCATTTGATAACATACGCGTGCCGGAGGTATAACTCTGCGGCCACTCGTTCCGACCGGCGCGGTCACAAAAGAGTTAATTCGTCCCCACGGAAACAGTGAGTGTTGATGGGGATATCCGCACTTGCAGCGGCGTCAAATGCCGGTATCGAGCTATACACTGTACCGATCGTCGGCACTGAACTGTCGCAAGCGGCAGTCACGGGCATCGGCATCCTCATGATTCTGTTTCTCATCATAGGGTCGGGGTTCTTCTCCTCCTCGGAGATCGCGATGTTCTCGCTGCCGGCCCACCAGGTCGACGCGATGGTCGAACAGGGCCTGCGCGGCGCGAGAGCGGTCAAGTCCCTCAAGGACGACCCGCACCGCCTGCTCGTGACGATCCTGGTCGGGAACAACATGGTCAACATCACGATGTCCTCCATCTCGACGACGATCGTGGGCTTTTATTTCGACGCGGGCACGGCCGTGATCGTCTCGTCGCTCGGCATCACGTCGCTCGTGTTGCTGTTCGGCGAGAGCGCGCCCAAGTCCTATGCCGTCGAGAACACCGAGTTGCACGCGCGGCGTGTGGCTCCACCGTTGAAGATCGTCGGGAAAGTGCTGTTGCCGCTGATCGCGCTGTTCGACCAGCTGACCCGGGCCGTCAACAAGATCACTGGCGGTCGCTCGACGATCGAGAGTACCTACGTCACCCGTGACGAGATCCGCAATATGATCAAAACCGGCGAACGCGAAGGCGTCCTCGACGAGGAAGAGCGGGAGATGCTCCACCGGACGCTGCGGTTTAACAACACGATCGCGAAGGAGGTCATGACGCCGCGGCTGGACGTCACAGCCGTCTCCAAGGACGCGGATATCGCGGAGGCCATCGAGACCTGCATCCAGAGCGGTCACGCTCGGCTGCCGGTCTACGAGGGGAGCCTCGACAACGTCATCGGCGTCGTACACATCCGCGATCTCGTGCGGGACCTCAACTACGGCGAGAACGAGGAACTCGAACTGGCTGATCTCATCGAGCCGACGCTGCACGTTCCCGAGAGCAAGAACGTCGACGACCTCCTCAAGGAGATGCGGAAAAACCGCATGCACATGGTCGTCGTCATCGACGAGTTCGGCACCACCGAAGGCATCGTGACGATGGAGGACCTCACAGAGGAGATCGTCGGCGAAATCCTGGAAGGGAGCGAGGAAGAACCGATCGAGTTCATCGACGACGACACCGCGACGGTGAAAGGCGAGGTCAACATCGAGGAGGTCAACGAAGCGCTGGACATCGACATCCCCGAGGGCGAGGAGTTCGAGACGCTGGCCGGGTTCATCTTCAACCGCGTCGGCCGACTGGTCGAGGAAGGGGAGATTATCGCGTACGACGGCGTCGAGATCCGCGTCGAACAGGTCGAGAACACTCGGATCATGAAGGCCCGAATCACCCGGATTGAGGAAGACCGCGAGGAGATTGAATCCACCGAAGGCGACAGCGACGAGTCGCCCGAGTGATTACACCACGACGGTCCAGACGGTGAACAGGCCGTAGCCGAGTCCGAGCGCCAGTGCGAGCGACCCGATCCACGCCAGGACCGTCTTGGCCATCTTTTCGCCGCTGACCGCGCCGCCACCGGCCGCGTAGCCGCTGCCAATAATCGCGCTGACGATGATCTCGTTGAACGAGACGGGGATGCCGAAGAAGACGGCGATCTGTGCGATTGCGAAACTGGGGATCAACGCAGCGATCGAGCGGCGCGGCCCCAGCGAGGAGTAGTCCTGGGCGATCGCCTTGATCATCCGGGGTGCACCTGTCCACGAACCTGCGAGCAGCCCGAGTCCGCCGAAGACGAGCACGGTCGAAATCGGGACCTCGACGCCGGTTTCCGGGCCGAGCAACGGCAGGAGCGGCCCGATTGCCAGTCCGACCTGGCTGCCGCCCG
>JGI12329J12844_1000233_pt1 | contig 14625 bp, 18 predicted proteins | sample A23E3SouthBayCA_FD_12844 | JGI IMG/M metagenome (IMG submission 12844)
TCGGCTCGATCGCCTCAACGGCGACGATGATAGTATGAGCGAGCAACCACGCAAACAGCGATACGACGACGCCACGGCGCCGCTGCACCAGCGCCACCAGAAGGTCCGCGCGACGCTGGCCGACGACCTCCGCGAGGAGCACGACCAGCGCAACGTGCGGGTCAACGAGGGCGACACCGTCGAGGTCCTCCGCGGCGACTTCGCCGGGGAGGAAGCCGAGGTCATCGACGTCGACCTCAAGAACGAGACGGTGTCGGTCGAGGGAGTCACGGTCGAGGCGGCGGACGGCGAGGAGGTCCCTCGCCCGCTCGACGCCTCGAACCTTCGCGTGACCGCCCTGGACCTGGAGGACAGCCGCCGACAGGCGCGTCTCGAAGACGAGGAGGACAGCGCATGACGAAACACCAGAAACGACTCTCGGTGCCGAACAGCTGGCCGATCGAACGCAAGACCGAGACGTTCACCGTCAAGGCCGACGCCGCCGCGATCGACGCCGACGCGGCGGGCTCGTCGCTCGGCAAGATCGTGAACAAGCAGCACGTCCCCGGCGGGGACGTGCAGCTGACGCTGCACGACGGCCAGACGCTGGTCGTCGAAGAGGGCGCTCCCTACGACGGCGGCGACTCCGTGGTCGTCTCGAACGACGACGGCGAGATCGTGGCCCACTTCGAGTACGATGAGGGCGCGCTGGTGACGGCCGTCGACGGCGCCCACGCGGGCGAGGTCGGCACGGTCGAGACCATCCAGGTCACGCCCGGCAGCGCGTCCAACAACGTGACCGTCGCACAGGACGGCGGCGACGGCTTCGAGACGGTCGAGGAGTACGTCGTCGTCATCGACGAGAACTTCACCGACGACGAGGGCGAGAGCCCCGAGGACGCGACAGACGAAGCCGCGGCCGACGTCGAGGAAGGAGGTGACGACGAATGAGCTCGGAGAGCGAATCCGGCTCCGAGTTCCACGAGATGCGCGAGCCGCGCGTCGAGAAGGTCGTCGTCCACATGGGCGTCGGCGAGGGCGGCCGCGAACTCGCGGACGCCGAGGAGATCCTGGCGAACGTGGCCGGGCAACAGCCCGTCCGCACGCAGGCCCAGGCAACCGTCGGCGAGTTCGGCCTCCGGCAGGGCGACCCCATCGGGGCGAAGGTCACGCTGCGCGACGAGGACGCTCACGAGTTCCTCGAGACCGCGCTCGGTCTGACCGACCTCTCGGAGTCGCAGTTCGACGACACCGGCAACTTCAGCTTCGGCGTCGAGGAACACACCGACTTCCCGAGCCAGGAGTACGACCCGAACACCGGTATCTACGGGCTGGACGTGACGGTCAACCTGGTCCGTCCGGGGTATCGCGTATCGAAGCGAGACAAGGCGTCCCGACAGATCCCGTCGAGCCACCGGCTGGACGTGGCGGACGCGGTCGCGTTCGTCGAGGGGGCGTTCGACGTGGAGGTGAGCGAATGAGCGAGAGCGAGACAGACGAGCCCGAAACCGGCGAGCAGGTAGCAAAGCGGACCGGCCAGCTGGAGTCCTGTCAGCGCTGCGGGCGCGAGCAGGGACTGGTCGGCAAATACGACATCTGGCTGTGTCGCCAGTGCTTCCGAGAGATCTCGCGAAGCATGGGCTTCAGGAAGTACTCATGACAGGAAACGACCCACTCGCCAACGCACTCTCGGGCATCGACAACGCCGAGAGCGTCGGGCATCTCGACCACGAGGTATCACCCGCCTCGAACGAGATCGGCAGCGTGCTCGAGGTCTTCTACGACCGCGGGTACATCGACGGCTTCGAGTTCGTCGACGACGGCAAAGCCGGTCAGTTCGAGGTCGAACTGAAAGGAGCGATCAACGAATGTGGCCCGGTCCTGCCCCGCTACTCGGCGGGCGCCGACGAGTTCGAGAAGTGGGAGAAGCGATTCCTCCCCGCCCGTGACTACGGGACGCTCGTCGTCACGACCAGCCACGGGATCATGAGCCACTACGAGGCCCGCGAAGAGGGCATCGGTGGCCAGGTCATCGCGTACGTATACTGACAATGCCACGCACAGAACTACAGATTCCAGACGAGGCGAGCGCCGAGATGGACCATCTCGAACTCACAGTCGAGGGTCCCAACGGGAGCGTGACCCGACGGCTCTGGTACCCCGACGTGTCCGTGACGGTCGAGAGCGGTTCGGTCGTCATTGAGAGCGACGAGGACGACGCGAAGACGATGTCGACACTGGGGACCTTCGAGAGTCACGTTCGGAACATGTTCCACGGCGTCACCGAGGGCTGGGAGTACGAGATGGAAGTCTTCTACTCTCACTTCCCGATGCAGGTCGACGTCGAGGGCGAGGAAGTCGTCATCGAGAACTTCCTCGGCGAGCGCGCGCCGCGCCGCACCGAGATCCACGGGGACACGGACGTGTCCGTCTCCGAGGAACAGATCACGCTGTCCGGTCCCGACGTGGAAGCCGTCGGCCAGACGGCCGCCGACATCGAACAGCTGACCCGCGTCACGGACAAGGACGTCCGCATCTTCCAGGACGGGGTCTACATCACACAGAAGCCGACCCGAGGTGACGCCTGATGGCAGACGAGAACCCGGAACAGGAACCCCAGACGGACGCCGACGCGGCCGAAGACGACGAGTTCGAGGAGCTGGAGGACATCAGCGGGGTCGGCCCGTCGCGAGCCTCCGACCTCGAAGAGGCCGGCTACGACACCGTCGACGACGTGCGCGGCGCCAGCCAGGAGCAGCTCGCCGACGTGGTGGGCAACGCCCTGGCGGCCCGCATCAAAGCCGACGTGGGCGGCCTCGAAGTCGCAGAGGAAACCGAGGCCGAGGTCGAAGAGGAGGAGACCGCGGAAGCCGAGGAAACCGAGGAGCCGGCCGAAGACGTCGAGACCGAGATGCGCCCGCGCATCGAGGTCGACTTCGAGCCGGACATCGACGAGAACACCGAGCGGCTGCTCACCGAGCGACGGACGACGAGCATGCCGCAGTTCAACCGTCAGGACTACCACAAGAAAAAGCGCGTCTCGACCTCGTGGCGCAAGCCCCGCGGGACGCTCTCGAAGCAGCGGATCGGTATCAAGGGCAAGGGCGACACCGTTCAGGCGGGCTTCCGCTCGCCGACGGCGGTCCGTGGCCTGCACCCCTCTGGCTTCGAGGAGGTCCGCGTTCACAACGTCGACGACCTCGAGGACGTGGACGGCGACACGGAAGCCGTCCGCATCGCCTCGAAGGTCGGCGGCCGCAAGCGCGAGCGCATCGAGGACGAGTGCGAGGACCGCGAGATCAAGGTCCTCAACCCCACCTACGAGGAGGTCGAAGTCGATGACTGACCTGAGCGCACAGAAGCGAATGGCGTCGGACGTGCTCGACGTCGGCGAGAACAAGATCTGGCTCGACCCCGAACGCCAGGGCGAACTCGCGGACGCGATCACCCGCGAGGACATCCGCGAGCTCGTCGACGAGGGCGCCATCCGCGCCGAGTCGCCCAAGGGCAACTCGCGCGGTCGCGCCCGCGAGCGCCAGGAGAAACGCGCCTACGGTCACCAGAAGGGACAGGGGTCCCGGAAGGGGACCGCGGGCGGCCGAGAGAACGAGAAGCAGAAGTGGGAATCGCAGATCCGCGCACAGCGCGAGAAGCTCCGCGAGCTGCGCGATTCCGGCGAGATCTCCAAGTCTCGCTACCGCGAACTCTACGACCGCGCCAGCGGTGGGGAGTTCGACAGCGTCGCGGACATCGAACGAACACTGGAGGACAACTAATGGCGACAGGACCACGATACACGGTGCCGATGCGGCGTCGCCGCGAGGCCCGGACCGATTACCATCAGAGGTTGCGCCTGCTGAAATCCGGCAAACCGCGCCTGGTCGCTCGAAAGAGCAACCGGCACGTCACGGCGCAGCTGATCATCACCGGAGCCGAGGGCGACGAGACTATCGCGAGCGCGCATTCGAGCGACCTCGAGGAGTACGGCTGGGAGGCCCCGACGGGCAACATGCCCGCGGCCTACCTGACTGGCGTCCTCGCGGGGCTGCGCGCGGTCGAAGCCGGCCTGGAAGAGGCCGTCCTCGACATCGGTCTCAACTCCCCGACACCGGGTAGCAAAGTATTCGCGGTACAGGAAGGCGCAATCGACGCCGGACTCGACGTTCCCCACAACGACAGCGTGCTGGCCGACTGGTCGCGCACGCGCGGCGAGCACATCGCCGAGTACGCCGAGCAGCTCGACGACGGGCTCTACGGCGGGGACTTCGACGCAACGGACCTACCGGAGCACTTCGACGACATGCGAGAAACACTGCTCGAGGCGGATGAACTATGAGTAACGGCTGGGAGCCACGGACACGGCTCGGCCACGCGGTCGCCGAGGGCGAGATCGATTCGATGCAGGACGCCCTCAACTCCGGCCTGCCGCTCAAGGAACCGGAGATCGTCGACCAACTCGTCCCCGGACTGGAGGACGAGGTGCTGGACATCAACATGGTCCAGCGCATGACCGACTCCGGCCGCCGCGTGAAGTTCCGCTGCGTGGTCGTCGTGGGCAACCGCGACGGCCTCGTCGGCTACGCGGAGGGCCGCGACGACCAGGTCGGCGGCGCCATCCAGAAGGCCATCGAGGTGGCGAAGCTGAACCTCATCGACGTCTCGCGGGGCTGCGGGTCCTGGGAGTGTGGCTGTGGGCGCCCCCACACCGTCGCGCTCCGGACGACCGGCAAGGCCGGCAGCGTCGAGGTCGAACTGCAGCCCGCGCCGCGCGGGCTCGGGCTCGCGGGCGGAGAGACGGTCCGCCACGTGCTCGAACTCGCGGGCATCGAGGACATCTGGACGCGCTCGTCGGGCAACACGCGCACGACGGTGAACTTCGCGAAAGCGACGTTCAACGCGCTCCAGAACACCGCCGAGGCCCGCGTCCCCCAGGAGACCTGGGAGAAGCGCGAGGTGATCGAGTGATGCAAGCGCTCGTCCAGCTTCGCGGCGAGGTGAACATGAACGAGGACATCGCGGACACGCTGGAGATGCTGAACATCCACAGCGTGAACCACGCCGCGCTGGTCCCGGAGACGGAGGCCTACCGCGGGATGGTCACGAAGGTCAACGACTACGTGGCCTACGGCGAGCCCAGCGTCGAGACGGTCGCGCTGCTGATCGAGCGCCGCGGCGAGCCGCTCGAGGGCGAGGCCGACATCGACGACTCGTGGGTCGTCGCCAACACCGACTACATGAGCGTCGAGGAGCTCGCCGAGGCGCTGGTCGACGAGGAGACGACGCTGCGCGAGCAGGGACTGGCGCCGACGCTGCGCCTGCACCCGCCCCGCGGCGGCCACGACGGCATCAAACACCCCACCAAGGAGGGCGGCCAGCTCGGCAAACACGAGACCGAGGCCATCGACGACCTCCTGGAGGCGATGCGATGACATCCAAGAAGAAACGACAGCGCGGCTCGCGCACGCACGGCGGCGGGACGCACAAGAACCGCCGCGGCGCCGGCCACCGCGGTGGCCGGGGCAACGCGGGGAGCCGTAAACACGAGATGCACAACCACGGCCCGTGGGACAAACACGGGTTCAAACGACCCGACGACGTCCAGGACGAGGTCGCGGAGGTCGACGTCCGCGAGCTCGACGAGGACGCCGCGTTGCTGGCGGCCGAGGGCGTCGCCGACGAAGAGGGCGACGGGTACGCCATCGACGCGCGTGACGTGGTCGAAGACGGCCACGAGGTCGACGTGGTGAAGGTGCTCGGTGCCGGCCAGGTCCGCAACGAGCTGCACCTGACGGCCGACGCGTTCTCCGACGGGGCCGAGGAGAAGGTCGCTGACGCGGGCGGTTCGGTCGAGCTGACCGAGGCCGGCCAGGCCCGCGCCGAGGAAACCGACAAGGATACACCCGACGAGCAAGACGACTCATAAACATGGGCTGGAAGGACACCGCCGAACCGGTACTCACCCGCATGCCCTCCGTCCAGCGACCGGAGGGGCACGTCCCCTTCAAGCGCAAGCTCGGCTGGACGGCCGGCGTGCTGGTGCTGTACTTCTTCCTGACGAACGTCTACCTGTTCGGTCTACAGGGGCAGGGAAGTGAGGCATTCGGACGCTTCCGTTCGATCCTGGCCGGTGGCCAGGGTACGATACTGCAACTCGGTATCGGACCGATCGTCACGGCGAGCATCGTGTTGCAGTTGCTCGGCGGTGCCGACCTGCTCGGCCTCGACACGCAGAACAACCCCCGCGACCAGATACTCTACCAGGGCCTCCAGAAGTTCCTGGTGCTCGTAATGATCTGCCTGACCGGCCTGCCGATGGTGTTCGCTGGGAGCTTCCTGCCGGCCAGCCCGTCGATCGCCCAGTCGTTCCCCGGCGGAACCTTCGGCGTGCAGTGGCTGATGTTCGCGCAGATCTTCGTCGGCGGTGTCCTCATCCTCTACATGGACGAGGTCATCTCCAAGTGGGGCGTCGGCTCCGGGATCGGCCTGTTCATCATCGCCGGCGTCAGCCAGCGGTTGATCGGTGGGCTCGTCTCAACGAGCTTCATCGGCAACGAGCAGAACATCGGTATCATCCCCACGTGGATCGGTATCCTCACCGGTCGCTTCGACGTGGGCCCGATCCTGGGCAGCGGGTTCCAGACGCTGCTGTTCGGTCGCGGGCAGATCCTCGCGCTGATCACGACAGTCTTGATCTTCGTGGTCGTCGTCTACGCGGAGAGCGTCCGCGTGGAGATCCCCCTCTCGAACACGCGCGTCAAGGGCGCCCGCGGTCGCTTCCCCGTGAAGCTCATCTACGCGAGCGTCCTGCCGATGATCCTCGTTCGCGCGCTGCAGGCCAACCTCCAGTTCCTGGGCCGGATCCTCTACGCCCAGCTTGGGAGCCTGCCCGCCTGGCTCGGTACCTACCAGCAGACGCAGGGCGGGGTCGCTAACCCGGTCGGCGGTCTGTTCTACTACATGGCCCCGGTCCGGAATCCCGAACAGTGGATGTGGTGGCTCGGGCAGACGACCAACGCACCGTGGCAGATCACCCTGCGCGTGGGTATCGACCTCGCGTTCATGGTCATCGGCGGTGCCGTGTTCGCCATCTTCTGGGTCGAAACCACCGACATGGGACCGGAGGCGACGGCCCAGCAGATCCACAACTCCGGGATGGAGATCCCCGGCTTCCGCCGGAACACCAGCGTCATCGAGAAGGTGCTCGAACGCTACATCCCGCAGGTGACCGTCATCGGCGGCGCACTGGTCGGCCTACTGGCCGTCCTCGCCAACATGATGGGTACCATCGGGAACGTCTCCGGGACCGGATTGCTGCTGACGGTCTCGATCACCTACAAGATCTACGAGGAGATCGCAGAAGAGCAGCTCATGGAGATGCATCCCATGATGCGCCAGATGTTCGGCTGACGCGGCCGACCATCTGACCGTTCGCGACCGTATTTTTCGACGCGCGACGTGAATCTGGGCAGCGACAGCGCCACGTTCCGGTGTTGGTCCGACATTAACACCGCTGAAGAGACGACTTTTCCGCGTGTCTCCGACCGACACGCTCCCCGAATCGATATCTGACGCGTGGCGGTACGCGCTCGTCGGCGGTGTGCTCGCGCTCCCGCCAGTAGCGTCGGGATACTGGCTGACGGGTTCGGAGCTATCAGCTTCGCCGGTCCTCCTGGGCGGTATCGTCGCCGGTGGTGTCGTGTTCGGTACGGTGTCGGCAGTCACGATCTGCGCGACGGCGTTCGCCGTGCTCGCGGTCGTGGGCGAACTAAGCGCGTGGATCGGGGGCCGGCTGGCCGGCTGGGGGATCCGCCGTCGTCGGCTGCCGGTCGGAAACCGAGTACCGCCTGCTCGCCAGCAGACGACGGGCGATGGGTCCGAGCGGTTCGATATGGGGACGGAGCGATAGCCGGGCTTAAGACGGTGACCGACGACCGTTCGGTGAATGGCGAAGCCGGTACTGAAGTGGGCGGGCGGCAAGCGGCAGTTGCTGGACGAACTGTACGCTCGCTTCCCCGAGTCGTTCGGTCGCTACCACGAACCGTTCTTCGGCGGCGGCGCCGTCTTCTTCGACCTCGAACCGGCGACGGCGACGGTCAACGACACCAACCCCAGACTCGTGAGCTTCTACGAGCAGGTCCGTGACCGTCCCGAGGCCCTGATCGACCGGCTCCGCGAGTTTCGCGATCCCGAGGCGGAACCCGACCCCGAGCTGCCGCTCGACGGCGAGACGCGCCGCGGGAAGGCCGTCGAGCAGTACTACTACCAGCAACGGGCGCGGTTCAACGAACGCGCCTACGGCGAGGGTTGGCCCGAGAGCGACGAGGAGCGACTCGAAGAGGCGGCGCTGCTCCTGTATCTGAACCGGACCTGCTACAACGGCCTCTACCGCGAGAACGGCGACGGCGGATTCAACGTCCCGATCGGCCGCTACGCCGACCCCGACTGGGTCCAGGCCGACCGGATCCGCGCCGCCAGCGAGGCGCTCACCGGGATGGAGATACGCGGCGGTGACTTCTCGTACGTGCTCGACGCGGCCGACCCCGGCGACCTGGTCTACTTCGACCCGCCGTACGAACCGATGAGTCCCACGGCGGACTTCGCGGAGTACAGCGCTGCGGGGTTCGACCGCGACGACCAGGAGCGGCTGCTGGAGGTGGCGGTCGAACTCGACGAGCGGGGCGTGTGGGTCGTCCTCTCGAACAGCGGCGTCACGTACGACCGCTACGACGAGGCGGGCTTTTTGGTCGACCGAGAGGGCGCGACGCGGGCTATCAACAGCGACGCGAGTTCCCGCGGCGAGGTCGACGAGATCGTGGCGACGAACGTCCCCGAGGACGAGCGGTACGGGCCCGACCAGCGGGCGATCGACGACTACTGACCGCCTGGGCGCGCTGAACTCGTCGTAGATTTGCCTTCTCGGCCACCGGAGACCTCTTCACGGGGGCGGTAGCCGAACGAATTAAGGAACCACTCCGCATCCCCTCACGTATGTCAGGCCGAACGCCACACGAGGGGACCGAACGGGTCGAGTAGGGGGCCGACTGGTGATCTGACGTGTCGGGTTCGCTGTTCGAGCGAGTGGTCGTCCCGGTCGCCTCCAAACCGGACGCGGCGGCGACCGCGCGCGCTCGCCGACCACCTCGACGACGGGGTCGAGACCGTGATCGCCGTCCACGTCGTCGCGGACGTCGAGGCGGCGATCCTCGACGCGGCGGCCGAATACGATACGGTCTGTCTCGGCGCGACACGCTCGGGACCGGTCTCGCAGGCGGTGTTCGGGTCGCTCCCCGAGACCGTCGGCGAGCGGGTCGACCGAACGGTCGTCATGACGCGCGGGCCGGAGGAGTCGGCGATGTCCGTCCGTGAGGCCGTCGCTCGACGGCTGGAAGTGTGACTCCTGGCGGGGATCGAGGACTCTCAGGCCGCTTCACAGTACGCGAGCGCCTCGCGGACCGCGGTCTTCCGGCCGATGAACGTCAGGTGATCACCGCGCTCGATCCGGTCGTCGGGGTGGGGCAGACGATTCTCGTCGTCGCGAGTCACGAGCGCGAGGTGGCAGTCGTCGGGCAGTTCCGAGCGGAGCTCGGTCACCGTCTCGCCGACGATGCCGTCGCTGGTGACTTCGACCTCCTGGACGTCGCCCTCGCGGTCGAGTTCGGTCATCCAGCGGGCGATCCCCGGCCGCTCGATGACGTTGTCCATCGACCACGCGATGGACATACCGCTGGAGATGGCCTCGACGTCGAGGTCTTCGAAGGCGTCGACGTTGTCCGGGTCGTTGACTCGCGCGACGACCGTCTCCACGTCGAAGGTGTTGCGCGCGAGCTGGCCGACCAGCAGGTTCGTCTCGTCGTCCGCGGTCGCCGCAGCGATCACCCTGGCGTTGCCGGCGCCGGCCGCTTCGAGCACTTCGCGGTCGGTGCCGTCGCCCCGCCGGACGGAGAAGCCGTCGGTCCTGAGCCGCTCTATCTCGCGCTCGTCGGACTCGACGAGCATCACGTCCTCGCCGCGGTCTTCCAGTCGTTCGGCCAGCGCCCGACCGACTCGGCCGCCGCCGACGACGATGGCTCGCATGGGGATCACGTCTAGTGTCTGTGCGATGTGACGGGCCAGCCCCCCTTCAAACACGACGGTCGCGAAGATGACGAGGAACACCGCGCCGACCAGCGTCGCGGCGGCCTCTGGGTTCTGGGGGCGGAGTTCGAGGGCGAACAGCGTCGCCACGCTCGCGGGGATGATCCCGCGGGGGCCGATGGCGCTGATGTACACCCGCTCGGCGGTCGTGAACCGGTCGCCCACAGTGCAGAGGGCGACGAGCGCGGGCCGGACGACGGCGGCGATCGCGACGACTGCGACGACCCCGCGCAGGCCCAGCGCGGCCAGGTCCGCCAGCGAGAGCTGCGAGGCGAGCGTGACGAACACGAACGAGAGGACGACCAGCGTCAGGTCGCCTTTGAAGCGTTCGACCTCGTCGCGGTAGGGGAGCGAGACGTTCCCGAGGACGAACCCGGCGGCGGCGACGGCGGCGATCCCGGCCTCCGAGCCGAGTTCGCCGGCGAGGCCGACCGTTTCGGCCGCCGTCTCTGCGAGGGCGTAGGCGCTCAGGGCCGACACGAGAGTGATCAGGCGGGCGTTCTGGGGCGTGTTCTCCGTCGACAGCTCGACGCCGTTGAGAAGGATCCAGGCGGTCCCGGCGACCAGACAGCCGACCGCGACACCGAGCCCCAGCCTGGCGGCGAAGGTCCCCACGAGCGCGGGCAGTCCGCGCGACCCCAGCAGGACGTACTCGAAGGTGACCAGTGCGAGGATGGCGGCGGTCACGTCGTTGACGACCCCCTCGGTCTCCAGCGTGGTCGCCACGCGCTCGCGGACCGGGACGACGTTCACGATAGGCGTGATCACCGTCGGGCCAGTCGCGACCAGCAGCGACCCGACGAGCAGAGCCAGCGGCCAGCTCGTCCCGATGACGTACCGTACGACGACGGCCGTCCCGACCAGCGACAGCGCGGCGCCGACCGTGACGAGTCGGAGCGTCTCTCGGGGCGCCTCTCGCAGGCGGTCGACATGGAGGTGGAACGCTCCCTCGAAGACGATTATCGCGACGCTCAGGCCGACGATGGCCGGGAGCGCGTCCCCGAAGACAGCGGGGTCGACCAGCCCGAGTCCCTCCGGGCCGACCGCGACGCCGCCGACGATGAGAAAGAGGACGCTCGGGATCCGGAGGCGGTCGGCCACGACCTGCGCTGCGACGCCGACCCCGGTTATCGTCACGACGATCCGGACGATGTCAGTCGCCGCGCTCATCGCGTGGTTACATCTGGGCCGGCGAGTCCTGTCACGGTTCTCTCGTGGGACGATGGGCCCGAAACCGACTAAAGGGTTTCCACGCCGCGGGCGTCACCGACGCCAGAACGCGCCGGTGAACAGCACGAGCACCGGGATGATCTCGAGGCGCCCGATCAGCATCAGGAACGACATCAACAGCTTCGACGTCCAGGGGAACTGGAGGTAGCTGCCGAACGGACCGAGGAACCCGAAGCCGGGACCGATGTTCCCGATGGTCGCGACGCTGGCGCTGACCGCTTCGAGCGTCGTCAGTCCCAGCCCGACGCGGCCGGCGTCCAGGGCGAGGAACACCGCCGAGATGCCGAACAGGAGCAGGTACAGCAGCGTGAATCCGTATATCGCCTTGATCACCTCCTCGTCGATGACGAAGCCGCCGAGTCGGACCGGCTTGACGGCGTTGGGGTTGGCGGTGGTGAACAGCTGGCGACGGATCGACTTCAGGACGACCAGCCACCGGATTATCTTGACGCCGCCGCCGGTCGACCCGGCCGAGCCGCCGATGAACATCGCGAACAGGAGTACGATCTGGGCGGTGGTGCCCCACTCGGCGAAGTCGCTCGTCGCGTACCCCGTCGAGTTCAGCAGCGAGGAGACCTGGAAGGCCGCCTGACGAAGCGAGTTCTCTATGACGCCCTGGGTCTGGCCGCCCAGTTCCAGCGTCGGCGCTGACCCGAGGAAGAGTAGAACCCAGAGGACCACCGTCACGCCGACGTTCGCGGCGATGTACGCCTGGAACTCGCGGTTCTCGAAGAACGAACCGTACTCGCGCTGGAGCAGGTAGTAGAACAGCGCGAAGTTCGTCCCGGCGACGAGCATGAAGGGGATGACGAGCCACTGGACCGCCGGCGAGAACGCCGCGATACTGTCGGCCTCCGGGGAGAACCCGCCGGTCGGCAGCGTCGTGAACGCGTGCGCGACGGCGTCGTACACGCCCATGTCCGGTGCCAGGCCGCCGTAGTGCAGCGCCAGGAGCAAGACGACGTACAGCACCGTGAACCCGAGATAAAACAGCCACAGCAGGCGGGCTGTCTCTGCGATCCGCGGCGTGAGCCGCTGGAGTTCCGGACCGGGCGCCTCGGACTCGATGAGCTGGGCGCCGTTGACGGCGACCTCCGGGAAGATGGCGACCATCAGGACGATGATCCCCATCCCGCCGAGCCACTGGGTGAGCTGGCGCCAGATCATGATCGCGTGGGAATGCTCTTCCACGGAGATCGTCCCCATGACGGTCGCCCCCGTCGTCGTGAACCCGCTCACGCTCTCGAAGACGGCGTTGACCGGGTGGGCGATGGTCCCGGTGTCCCCGAAGAGATACGGGATCGTCCCGACGAGCGGAACCAGAAACCACGAGAGGCTCACGAACAGCAGCGCCTCGCGCGGTCCGAGGTTGCCGGCGGAGCCGACCCGTTCGAGGAGGAGACCGACCGTGACCGTGACGAGCATCGAGAGGAGAAAGACCCAGACGTCCTCGCCGTAGACGACGCCGACGACGAGCGGGATCACCATCGCGACGGTGAGGTACTTGACGACGGTGCCGGTCAACGAGACGCTCCGGCGCCATTCGACGGTCACCATCGTCGGGGACACCCCCGACGGTCGCACGACGCGGTCGAGAGACGGGACGAGCCGCCCGCCCGCGGCGGCCGGGCCGCGGTTCGTGTCCGATCGCTGAGCCGCTCGCTCCAGCACACGGTATTCGAAACGAACGGACGGACACCCGCTAGATAACTGCTGTGGTCCGTCCCAGTCGCCCTTCGGAAGGAAATTCACTTGCCGGTGGGACGGAAACACGGGCGTATGCATCTGGAGTGTCGCGCGTGCGGATCGTAATCATCGGCGCGGGGGAGGTCGGCTCGACGACGGCAGAGAGCCTCTGCGGGGAACACGAGGTGGTCGTCGTCGACAGGGACCCCGAACGAGTCGAGACACTGACCTACGAACTCGACGTACTGCCGATCGAGGGCGATGCTTCCGAGATCGAGACGCTGGAGGAGGCCGACGTCGGGGACGCCGACCTCTTCATCGCCAGTACGGACGACGACGAGACGAACATCATCGCCTGCGGCATCGCGAAGGTCTGTGGTGACGCGTTCACGATCGCCCGGACCAAGAGCCCGAAGTACCTGCGGCCGTGGGAGCGCGACGAGCGGGCCTTCGGCGTCGACTTCATGGTCTGTACGGACCTGCTGGCCGCCAAGGCCATCGCCGGTGTGACCGGACTGCCCTCGGCACAGGACGTGGACACGTTCGCCGAGGGACTGGTCCAGATGACCGAGTTCGAGATTCCGTCGGACAGCCCGGTCGCCGACCAGACCGTCGCCGAGGCCGACCGCTTCGATTCGCTGACGTTCGCCGGCGTGATCCGGGACTCGGACGTGATCATCCCTCGCGGGGGGACCGTGCTCAAGGCCGGCGACGACGTCATCGCGATCGGGAGCCCCGAGAGCATGCGCGCGTTCAGTCACGCCATCGCTCCCGACAGGGACGACCCCAAGAGCGTGGTCATCGTCGGGGGCGGCCAGATCGGCTACCAGACCGCGCGCCTGCTCGAAGAAGGGGGGTTCTCGCCGCGACTGATCGAGGGGGACGACGACCACGCGCGCTGGCTCGCCGAACAGCTCCCGCGAACGACGGTCATCAACGGCGACGCGACCGACCAGGATCTCCTCTCCCAGGAGCGAGTCGGCGACGCCGACGTACTGATCTCCGCCCTCGAGACCGACCAGCAGAACCTGCTCGTGACGCTGCTGGGGAGTCGACTCGGTGCGAACCGCTCGATCGCCGTCGTCGAGACGGCCGACTTCGTCGACCTGTTCGAGACGGTCGGCGTCGACGTCGCCGTCAGCCCGCGCAACGTCACCGCCGAGGAGATCACGCGGTTCACCCGCACGCGCCGCGCGGAGAACGTCGCGATCATCGAGGGGGACCAGGCGGAGGTCCTCGAGTTCGAGGTCGACGCCGACAGCATCCTCGTCGACCGTACCATCGGGGAATCGGCCGCCGACTTCCCCGACGGCGCGGTCATCGGGGCGATCGCTCGCGACGGGACCCACATCACGCCGCGCGGGGACACCGTGGTACGAGAGCGCGACCACATTATCGTCTTCGCCGACACCGACTCCTTCGAGGAAGTCGCCGACCGGATGTGACGGCGTTCGGAGGGGTACCGCGTGGTCGAGAGCGCGACCGGTCGCCGTGCGGGTGCTACCGCGCGACCACGCCGTTGTAGACGACGTAGCCGGCGAACGAGAGGACGTACAGTCCGACGATGGCGGTGGTCACGGGCGAGCGGCCACCGAC
>JGI12329J12844_1000238_pt1 | contig 14476 bp, 19 predicted proteins | sample A23E3SouthBayCA_FD_12844 | JGI IMG/M metagenome (IMG submission 12844)
TTCAACCCGGAGGGCACCATCGAGCGCGTCGAACGAGCCTACGAGGAGCAGCTGGAGCTGGACGCCGACGACGGGTCACAGGCATCGCTGGCCGGCGAGCGGGCACTCGCGAGCATCGAGCGCGTCAGCGACGATCTGCAGGAAAAGGTCGACAAGTTCGAAGAGCGTGAGGACGCACTCCGGGAGCGGTTCCAAGACGCGATGGCCTGACCCCGCGACGGTGACATCGTCGTCTGTTCTGTCTTTCTCGCCCTTGAGGGGCGGAGGGCGATATACATGGAGAAGTCCGCGGACAACAGCGGGGCTGACGACGAATTCCCACCTGAGAAGCGCCTCGAAGCACCGAACCATCGACTGATCAAGGCTGGAATCGCGACGATCCCCAATATGGAGACACTCCGTGAGTGTGTTGCCTACGAGAACGCCCACCAGAATCGGACGCAGATTCTGCGTCGGCTCCAGTGGAAGGCTGAAGAGTTGCGTGAGGATGAGGAGTAGCGATCAGTCTTAACCAACAATCGGAGTCAGCCAACACCTCGTGTTGGTTAACAGTGAGAGTATCCCGTTTTTCGGGCCCCTGAATGGGTGCGGGGCGACCAGCAGCCCCCTCGCGAGTTCAGTCATGTCCCTCGATTTGAGTCCAGACTCCAGCACGGCTAGCGACATCGCTGCCGCCAGACAAGCGGACCATGTGGCGTTCCTCCATCGAGTTCCATTCGTCGCTGATGCGTTGGCCCTCGGATTTCTTCCCGGGTTTCGAGAAGACTGTGGGTATCAGGCAGACCAGTACCTGAACCTCGAGATTCCTGTGGGGATGCTCGATAACGACTTCCGCAATCCCGACCTGGAACGATTCGTCAATCGCTTCTTCGAGCGCGAGCCACAGGTCGGTGTCATCGGCGACATCTACGAACCAGATGCCGTCGACGCCCACGTCGCTGCGGCTCGTGAGATCCAAGCGAGCTATCCCGAGGCCGAACTCATCGTCGTTCCGAAGTCGCGGGCGGTGATCGACGCAATACCTGAAGACATCGTCCTCGGGTATTCGCGCGGGTACGCAGACCGCCTGGCCCACGAGTTCTCCGACCCAGCCGATTGGAGAGGGCGGCGCGTCCACATCCTCGGCGGGAGTCCGCCCAAGCAGCTCAACGCCATTCGACAGCTGACCAGACCGACACTCACGGACGAGCCACCGGCCGACATCGTCGGCGTCGACTGGAACGGGCTGCATCGTGGCGCACAGTTCGGTGAGTTCTGGACGGCCGACGGCTGGGACGACAGCGGTCGCGACGCCGACCACGTCACCGTCCGAAAGACGGTGCGCCATAGTCTCGCCCGCGTCCGCGAGTTCTGGCAGCAACACGGGGTCTGGCCTGAATCGACACCAGAAGACGAGGGGATGACCGTCGGGTACGAGGGTCCGAGTCCTGCCGATCTCGAGGACGCCGCCTGTACCGAGTGCGGGACGAACGTCTGGCGAACTCGCCGCGGCCCGTACGTCGCCGAATACGATACCGGCGCAATCTGTGGATACTGCAGTTACGAGTGCTACTTCAGTCACCGTCACCGGAACAACCTAGAAGAGATCGCCGGTGAGCAGAGCGTCTACCTCCCGCCGGCGTGACTTCGCGACTGTTTTTCGTGCCCCCCAGAGAGGGCGAGGGCTCCTTCGAAAGCCCTCAGAGGTGACTTCCAGTGAGTCAACAACAGCGTCCTGACAACGTCTCGATTGACGATATCCCGGTCGATATCGACACCACGCAATCAGCGGAAATCGATCCCGCCGACGTCCCCGACGAAATCGAGTCCATCACCCGTGGGCTCGCCGGTGAGCAGCCGCCGACGAACCCCATAGTGGTTCTCAAAGCGGCCCGGTGGTGGTATCTACACGGCAAGGGCGGGACAGATCCCGCCTTCCAGTGGGCCATCGAGTGGGCGCGTCATCTTGCGACCGACACGCCCAGTGACGTCGAGCGGTTCGACGAGTTCCTCGAGTACCTCGTCACGGTCGGATTGGCCGAAGAAAAACGCTCTCTACGCGATTCTAAGACTCACTAGAACTCTGGCAGTTCGCCCAGATTGTCGCTCGCGATATTGTTCCCGTCAGTCCGGAGGTAGGTTGTCCCGTCAACTTCTACTGTTCCGACATCATCACCCTTCGTCCATTTCCCATTGTCATTCTTATACGCCGTACAGTACTCTTGTCCAACCGATAAGCTGAGGATGACGGCCATTCGCGATTTAGTATCTCGGTTGACCAGTTGATCTCCATCGTCCTCATATACCCGAACTTGGTCGATAGAGTCACCACTGTATCTAACTGCAGTGATTACGTAATCTGCCCATTTGCTCATGCAACAGTGTACTCAGACGTGTAGTGTAAAATATTGGAAAGTGGAGTGAAACTGAACACGTTGCTGACGCCTGGAAAGCCAGTTGGTGAATTTCTGTTTTTGCGCCCCTGAGGGGTGCGGCGCGTCCTGAACTGACGCAGTCGCCGTGAACTCGATTCGGTGATCACGATGTCTACGACCAGAGACTCGTCGGTCTCCTTCGACCAGACCGACACACGATCCGACGAGATGGACAGTACCATCGAACAGTGGATCGACGACCTCGTCGCCGGCGTCGACGACGCGCAGGCCAGCGCGGAATTCCAGGAGTGGCTCGATGTCCAGAGTCGTTTCCACGACTACTCGTATCGGAACACGCTGCTGATCAAGCGGCAGTGTCCCGAGGCGACTCGGGTGGCGGGCTACCGGACGTGGCAGGAGGAGTTCGACCGCCACGTAAAGGAGAGCGAATCGGCCATCTGGATCTGGGCACCGATCATCACCAAGCAGTGCCCGGAGTGCGAAAACTCACCAAGCTACCATGAGGACAGCGACTGTGACTACGACGAGACACCGCCTGAAAAGTGGTCGGAGGGCCTCGTCGGGTTCAAGCCTGCGCCGGTGTTCGACGTCTCCCAGACCGAAGGTGAGCCGCTTCCTGACCTGGACACGGAAGCCACCGGGGATGCCGGCGACCTCGTCGGTCGGCTGACTGGAGCCGCCGACGAGCTTGGCGTGACGGTGCGGATCGTTCCGGAAGCGGAGTGGACGCACGGCGAGGCGAAAGGCATCTGCGAGCAGCTGAGTCTCGTCGATATGCAACCACGGGTCGAGGTGCGTGATCGGGCGAACGATGCCGACCTTGCGCGGACGCTGATCCACGAGTACGCACACGCCCTGCTCCACTTCGACGTCGACGACGACACCGAGCGGGCGAAACGCGAAGTCGAGGCCGAAGCCGTCGCCTACGTCGTCGGGCGGTACTGGGGGCTGGATACCAGTAGGTCGGCGTTCTACCTAGCCGCGTGGGAGTCGGACGATCCCGAGATCGTTCGTAACCGTCTCGACCGGATCAGTTCCACAGCAGAAGAGCTCATCGACGTGCTCGAAGACGCCGTCTGAATTCTTAACCAACACTCGACTCGACACCCCCAATTTCGTTGGTTAAGTCTGCTCATCTCCGCCGTTCGCGACAGTCGCAAGGCTAAAGCAGGCCCGTGTTTATACTCTATGTAAGAAACGCAGGTATGAGTACCATAGAACAAACGCAAAATATGCGCCAGGGTCTCTCGACTCGAGAAAGTCGACTCCTTGCACGACTCGCTGGCGCGGGTCACCAGATCATCTCCGTCGACGACATCGAGACGACGCTGGAGGTACCCTCAAACACCGCCCGCGAGATCGCCTCCCGGCTCACCGAGAAGGGCTGGCTCGACCGGCTCTTCCCGGGCACGTATCTCATCATTCCACTCACTGCCGGCGAGGAGGCCGTGTACACCACCCACGAGTACCTCATCGCTGCCCACGTCGCCGAGCCGATGTACATCGGCTACTACAGCGCCCTCAGCCACCACGGGCTGACCGAACAGGTTCCCCGGACGGTGTACGTCGTTACGCCGACCCGAGCGCAAAGCAGGGAGATCCACGGCGTCCCGTACCGCGTCACGACAGTCACCGAGCGGAAATTTTTCGGCTTTGAGCCGACATCGATCGAGGGTACGACCGTTCAGGTCAGCGACCTGAAGAAGACGCTGGTCGACTGTGCGGATCACCCCGAGTTCTGTGGTGGCCTTCGGGAACTCGCAACCGCGATGCGTACTGCCGACGAACGGGGTTGCGACTGGTTCACTGTCGGCGAGTACCTCGAACGCCTCGACAACGGCGCTGCGACCAAGCGAATTATCTACCTCGCCGACCAGCTCGGCATCGACCTCCCCGCCCGCGAGGAGCTCGTTGCGTCGTTCACGAGTGGGTACTCCCTGTTGGACCCCACGCGGCCCGACACCGGATCGACCGACAGTACGTATCGCCTCCGAATCAACGTCGAGCCAGCCATGCTGGATCCGACGGAGTCCTAGCCGGATCGCCCCGGGAGTGGTAGCGTGTCTACCTGCGTGGCGCCGCTATTTATTTATATCTTGTTGCGCAAAATCAGATAGTGTCTGAAATGGCAAAACAGGATATAACGGTCTGTATCGATGCGTATCCCGACCAGGATACCGATGTTTTTCGTATCGGTGCCGCAGACGACATCCTCCGGCTACTCGCCGACGCCCACGAAACGGAGTTTACGATTCCTGAACTTGTCGACGCCACAGGTGTTACTCGCTCAACGGTCTGGCGAGCTGTGAACCTGCTCGACAGTATCGGGGCTATCCGAGTTCGAGAGACGCCACAACGAAACCACATCGCGATCGACCCCGACCGCCTCCAGAAGGACGATCCGGTACTTGCTATTCCGCAGTCAGAGTTCCACACACCGATCCGGGCATTCGTTGCCCGCGTACAGGCCACGCTCACTGACGCCGATGATGTCGATGCCCTCCTCGGTATCGTTATCTTCGGGAGCGTCGCCCGGGGCGAGGCTGACCGGCAAAGTGACATCGATTGTTTTGTCGTCGTCGATGGCGACCGGACGACAGCCCGCCGACAAATCACCGACGTCGTCGCAGATCTCCAATCAGAGCGCTTCGACGGTGACCGATTCGCGTTCGAACCGTATGTTGAATCCGCCGAGAGCGCACGTAGAGCCGGGGCAAAGCTCCATGACATCTTCGGGGAGGGCATTACAGTGTATGGGAGCGACCACCTTGACTCACTCCGAAAGGAGGTCGTCGCCGATGAGTAGTACGCGGATCGAACACCTCATCGACAACGCACAAGCCGCGTTCGACCGGCGCCCAACAGATATCGAAGCCGGGCTTGATGTCGAGGATGCCGCTCTCCTCCAGCTGCGGAAGGCCTGTCGCTTACTCGCCGGCGCCGAGGCACTACAGGATGCCAGCTACTACACACTCGTCATCGAAGCATCGTTCGTCGCTATCGAACGGACCGTGGAATTCCGACTTCTCGAACGTGGCACGATACAGCCGGATGATCTCCCCGGCACACATCCTGGTGTCTACCGCGAGGCGGCAGCAGTCGGTGTGTTCGACGAATCGATAGCGGCTGATCTCGCAGATCTCTGGCGCGACCACCGGGCGAAAACGTACTATCAGGATGGGCTCGCCTCAGCAGCGCGTGCAGACGCGATGTATGAACTCGCCACCGAGATTCATGCGTACGTTACTGGGCGATCCCGACAGGGACACGAGTGTATCTGCGGGGAACCAAGGTAGTGACTGCGTCGCTATCAGTCGTGGGGAGGTTGTCAGTTTTATTAACCAACACAGGAGCTGAGAGGACGAGATTGTTGGTTAAGCAGATTGGGTATTCGTGGTTAACTCTGAGGTAAACTACTTTGGCACTCTCAGCCGAACACACAGCTATGGGCGCCAGGTTGGGCGATGAAGACGACACGACACAACGCGAACTCGTCCATTTTGTCACCCAACAGACGCGGTTCGCGCTGATCAACAACATCCTCCAGCATCCTGACCAGCTCCCCTCGATGTACGAGCTCGAGGAACTCAACCCCAGCGTGAGCGACGCCACCGTCTACAAGCACATCCAGAAATTGATCGATGAGGGCATCGTGAAGGAGGTCACCCTGGACGACGACCGGCGCCGGCAGGGCTACCCGAGAAAGTTCTATGGGCTCACGGAGGACGGCCGGACGTTCCTCGACGATCATAACCTCCTCGCAGCAGAGGACACGCTCCAGCAGATCTACGACACCATCACTGACAAGCCCGAGAAGATGGTCAAGTACGAGAACGCTCCCCGTCCGGACGGCATCTGACCGTGCGCTCTATTCTAGAATAGTTTTCTATTCACTAATAGTGGTGTGGCAATCCCGGCTCGGTGATTTATTTCGGGTTCTTGTGGGTGGATCAGCCGTGACAGCCTGTGTGCGTATTGATGGAATGTATCAGAACCAGTCGTCCTTTCTGAGATAGAACATCGTAATTCCAACAACGAGACCGTATAGCCCTCCCTGTATGACTGCACTGGTCAACTCGCCATTGAACAGTATAACTTGGGTAGCACTCACGACTACTATCCCGACAACAACGTTCGTGAAAACGAACAGCCACGGATTCTCCAAGTCGAAACGACGGACCTCATTCATACTTCAATTACTGACCTCAATAGTAAATGCGTTCCCTGTACTGACCGATTCCAGTTTCGTGTAGGGAGTCCTCTACAACATCCTCGTACCCGTGGCGGTTCGATATCTGGTTAACCAACAAATCTATGCCGATACGCGCATTGTTGGTTAATACGAGGCGATCGCTGATGTCTAACAAGCCACCGACGCCGCCAGCCGACCTCTCGACGAAGATGGTCGACATCCTCAACGGTTACACCCCCGAGCAGCTCCGGTACGTCGCACGCTACGCCGAGGCATTGGCAGCGCACAAAGCTCGCGGCGGCCACATCGACGAAGCGCCGGATGACGACGAGGTCGACGAGCGGTCGGATGACCTTCCGGACGACGTCCCATCGAAGGCCACAATCACGATCAAGGAGATCAACGATAACCGCTACTACTACTGGCAGTGGCGGGAGGGTGCATCAGTGAAGTCCAAATATAAATCGCCGGTCAATCCTGACGAGTAGATCAGGTATCAAGCCGGATCTCGATGTCTTCACACCCCGTGTGCGATATGAAATTCACAAAGATATCTGGTTTGTACCCCCCGTGTGCGAGATGATTCAATGCTCGTTTTGGACGGACCCCGTGTGAGAGATGAATCAGTTGACGAATCAGGCCCCGACACCCCGTATGCGAAATGAAATCGTGTATACTATTGTCAGACATAGATCCCGAGAGCGACAGGTCGTCTCACACAATCACACCCCGTGTGCGAGATGAATCTGGCTGGGGCTGCGGTAACGCTGGGCGCTACTTGCCCTCAAAGAAATCATCTATCTGTGCGTTGACAACAGACTTAATCAGATCGCCCTCATCGTCTGCCTCCTCAAGCCGAATATCAGCCCGGAGGGTTTCAGCAACCACCCCTGGATCGTCAACGAACGAGTACTCCTTGTGAACCCCGCTCCCGTAGCCGCGGCCTCGTTTTTCTGAGGTGACGAAGTTGTACGTCTCCGCCTCACTCATATAGCGGAGATAGGAGTCGCGTGATTTTGTATCAGCGTCAAGTAGCTCAGTGAGGTACTGATACACACGATATGCGACTGTGCTGGGAACAGCGTTCAGGTTGCGCTGTGAGTAGACGGGGACGATCGCGGTTGCGTACAGCGAGAGCTTCTTTTGGGTCGAGAGCCCCTGCATCTGCGTCAGCGTCCGATCCCGTTCCGCTTCTTTCTGGGCATCGCGAACGTGTCCTTCATGAACCGTCTCTTCACCCTCTCGGTCCGCTATCTCGCCGGCTTTTCGGAACAGATCGATTGCTTTCCGCGCGTCGCCGTGGTCCTGTGCGGCAAACGCTGAGCTAAGTGGAATGATACCATCTTCAAGCACATCCTCTCGATACGCATCGCGACGTCGGCGAAGAATCGACTGGAGCTGGTCCGCATCGTAATCGGAGAAAACGACATCCTGCGGATTGAACGAGCTCTCAGCTCGGCCGTCGAGGTTCTCCATAAACCGGGGGTCGTTTGTAAGCGCAGCAACGGAGACGTGCCCCTCGATCTGGCCGAGCTGTGAGGCTCGAGAAAGCTGATACAGCAGCTTTGAGTATGCTGGTTCGTCGTTCGGGTCCCGCTGGCGGCCGACCAAGAGGTCAACCTCATCCAAGATGATAATAACCGAGTCGAAGTTGTTGCTCAAGACTTCATAGAACCGGTTAAGTTTCTGATCGGTCGAGACGCCGCTCTGAGGAACACCGATTTCAACGCCGGCTTCATTGGCGGCGTTTTCCACGAGACGATAGACGGCTCTGTCGTGGGACTTGATTGTCTGACAGTTGATCTTAATAACCCCAAACCGGTCGTCTTGGGCGTTCGCGAGTTCAAGCACCTGCTGACAGACTGCGTTGATGATGAGTGACTTCCCCGTCCCAGACGGGCCGTAGAGAAGCATATTGGGTGGGCGGTTCCCCTGTAACGCCGGTCGGAGATAGGTGATGATGTCGTCCAGTTGGTCATCACGCCCAACGATCCGGTCCTCGTCGATGACGGCATCCGGGTCAAGAAGTCCCTTATCTCGAAACACCGAGTTTTGAACGCCCTCCTGGAGGCGACCTTTGATAGACTGTGAAAGGGACTGTTGATCCTCGCCGTCAGCCATATTTGTGGAGTTAGGTCGAAACTATAAATAAATATGGGTACCGTGTGCGAGATTAAATTTGGTGAATTCTACCGATACAGACGGTATCACGAAGGGTGGCCAAATTAATGCCGTAACCGCGGGCAAGATCAATTAGTCGGAGTGACCCCCCGTGTGCGAGATGAAATGTCGATCAGATCGTCGGCCAGCTGTCGACGACAAGGCGAGACAGACCCCTCGGCGGCGGTACTCCCCGTGTACAAGATGAAACACCTGAGGTATTCCCGACCAGCCGTGTCGATAATACCCGTTGAGGATCTGGACTGAAGTCTGACCGCGTCGGGAAGTTACCCCCACACCCCGTGTGCGATATGAATTTGCCGAGACGGTGGGTAGCAATAACCCGCTCGGACATCTCGAAATTGGATGAGAGAGCCCGCGAGAAGGCGTAAACCCGACAGAGGCGCCAGGTACATGGAGACGTAAGCCCACGAGCGAACTCGGTTATTCCACGAAACATACTGTTTCGTTTTAACCGAGTTTAGCCTTATTGCGGATATGGTTAATAGAGTGACTACCTAAAGGTTTCCATTAAACATACTTATCCTAATATCAGCGTCTTGGAGGTCTCTTTACAATAAAAACGCGGGTTTCTGATGCTTCACGGGCTCTCCTTCTTGTTACCCCTCCCCAGCATCTTGCCGATTTCATATCGCACACGGGGTGTGGGGGTTCGACCTCGGTGGAGTTCACCGACCAGTTACGATTCGTCTTTCGAGGGTGGCCGCCTTGATAGCCGATCGAACCGATTCTGAGCGGCCTCGGACCGTGTTTCCGTCTTCTTAGAGTCGTAGTGTGTTTCATCAATGATACCGTCCACGACCGTGACTGAGAGGATCGCGTCAGCATGCCGCCCGTCTTCTGGCAATATACTTGCGTCCAAGACGGCGTCTCCCACTTCATCATCGTCATGTTCAAAGAACACCGTCGCGAGCCCATCTTCAATCGAATCAACAACAGCGATGTACTCGCCGTCCGGCAGATCGATTGTGCTCATCAGTAGCTCTCCTCCAGCACTCGGTCGCCCTCGTCCGTAGTTACGATCACCGTATCACCATCATTGTTCCAGATTGGCGACCCCGACCCCCAGTACAGCTCACTGTCGGTTGCGGTGCCACTCCCAGTGTACAACGTCACCGTCTCATCAGGCCCCAGCGTGAACCCATCTGGGATCGTGTACGTGTGGTCGGCGTCGTCTGCGACGGTCCACCCTGACAGATCAAGCGTCTCAGACCCAGTATTCTCGAAGACGACGTATTCATCGTTGAGGTTGTCACCATCTCGGCCTTCAGCGTCCGCGTTGATCGCTGCGACAGCGAGCGTACTGGTGTTGGAATCCACGTCAGAATCAGACCCGGAATTGGTCTCTTCTGGCTCCCCACCAGCGTCGATTTCGCCGGTGCCTTCACCACCGATCCGAACGCGTTCAGTGACATCTCCCGATGTCCCGGGCTCGACGGCACCGCCATCACGGATGTCGAGCGGATCAGTTGGGGCTGTCTGTTGCGTCTGAACGGAGACGGCTTTGCCATCGCTCACCAGCACGATATTCCCATGTGTGGCGGTCCAGTACGTGGGGATTGACCGCTCGGACAGTCGCTCAAGGACTTCGTCGTTCGGGTGGCCGTACTGCGAGTCGTACGCACTTGAGATGACCACCGCCGCTGGCTGAACGGCATCAAGGAACGCCCCACTTGAGGAGCTGGCTGAGCCGTGGTGGCCCGCCTTGAGAACCGTCGATTCGAGCTGGCTTCCGTACGTGTCGACGAGGTATTCTTCTTGATCATCCTCGGCATCTCCCGAGAGGAGAAAACTTGTCTCGCCGTGGGTGAGTTTGAGCACGATGCTGTTCTCGTTGCGGGCTTCGTTTTCGAGATACGGTTCTGGTGGACCTAAGACGTCGACGTCAACACTTCCGAAATCAACCGAGTCACCTTCTCGGGTTTCGTACAGCGTCACGTCGTGGGTCTCGATTGCGTCGAGGTACTCGGCATAGGTCTGTGTGCTAGCTGCGATCCCGGGATCGTAGACGGCGCCGATACCGTCGGCGTCCGTCTCGTAGTAGTCGATGATCGCGGCGTTACCGCCGATGTGGTCGGCGTCGTTGTGGGAGGTAACGAGGTGATCGATTCGTGTGATATCGTGGGCTTGGAGATACTCCAAGACGTATTCACCGTCATCGTTGTAGTGGCCAGTATCGACGAGCATCGTCTCGCCCTCGGGCCCCACAATGAGCGTACTTACTGACTGCCCGACGTTGATGTAGTGGACTTCGAGCGTTCCGTTCGCAGGCGTGGCTGTCGACTCATTTCCGGTATCCGGAGTACCTACGGACGGGTCGCCGGGAACCGCTCCTGAACAGCCCGCAAGGAGAACGATCCCGACGATAATGAGGAGTCGACCGCGACTCCCGATTGAACTCATAGTTGACGACTCGTCTCTAGCAATAAATCCCTCTGGGTCAATTGTGTGGTCGGTAGCTGGTGAGCAGGTCATACATACTACAGTGCGTATTGCGGCGGTCACAACACCCGGCGGCCGCTACGTAGATCGGCGCTGGTGAGTTCTTATTCGTCAGACAGATTTCCACTGGCAACAGCCAGTAACCGAGAAGTGCGTAGTGAGCACACGATATTGGGAATAGTTAACATAAAAAACGACCTATCTACGGTCGATTTTGTCCTGCCGTTCCTGCTCAAGTCGCTGACAACCGATAACTAATTGATCAGGAATAGTGGCTGATTCCAAGTGGAGTGCGTCAAAAACCACCGCAACTTCATCGAACTTCGGGCCACGAGAAGCGGTTAGCGGCTCCGTTTCAAACGTGATAAAATCGTTTTTCTCTAATATTGGTAGGTGAGCGTGATACAGTTCGATACGTAACGCTTCAGAATTCACCGGAAGGTTAGGCATCGCGGCACTCTCTGGCAGTGGAACAGATTGGTCTGCTGGGGCATCCAACAGAGAGACAATAAGCTGACGACGGGGTTCAGCAGAGAGCGCCTTGAATACTGTATCCCAATTTTCACTGACTCGTTCACCGTCCGTATAGTGTGTTGGTGGCATTCGTATTGGCAGCGGCTCTCTTTCAAAGACAAATAAGCGTATATGGTGTCATATTCTGGGTGAATATCTAACGCAGGGAGTATCGCTTACAAAATATCATCCTTGGAGTGAACCCTCCGTGTATCTCCTATCCTGAGCAAATCGGGTTCAAAAATGGCACTTGTAGAGGATTACGACTTTACTGAGGAACGTCTGTCACAGCCGATTGAGTCGGAGACAATAACCTCTTGAGGGGACCACTGTGAATCAGATTCTCAACAACGATGACCGCGTTGGACAGACGGGTACCGACCTCACGAAGCCGGAGCCACTACCGTGATGGAGCCGCACTCCTCAGCGTTGCCGGCGCGCTTATCGCCGTTCACTTGTGGTGTCCAGATCCGCAGCTGTCGGCGTTCGTATTCACGTACGGCGAGCCCAGTGTGCTGACCGCTTGGACGGCAGCGGCGATTCACGATAGCCCCGCGCATCTCACCTCGAATCTGGGTTGGTACGGGCTTGTGGTCGGCGCAGCCTACCTGGTATACGTCACGTGGGGACGACGTCGACTGTTCTGGCTGCTGTATGGAGCGCTTCTTGTCGTCGCCCCACTCACGACTGTCGCTATCGACTATTGGCTCCTGTATCAGCGGTGGGGGCTTGTTGGCCCTGACTCGATTGCGTTTGGATTCTCCGGCGTTGTGAGCGCATTCGGTGGGCTACTCGTTGTCGGGCTGTTCGGCGTGATTGCTGAGTGGTACACGTGGCCGGTGTCGGCCGCCACGACCGTCGCGTTTGTCGCTAGTGGGGTGGGTGTCGCACTCTACCAATCTCCCCTCCTCGCGAGGCCAAGCACCGTAGTACCGATCGCTGGTATACTGGTCGCGATCGGATTCGTCTCGCTCAGATGGTGGGATCGCGACCTCACAGTCCGCCGCTGGCTATCGGCTCATCGGCCCGCGATCGTACTTGCTGGGACCTGCGGTGTCGTCATCAGCGCACTCGTCGCTGGGATGTTTTCCATTGAACCGGTTTCGGGTGGACGATTTCCAAACGTCATAGCCCACGGGACCGGCTTCGTGACCGGCGTCTGTGTTGCCGGAGTGGGACTGCTATCGGCGTCGTAACGTGAGGCGTCGATGCTGCGGGTACATTCATCTCATCTCGAATTAAAGCCGGCTGGAGATACACTTACTTGCCATTGACCGCTCATACGAACCGCATCCAATGGTCGAAATCCCCGACTCACTTCAGTTGCTGTACACTGGTCAGCTCGAAGAACGAAACGGGTCGTATCTGATCGAGGTCCCCGCCAGCGCGGTTGATCAAGGCACGCTCGATGTCGGCGACCCGTACCGAATAGCGGTTCTTCGCTCCAACACCACCGCTGAACCGAATCCACACGAAGGGCCATCCCAATCGCAGGACGCCCCAAACGCTGCCCCCTCAGCGCCCCCTGTTGATGAGGGAGAGATTCGGGAGGTTACCGTCGAGTCTGTTGGCGATCAAGGAGACGGAATCGCGAAAGTCGAACGTGGCTACGTCGTCATCGTCCCTGACGCGCTCCCAGGCGATGAACCAACGGTTCAAATTGACCAAGTACAAGAAAATGTCGCGTTTGCGAGTATCGTGGAGGATGACCAGACACTGGTCTCGTAACCGAGGTACAACGTTCTGGAAAGCGTAGTATTTCAAGTCTCGACAAATTACCCGCATCTATGTACGACCTCACCGGCTTCCAACGCGATCTGCTGTACTTGGTCGACGGGCTCAACGACCCCCACGGGCTCGCGATCAAAGATGAGCTCGAAGAATACTACGAACAAGAGATCCATCACGGGCGGCTCTATCCGAATCTCGACACTCTCGTTGAGAAAGGACTCATCGAAAAAAGCCAACGTGATAAGCGGACCAACGAGTACACTACCACTCGGCGCGGGACCAGAGAAATCGAAGCCCGCGTTGAGTGGGAAGACCAGTACATCAATCGCGACACAGCGGATTGACCGCCCCAGCTGATTCGATAACGATCCCAGGGCGGTACACAACTACCTCAATCACGCGGGATAGTCGATTTCGCTCGGTTAGTGTCCGTTTGCGAGATTGAGCTACACACTTGGGAGCGATGTGACCATATATCTCCGTCTTCCGGCTCGTGTCTGGTCGATATCGTGTCATGATTGTCGCTGTTAACCAACAGCTCCCATTCCGAATGGGTCCTTTGTTGGTTAATTTTTCGCCGGGTTCGTGTACGCCGACAACTCTGGGACCCGCGTCTCTGCGATCTCACGTCGGATCTCCGTCCGATCCCAACCAAGCGGTGCCAGCACACTCTCGACAGCTCTGACGAGTTGCGTCTCGTAGTACGACGCATCGTACGACGCTACCTCTTCGTGGGCTAACGCGACTCGCTCTCGCGAACTCTTCTCGTCGTCGACGACCACATACTCGATGTCCTGTCCCGGGTGGATAGCGAGGTCCTGGTCCCGAGCCCGCTTCAGCGCCGCCACGTTCTGCGTGTTCTGCGTGTACCCTTCCAGCGGCTTGGAGACCCGATTCCGTTCGACGAGCTGCTCGACCGGTACCGTTCCAGCGTGGAGGCGCTTAATCGCGTCCTGAAGACAGTCGAGGGCGGCATCCGGGGACCGAGTCGCGTCGAGCCGATCAAGACAATCCCGCTGGACGGCCTCGATGAACGGCGGGG
>JGI12329J12844_1000243_pt1 | contig 14224 bp, 12 predicted proteins | sample A23E3SouthBayCA_FD_12844 | JGI IMG/M metagenome (IMG submission 12844)
ACCTACGCCATCGGAACGGCCGTGCGGGATATGCCCGCCACTGACGCAGGCGATGAGACGCCCGCGACAGGCTCGGTTGCCTGATCGGCACAGTACGCCGATTCGGTGTCTCACCGTTCCGGCGAATCGAATGGCAGAACACTTGTGTCCCTGAAGCGGACGCTTCAGTATGCAAATACAGAGTCAGGAGACCACCGCGGAAGGGGCAGAACGCATCGAGGTGGTCCCCGAGACGCTTGACGACCTCTGGCACCTCTCGTATGTCATCGAGCCGGGGGACCTCGTCTCTGGCGACACGACGCGGCGCATCCAGCGCAACGATGACAACCTCCGGGACAAAGGCGGCGAGCGCGAGCCGATGTGGATTCAGATCGAGGTCACCGACGTGGAGTTCGCGAAGTTCGCCAACCGCCTCCGTGTCGGCGGCGAAATTGTCGATTGCTCCCGCGAGGACCAGCTGGGCTTTCACCACACGCTCAACGTCGAGGAACACACCGAACTCACCGTCGAGAAGCACCTCAAGCCCGATCAGGCCGACCGTCTGGAAGAGGCCGTCGAGGCGACGGAGAACCCCGACGTGGCGATTGCGACCGTAGAGGAAGGAGAGGCTCACGTCCACACTGTCGCCCAGTACGGCACNGAGGAGCGAGCGACGATCACCTCGACGACCGGGAAGGGGGAGTACGCCCGTCCACGGAAGGAACTGTTCGANGAGCTGGCGTCAGTCCTCAAACGGCAGGACGTGGACGCCTACATCCTTGCGGGTCCCGGCTTCACCAAACAGGACGCGCTGGACCACTTTCAGGACGAGATTCCCGATATCGCCGAACAGATTACTGTCGTCGACACGTCCGCTGTCGGTGACCGCGGTGTCCACGAAGTACTCAAACGCGGCGCTGTCGAGGACGTCCAGCAGCAGACCCGCATCGCCGAGGAGGCGGACTACATCGACGAACTGATGGCGCGCATCGGCTCAGGCTCGGAGGTGGCCTACGGACCGGAAGAAGTCGCCAAGGCGGCCGACTACGGCGCTATCGAGACGCTGCTCGTGCTGGACGAACGACTCCGGCTGGAGCGGGCCGGCGAGGGCGACTGGGATATCGATGTCGACCAGATCATCGAAACGACAGAACAGAAAGGCGGCGACGTAACCGTCTTCTCCGCGGAGTTTGCGCCCGGACAGCAACTCTCGAATCTGGGCGGTGTCGCGGCGCTACTGCGTTACCGCCTCGATTGAGGCCGCGTACCCACGATACGTGTCTACCGTCTTTCATTCCGCCGGTGAGTCCCCCGAAACCGTTTTTTGCCCCGCTCTCCATTGGTACGTAGTTCCAATGTCTGCGAGGAGTGGGTGATATGTCGTTCGAAGAACAACAGGACTTTGCCAGACAGGTCGCCGACCTGAACAAATACGGCCAGGCACTCAACCGCTGCGAGTCCGTCGATGAAGTCGTCTCGCTCACGCTCGAAGCGATGTCGCTGCTGTTCGAGTTCTCGTACTCTACGTTCGTCGAGGTTCGCGACGACGAGCTCCGCGTCGTCCACAGTACGAACCCGAATCTCGTGCAGGGCGAGCCACCGAGTGACTTGGCTCGGCGGGCGCAGGAGGCCGGCGAAACGCTGGTCGAACAGGGCGCTGATGCCGCTGTCACGGCCGACTCGGATGTGACGGGTGCGCTGGCTGTCCCGTCCCGGATGGGCGATGAGGTGACTGCGGTGTTGGTCACTCGGTCACAGACCGTCGAGGAGTTCGGAGACGAATACGTCAGACCGATGGAAATTCTTGCCACCCACGCCGCGACGGCCATCTCCAATATCCGCTCTCGTGAACGGCTAGAGCGGGCTCATCGGGATCTGGAACGGCGAAAGGAGATGATTGAGATGTACGACCCTGCTCCGCCACGACCTGGGTAACGACCTGCAGGTCATTGCCGGGTTCGCCGATGTCGTCGCTGGACAGGTCGACGGCCAGACCGAGGAGTACGCCGGCAAGATCCAGCGCGCGGCCGAGAGCGCCGCCGACCTCATCCAGCGCGTCGGCGACCTCGTCTCGACGCTGGAAGCTCAGGACAACCCGGAGCCACAGGACCTCGAATCGGTCCTCGGGAACACGGTGCGTGATGTCAGAGACAACTACGGGTCACTGACTGTCGATTTTGCGCAGTCAGACTTCGAGTATCAGGTGTACGGCGGTGACCTGCTCGACTCGGTGTTCACGAACATCATGTCCAACGCGGCGGTCCACAACGAGGGCGATGTCCACATGCGAGTGTATCCGGCGGAAGTCAGCCCCGACGAGGTTACGGTCTGTTTCGCCGACGACGGGGACGGTGTCTCGCCGGACTTGCGCGAGGATATTTTCCAGATGGGTGTGAAGGGCCAGGAGAGTTCGGGGACCGGCTTCGGCCTCGGGTTCGTTCGGGCGCTGACTGAATCCTACGGCGGCAGCGTCAGCGTGGGCGAAAGCGACGCTGGCGGGGCCGAGTTCCGCGTCACGCTCGAACGCATCTAGCTAACTGTTATCGTCAGGCTGTCCTCGGCAAACTGCACGTCGCCATCGTAGCTGTCCGCTATCGACTCAAGCATCTCCTCGTGTCGTCCCTCCGTGTGTGGATACAGGTGGGTGAGATACACGCGCCCGACCTCGGCGTCGGCATCGCGGAGCGTCGCTCCGAGTGTTGTCGGCGTCGGGTGGTTGGACACGTCCACGTCGTCCGGGAACGAGCAGTCGTGAACGAGCACGGCCGACCCGTCGGCGAACTCGATGAGGTCCGTGAACGCCTCGGAGTCAGCACCGAGCGTTATTGCCGGCCCGTCACCGACGGAAAGCCGGTAGGCAAAACACTGCATCGAGTGGCGCGTCTCGCAGGTGTCGCCACTGAACCCAGCCAGTTCGAAGGGGCCGCCATCGAGGTCCCTGAGTGTCAGGTCCAGTCGGTCCTGCATGTAGTCGTGTGTTTCGAGCAGGTCCCGAACCAGATCGCTCGTCCCCGGCGGGCCAGCTATCGTGAGGTCCGTCTCACCGGCCAGCCAGCGAGCTTTCATCAGCACGTCGAGGTCGGAAACGTGGTCCAGATGGTGGTGAGTCAGCAAGACAGTGTCGACGCCTTCGTACCCCGTGTCGGTCTGTGCCAGCGAGTGCAACACGCCGCTACCACAGTCGACGAGCAGCCGGTTCCCGTCGCGCTCCAGCAGATAGCCGGACTGCATTCGAGAGCCGGTGGGCATGGCGCTGCCGGTGCCGAGAAACGTGAGACGCATACCGGACGACAGCGAGCGAACGGACAAAGGGTTGGTGTCTGGGGGAACACGTTGCCAGGGGAACCACCAGGGAGCGTCAGCGGAGTGAGGGCGGTGGCCGTCGGCGGGGACGGGGTCAGGGCGGCCGTGTGGGAAGGTCACCCGTCGACGGCGCAGTTCATGCTTGGGACGGGGATAGCAAAAATTCACCCGTGGCTCAAAAACCGTTTTAACCGAACCGCGTCTGCGGCAAAACCGCGAAACGGAGCGGGAGACACTTGTGCGAGTACGACGAGAAGCGAGTATGAAGAAATCACTCGACGAGCACGCCGAGCGGTTCTCCGACCACGCCGACGCGTACGACGAGGACCAGGATTCGGCGGCGTATCGCGCCTGCGTCGATTTCGTTGTCGACCACGCGGCCCCCGAGAGCGACGACGTGGTACTTGACCTCGGCACGGGCACCGGAGCGATTGCGTTCGCACTCGCGTCCGACGCAGCGGAGATTATCGGCCGCGACATCAGCGACGGGATGCTGGAGAAAGCTCGGGAGAAAGCCGACGGGCGAGGCGTCGAGAACGTTTCCTTCGGCGACGGCCGCTTCCGCGCTCCGAACGTCGACCGGCCGGTGGACATCGTCACATCGAACTTTGCGATGCACCATCTTGGCGACGACGAGAAACGCGAGGCTATCGACACAATCGCCGACCTGGGGCCGCGGCGCATTGTCCTCGGGGACGTGATGCTGTTTGGCGACGACGACCCCGACGCACCATTTTACAGCCCTGAAGTCGACGACCCGGCGACGGTCGGCGTCCTCGCTGACGCCTTCACCGATGCCGGCTACGCGCTGACGGCCGTCGAGATGGTTACCGAGCAGGCTGGCGTGTTGGTCGCCGAACGCGTTAAATCGGACTGAAGCGACTGAACCGTTAATCGACTTAGCGGTAGTTTCTGTACGCCCAGAACGAGACGTACAGCGTCAGGACCAGCAACCCGCCAAGGAAGAAGGCCACACCGGGCTCGATATGGAAGCCGCCACTGGCCGCGGCGTCGGTCGTCAGTTGCCGCGCCTCCTCGGTCATTACTTCGACCGGGGTGTCGGCCTCCGGAGCCGGAGTGCTTTTCGGGGCCGGCGTGGCTTCTGGGGCCTCCGTCGCCTCAGCCACCTGGAATCCGCCGTCGTCCGCCGCTGTCGGGGTCGGTGTGGTATCGGCCGTCGCGGCTGTCTGGTTCGCCGCGTCCAGACGCTCGACGTCTCCGCCACCCTGCGCACCGTCACCGGCGGTTCCTGCGTCGCCGGCCCCGGAGCTCCCGAACTGGACCGGGAACTGCCCGAGCAGGAGTTGCAGCATGACGCTGGCCGCAGTGAGGATGCCGATAACAGGCAAAACGCGGCGGACGAGCGACCGGAGCGATTGCTTGCGGTCCTGTGTGCCGACAAACAGCACCAGCGGGTCATCCGGGGGCTCGTACACCTTCATCTCCTGGCCTTTCTCTGAGTACTGGACCCCGGCGACAGCGATGAGTTCCTCGTCTTCCAGTTTCTCCAGATGATAGGAGACCTTCTGTATCGACATATCGAGCCGGTCGGCCAGTTCTGAGGGTGTCCCCGGCTCCTCGTAGACCGTGTTGAGTATTTCCCTGGCCGTTTCCGAGGAGAGGGCATCGAGTACGGCCGAGACATCTTCGTCGACCCCGACGACCTGTAGCTCCCCGTCCTGTGAGGTGCTTGTGTCGGGACCGCGGGAGGGCAGCAACGACATATATTCCGTTCACTGCCGCCCAGCGTAATGAATCTCGTGGAACCTCACAGACCCATTTGAGTCTAGAGACTCACTCCAGCCGTTCGGTCACCGACGCGACCGCGTCGGACGAAAGCGAGGTTCTGGGCGGTCGCACCGTCGCGTGGTCGATGACGCCGCGGTCGGCGAGCAGCGCCTTCACCGTTGGCGCAAAACCGAACTCGGCACACGCGTCCGAGAGCGGTGAGAGGACATCCCGCTGGACTGTTCTGGCCTGTGCAACATCGCCGCTTGCGACGGCAGTACCCGCCTGCTCCAGTTCGTCAAACAGTAGATGCGAGAGCGCGCTGATGCCACCGTCGCCGCCCAGCACAATTGACGGGACGAACAGGCCGTCGTGGCCCTGGTAGACGGTGAAATCCGCAGGCGTCTGATTCATGACCGCGGTGACGTACGGGAGGTCGCCCGAGGAGTCCTTGAGTCCCGCGACGGCGTCGGACTGAGCGAGCGCGGCGACCGTCTCGATGGAGAGTTCCTGTCCGACGGCCCCGGGGATGTTGTAGAGGTAGACGGGCAGCGGCGCGTCGGCCAGTACCGCGTCGAAGAACGCCTCGTTGCCCGCTCCGCTCGCCTGGCCGCCGTAGTACGACGGCACGACCAGCGTGCTGTCCGCGCCCTGTTCGGCGGCAAACGCCATCCGCTTGTGGACAGTCGCAACGTCGGTGGCGGCCGTCCCGACGATGACGCGGCAGTCGTCGGGCGCTGTCGCCGCTGCGGTTCGGACGACGGTCCGGTACTCCTGCGGCGACAGCGTCTCGAACTCGCCAGTCGTCCCGCAGGGAACGATGCCGTCGACGCCGGCCGCTACGACGTGCTGGACCAGCGACTCTATGCCAGCGACATCGAGGTTGCCGTCGGCGTCGAACGGTGTCACCAACGGCGTCAGTACGTCGAAGGAGTCGGCCATGCCACAGGCCAGACGTGGCGGTCGCTTAGTCGTTTTCCCGTCGATATGGCGGAACCCACTTGCCCCGGCAGTCCTACAGGTTGGTAAGAGCCGACAATGGGAGGACGCGAGCGTCTCGCAGCGACGGACCCGGAGTTCGACCCGGAGGCGGTCGACATCGACGACGCCGAGGTGCTTGACCGCCTCGCGCCCGTCGTTCAGGAGTGGTGGGTCGAGCAGTTCGGCGAGTTCGTCCCCGGTAACGGCGGCTTCTTCACGCCGCCACAGAAAGAGGCCATCCCGCTCATCCACGAGCGCGAGAACGCGCTCATCTGTGCGCCGACGGGGAGCGGCAAGACCCTCGCCTCCTTCACTGGCATCATCAATGAACTGTTCGGGAAGGCCCGCGAGGACGAACTGGAGAACTCCGTCTACTGTCTGTACGTCTCGCCGCTGAAGTCGCTGGCCAACGACATCCACCGGAACCTCGGACAGCCACTCGACGGTATCACTGCCAAACTCGATGAACGCGGCGAGGATGTGGAGATACGGCACGCCATCCGCCACGGGGACACCAGTGACAGCGAGCGGCAGGCGATGCTCGAAACGACGCCCCACATCCTCAATACGACGCCGGAAACCCTCGCAATTCTGCTGAACTCCCCAAAGTTCAAAAAGAAACTCGAAACCATCGAGTACGTCATCGTCGACGAGATTCACAGCCTCGCCGAGAACAAGCGCGGGACCCACCTCTCGGTGTCGCTGGAGCGCCTAGAGGAGATGGTCGAGGAACCGCCGACGCGAATCGGCTGTTCGGCGACCGTCGAACCGCTCGACACCGTCGCGGAGTTTCTGGTCGGCTGTGAGGAGCCCGGCGGCGACCCCCGCGACTACGAAATCGTCGACACGCGGTTTGCCCGCGACTTCGACATGGAGCTGTCCTGTCCGGCCGACGACCTCATCAACACGCCGCGGGATATCGTCACCGAGCGGTTCTACAAGCAGCTCCACGACCACATCCAATCTCACACCAACACGCTCGTGTTCACGAACACGCGCTCGGGAGCCGAACGCGTCCTGCACAACCTCCGCGAAAAGTTCGGTGATTACGACGAGTCCAACTCCGGCTGTCACCACGGCTCGCTCTCGAAGGAGAAGCGCCGCGACATCGAGGAGTCGCTGAAGGAGGGGTCACTCGATGTGGTGACGACCTCGACCAGCCTGGAACTGGGCATCGATATGCCTCATATCGACCTCGTCGTGCAGGTCGGCTCGCCCAAATCCGTGGCCGCGTTGCTCCAGCGCATCGGCCGCGCCGGCCACCAGCTCGGCGAGACCGTCGAGGGCCGCGTCATCGCGCTGGACCGCGACGAACTCGTGGAGTGTGCGGTGATGCTCGAAAAGGCCGAACGGGGCTTTGTCGACCGCGTGTTCATCCCCGAGAACGCACAGGACGTGGCCACACAGCAGATATACGGCATGGCCATCAACGATGTCCGCCCCGAGGAGACGTTCAAAAGCGTCCTCCGTCGGGCCTACCCGTATCGGGACTACGACGACGGGGACTGGGAACGGCTGATGCGGTACATGACCGCCGACTACCCGGGGATGGAAGACAAGAACGTCTACGCCAAAATCTGGCGGGACACGAACGATGCGCCCGACGGCGAGCACCACTACGAGGACTACGACGTGGGTGAGCATCTCATCGGCAAACGCGGCCGACTCGCGCGGGTCATCTACATGACCAACATCGGGACGATTCCGGACTCGTTTACCTGTGACGTTGTCACCCGGAGCGACGATAGCTGGGTCGGCCAGCTGGACGAATCGTATCTGGACACGTTAGAGAAAGGCGACGTGTTCGTACTGGGTGGGAACAACTTCGAGTACCGCTACCGCCGCGGGTCGAAGGTGTACGTCGACCGGACCGCCGCCCGCCCGACGGTCCCGTCGTGGTTCTCCGAGCGCCTCCCGCTGTCGTACGACCTCGGCCGCGAGATACTCGACTTTCAGGGCCAACTGCTGGACCGACTGGCCGACGGCGGGATGTCGGAAGTCCGGAACTGGCTCCGGACGTTCCCCGTTGACGAGAACAGCGTCCGGGCCATCGCGCGGATGTTCTGCGAGCAGGTGGCCTACGCTGGACCTGATAGCGTAGCGACGACCGACCGGCTCGTCATCGAGGAGACGCTTGACCACGACGAGTACGAACGGCACTACCACGTCCACTCGAACTACGGCCGGCGGTTCAACGACGGCTTTTCTCGGCTACTGGCGTATCACATCGCCCGGGCGGCCAGCGCGAACGTTCAGGTCGCCGTCGCCGACAACGGCTTCACGCTCTCGATGCCGCTGAACCGAAAAGTCGACATCGCGCGAATCGTCCGCGATTTGGACCCAGAAACAGCCCGCGAGGACCTCCGGGCCAGCCTCGACGGGACAGACCTCCTCCAGCGATACTTCCGCATCAACGCCACGCGGTCCCTGATGATACTCAAACGCTACAAGGGCTACGAGAAATCGGCCAGCGAACAGCAGGTCTCCTCGGAGATGCTGCTCGGGTTCGCCGAGGACCTCGGCGATTTCGCCGTCGTCGAAGAGACCTACCGCGAGATTCTGGAGGATAAGCTCAACGTCGACGGCATTGAGACTATCCTGCGTGCGATGCAGGACGGCGACGTTGACGTGGTCCGGACCCGCGTCGACTCGCCGTCGCCACGCGCCTTCGGCCTCGCAACGCTGATGGCCAGCGACGTGGTCCTCGCCGAGGACGAGTCGGCCGTCCTGCAGGAGTTCCACCAGCGCGTGCTAAACGAGATTGACGACGGAAACGGCGAAGACAGCGCCGTCGCCACTGACGACTGAGTGGCTGGGACTGTTCGACTCGGATTACTTTCCTCCGCTGTACTGCCGACGAGCAAGCAGTAAAGGCCACGGGGCACAAAGGCGTGTTCTGCAATGCCACATCACACACACGGGAGTGACGACGCGCACGACCACGAAGAGCCGGAGGCCGGCCACGTCCACGAATCGGTTGACGACGGCGTCGACGCGAGGGACGACTGGGCGCGTCGACGGCGCAAGGGCATCCCGACCGACAAGCAACTGCTCGTCGTCGCGTGTATGGACGAGCGAATCCCCGTCGAGGACGCGCTTGGGCTCTCGCTGGGCGACGCACAGATATACCGAAACGCCGGTGGGAAGGTAACAGACGACGTAATTCGCTCGGCGGCGCTGACAACACAGTATTTCGATACGACGGAAATCATCGTCGTCAACCACACCGACTGTGGAATGATGAGTGCGTCCGACGAGGATATCGTTGCAGGGTTCGAGGCCGCGGTCGACGGTGACCTCGATGATATCGATCTAGACCCGGCACTGCCGGAGCTAGACATCGGTGACGCGTCAATCGCGGAGTGGGTCCGGATGACCGACGACATCGACGCGGCCTGTGCGGCACAGGTCGAATACCTCGAAAACCACGAGCTGATTCCCGATGATGTCACGGTGACAGGCTACGTCTACGAAGTCGAGAGTGGCCACCTCCGCCGGCCCGGCGAGCGCGTCGCTGAACAGGTCAACGAGCGCGTGTAGTCCGATACGGTCATCACCGGGCGGCTTACGACGTAGTCTCGTTTTCCGTCATTCCGTCATTCATTTCGTCGTCACCCATCGACTCGCCGTCCGCTGCCTCCGTCATCGATTCGGTCATTGCGCTGCCGTCCATCGCTGTGTTATTCTCTTGGGCCATCGAGCTGCTCGTTTCGCCGCCCTCCATCGAGTCAGTCATCCCCTCATCGTTCATCGAGTCAGTCATCCCCTCATCGTTCATTGACTCCGCCTCCTCGTCTGCGGATTGTTCGTCGCCGCCGGCACAGCCAGCGAGCGGGAGCGTGACACTTGCAGCGGCGAGCGTCGTCAGAAACGTCCGTCGGCTTCGTGACATACGCTTTGTCCGGCGTCGGGGGCATACAAGGACGTTTTTCGAAGTTTCAGACGATTCTGCCCACTGTTTGACCCATGTGTGGGTCGGAACGCTTCCAATTTCGTTCCGGAGCCAAACCGTTAATCCGCGGCCGGCCCCTCGATTCGGACATGGAGTCGCTTCACCCGCGAGTGAGACTGCTGTGGGTTCTGTCGACAGTTATCCAGGCGTCGGTGCTCGGCGTCATCGCGTATCTTGTCGACCGGTTCGCGGTCTCACTGCCACAGACGGTGGTCGTCGGCGGCTGGGTTGTGCTCGTGCTTCTGGGTGTTGCCCATGCCATCGCTGCCCACCGGATTTGGCGTTTTGACCTACAGGACGACGCGCTCTTTCTCCTCCGCGGTGTCGTGACCCGGACCGACACGTCGGTCCCGTACGTTCGTGTCCAGCACGTCGACACCACGCGCGGCCCAGTAGAGCGAGCTATCGGGCTGGCGAGTGTCGTCGTCTACACTGCCGGGACCCGCGGCGCGGACATCACGATTCCAGGCCTGCGGCCCGAACGAGCCACCGAATTGCGAGAACAACTCCGTGACCTCGCGAACGAGAGCGAGGCCACGGACGCGGTATGAACCGGCTCCACCCGCGAAGTGCGGTTCTGAGCGTCGCCCGAGCGGCGCTACAAGGCGGCTTCTTTGGCTTCTTCGGCGGGTCCGTCGGGACCGGAATGCTTGGACTGCCAGCGTTCGCGGTTCCGCTGCTGGGCCTGCTCGGCGCGCTGACGTTTGGCGGCTACGCGCTGGCACGGTACTTCCGCTTTCGCTACGAACTCGACGGGGACACGCTCACCGTCGAATCTGGCGTCTTCGCCAGACAGTCCCGCCAGATTCCGCTGGGCCGCGTCCAGAATCTCGATGTCGAACAGAACATCCTCAACCGCCTGCTCGGGCTCGCAATCGTCCGCTTTGAGACGGCCGGTGGGAGCGCGACGGAGGCCACGCTGGACGCAGTTGACGAGGCAGAGGTCAAACGCCTCCGGAACTACGTGCGGACTCACGACCGGGACGAAGCCGCCGAGTCGGCGGCAGAAACCGCCGGCGCGGTGTCTGGGACTGCAACATCTGGCCGGTCGGCCCACGCTGACCTCCCCGGCGTGACCGGTCCCACACCTGCACACACCGGCGACGCCCAGACGGCGAACGACTTCGAGGACTCGGCCTCGGCTTCGGACACGGAACCACGCGACCAGCCGGACGGGTCGCTGTTGTTCGCGTTCGACCAGCGCGAACTCCTGACGTACGCGCTTGTCTCCGTTCGGCCGGCCGCGCCGGTCCTGACGCTGGCGTCGCTCCCGCTTGGGATGGACGTCGTCTGGGCCGTCCTTCGGTTCAACGCGACCCTCGTTGGCGCGTCGCTGAATGGACCCGTCATCCGCTGGCTGGCTAGCTCGCCGGAATCCACGCGACTCGCCGTCTTCGCCGCGATTTCGCTCGTCCAGTTCCTCCTGCTCGCACTTGTCGTCAGCGTGGCGCTGACAGTCATCGAATACTACGGCTTCCGGCTCACACAGGCCGACGGCGACCTCCGGTACGAGCGGGGGCTGTTGCGCCGGTACAGCGGCAACATCCCGCTGGAGAAGGTCCAGACGGTCACCATCCGCGAGAACGTACTGATGCGGCGGTTCGGATACGCGACGCTGGCCGTTGAGACGGCCGGCTACAGCGGTGGGAACCAGCAGTCAACGCAGGGCGTCGCCGTGCCCCTCGCACCCCGCGAGGAAGTGTACGAACTGGCCCGTGACATCGAACCGTTCGGCGACCTCGATTTCGACCGCCCGCCGAAGCGCGCCCGTCGGCGCTATCTCGCGCGCTTTTCGCTGGCGGCGGCCGGACTCACCGCAGTCGCCTACGCCGTCGACTCGCTGGTGCTTGCGACGGGCTACTGGTGGCTCGCCGCCCTCCTCTTTCTCCCGGTCGTGCCAGCGGCACACTTCCGCTGGCGACACCGCGGGTTCGACCTCGATGGCTCGGTCTTGGCGACCCGGAGCGGGTTCTGGCGGCGGACGACGCGCATTGTGCCGTACTACCGGCTCCAGACGGTGTTCGTCACGCGGTCGCCGTTCCAGCGCCGACGTGACCTGGCGACCGTGGGGGCTGACACGGCGAGTTCGTCGAGCCTGCTCGGCGGCGTCGCTCGGGTGTACGACATCGACGAGGACACCGCAAAAGAACTCAGAGACACGCTACGGGACCGGCTCACCGCACACGTTGCAGGGCTGCGGACAGGCGACAGGGGCGACGCGGACGCGTAGTCAGCCCCGCGCCCACTCGACCATCCGACCGTACACCTCGTCGGTCGCCAGCGCGTCGCCGTCGCCGACGAGGACGAGCGCCTTCTTCGCCCGCGTGAGTGCGACGTTGATACGCCGGTAATCCTCGAAGATCGGGCTGTCGAGCGTCCCGGTGGCGACGAAGGAGATGACGATGACCTCCTTGCTCGACCCCTGGAACCGGTCGACCGTGTCGACGGTCACGTCCGGCAGGCGCTTGGAAATCTCCGCGACCTGCGCGCGGTACGGCGCGATGACGCCGATGTCGGCGGCCGGAACCCCCGCAGACCGATACGACGCGACGATTTCGGCAATCCGGTCGGCTTCGGTCGGGTTGGTGTTGCCGACCTGACTGCCGCCGGAGTCGACAAACGCCACTCGGTCTCGGAGTGCCTCGGGTAAGCTCGCTGTCGCAACGCCATCGAGGTCATCGAGCCGCTGGGCCGCCACCTCGCCGGTCGCGGGTCGCAACTGCCCGTCGTAGAACTCCCGCGAGGCGAAGGCCTGGATGTGCTGGGCCATCCGGTACTGGCGGTCGAGCATCACGCCAGCGTCGGGGTGGGCGTCGATGAGCCGTTCGAACAGCGAGGTCGACAACGTCTCGTCCTCGGACTGGACTACGGGCGGGAGTTGCTGGTGGTCGCCGACCAGCACGAATCGGTCGGCCAGCGTCGTCGCCGCCAGCGTCCCTGGCTCGGTGAGTTGGCCAGCCTCGTCGACGACGGCCACGTCAAACTCCTGCGTCTGAAGCGTGCTTCCGCCACAGGTGGCCGTCGTCGCCGCGACGACCTGCGCGCTCTGGAGCCGACTCGCACACTCGCCGGGGTCGCCGCTGGTCTCCAGCCGGTACTTCTGCATGTCCTCGCGGACGCCGCTCTCCGTGCCGACGCGGACGATATCGGTGTAGCCCTGTTCTTCCAGCGCTTCCAGCAGATTGTCGACGGCGCGGTTGGTAAACGCCGAAAGCAAGACTCGGTCACCGCGAGCAACGAGGGCCCTGACCATCCGCGCCAGCGTGTATGTCTTGCCCGTCCCCGGCGGGCCGTGGACGAGCGCGAAATCCTCCGCGCCGACCGCTAACTGGACGGCCTCGTTCTGGGCGTCGTTGTTGTCAATGAACGTCTCCTCGACCGGATTGAACTCCGGCTCTCGCCGCCCGAACAGCACGTCCTTCTGCTCGGGCGACTGGAGGAGGACGGCGTCGTGGAGCGCGTTCTGGAGCCGGTCGGTCGTCAGTTCGGAGGGATACACGTCCAGCCGGCGGAGGTCCAGCGGCTCGTCGGCCGTGACGACGATCTCCTCGTTCACGGCGTTGCCGTTCCCGCTATCCGAGGCGCGTGGCGCCTCGTTGCCCAGTCGCTCGACGCGGGCCAGTTCGGCGTTGCCGGTCACCGGGTCGCCGTCGCTGGCGAGCACGAGATTACCTTCGCGGATCTTCGAGACGGCCCCCGTCCCGGTTGCCCGGAGTTCCCAGCGGCCGCCGTCGAGTTCCCGGCGACCGGTCGGTTCCAGGCCGATGAGCGCCCGGTCGTTGTCGGCCCGCTCTTCGGGCGTCTGCTCCCAGAGCTTCGCGTACTCCCGGTGGACGGACCGGCGTTCGGCCTCGACGGCCGTGTAGAACCGCTCGAAGTAGTCCAGTTCCTCGTCGGGCACTGCCCGACCGACTGTTCCTGCTTTGGATTCCTGGTCGAGGCGGCCGGAGACGGCCATGCAGGTGTCCTGCTCGAAGCAGTACTCGCATTTGGCGTTGGCCTCGTAGCCCGTCGGCACGCCAGAGTCGTACTCCATGGCCGCAATCGCGTTGCGGGTCCGAACGACGTAATTTAGGAGTCCGCTCCCGATAGAGAACTCCTTTGCCGGCGAGAGGTCGCCGCTCTCCTCGTTGCGGTCGACAGCGGCATTCTTGGTGTAGAGAAGTGTGCCCGTATCTGGAGCTGCGTCGACGGCGCTGCCCGCGCCGGCCGCCCGCTCGCCCAGCATCAGGGCGTACGCCGTCGCCTGTATCTTGTCCTGAAACCGCGGCTCTCGTTTGG
>JGI12329J12844_1000246_pt1 | contig 14192 bp, 10 predicted proteins | sample A23E3SouthBayCA_FD_12844 | JGI IMG/M metagenome (IMG submission 12844)
ATGGGACGGCAATCACACTCAGGGTCACTGAGACGAGAACAGCCGTCGAACCCGGTGGCGTCGTTCAGGTGTACGGGACGCTCGAACCAGCGCAGACGATAACGGCCGAGCGCGTCGAAGTCGTCAACAGCAGTCGGTGGGCCGAGTTCTACAAGTACGGTACCTCGGCTATCGGCGCATTCGGATTCCTGCTCCTGTTCTTCCGGTATTGGCGCATCAACCGCGATTCGTGGACGCTGGAGGCCCGCGATGGCTGACCTGCTGACGCACCTTCTCGTTCCATACATCCTCCTCACGGTCGCAAGCTGGGCAGTTGGATGGCTCGACCGGCGCTGGGTCGTCGTTGGGATGGGCGGTGCGGCGATTCCCGATCTGGTGAAAATCGGAATCGTGCTAGACGAGAGGGTAGTCGAAGCGTTTCTCGGCGTTCCGTTCACCTATATGCCTGTCTCTACACTCGGCGGAGTCCTGTTGCTCGCTGGAGTCATCACCGTCGCATTCGAGCGACGACGCTGGAGACGAGTATTCGGCCTCGTGACGTTCGGCGGCCTCACGTCGTTGCTACTCGATGGGATGCGAGTGTACGCCGACGGACGAGCGAGCGCGTGGCTGTACCCGTTCACGAACTGGCGGCCGCCGACGCCGAGCCTGTACGTGTCTTCGGACCCGACCGTGCTCGTGGTGGCGGTACTCGCTGCCGGCACAGTCGCAGTCCTTGACAGACAAATGCGAGTGCGTCGCTAACCGCACTACCAGGTCAATCCTTCGTAAGTGATGCCGTCGCGCCGCTCGATGCTCCGTCGGCCGTCAACGACGACAGGGGCAGCCATCTCATCGAATTCAGCGTCGAGCGCTCCGAACTCGTCCCAGCCAGTGACAACAACAGCGCCGGACGCACCCTCAAGAGCGATCGCAGCTGAGTCGGCGTACTCGATGTCGGGATAGCGCTCGCGCATATTCTCGGTGGCAACAGGGTCGTAGGCGACGATGTCTGCGCCACGCTCCTGCAGTCCCTCGATGACCGGAACCGCTCGCGTGTTTCGGATGTCATCCGTCCCGGGTTTGAACGCCAGTCCGAGGACGGCGATTCGTTTGCCGGATACGTCGACGTGGTCATCGATGAGGGAGAGGAGCCGCTCTGGCTGCGCGTCGTTCAGTTCCACGGCCGCGGAAAGGACAGCGGGGTCGTAGCCCTGCTCCTGCGCCGCGGCGATGATGGCGTCCGTGTCTTTCGGGAAGCAACTGCCACCCCAGCCGACGCCGCTTCGGAGGAACTGCTCGCCGATCCGGTCGTCGAGTCCGATAGCATCGGCGACCTCGTAGGCGTCAACGCCGAACTCCTTGCAAATGTTCCCGATGTCGTTGATGAGGCTGACTTTCGTCGCGAGGAACGTGTTGTTGGCGTACTTTATCATCTCGGCCTCGGCGATACCGGTTTCGACGACCGGCACGTCGCCGTCAGCAGCCTCGCGTAGCGGCGCGTAGAGGTCATTGAGAAGGGCCGTTGCGCGGTCGTCGTCCGTCCCGAAGACGAGTTTGTCAGGATTCAGGAAGTCCGCGACGGCCGTCCCCTCGCGCTGGAACTCAGGATTGGACGCGACGAGGAAGTCCGCCCCGCGTTCGAGACCGGCGTCAGCGATACGTGGTGCGAGCCGATCCTCGGTCGTGTTCGGGACGACAGTCGACTTCGTGACGACGAGATGCGGGTCCGCTGCCGCGTTCTCAGTGCCGGCCAGCGCCTCACCGATAGATTCCGCACCGGCTTCCATGAACTGGAGGTCGATGCTTCCATCGTCGTTCGATGGTGTCGGAAGCGCCAACATCGTCAGTTCAGTGTCGAGTATTTCCTCGTAGTCGGTACTTGCCCGGAGTCGCCCACCACCGTGTTCGGCGACAAGTTCGTCAAGCCCAGGTTCGTGTATCGGCGACTCGCCGTTATTGATTGCGTCAACGATGTCTTCGTCGATGTCTATCGTTACGACTTCGTGCCCGAGATCCGCAAGACACGCGGCGACCGTTGTCCCGACGTATCCACTCCCGACAATGCTGACATTCATCGGGCGGCAGTAGTCAAGGAGCGGATATTATAATTCGGATCTTATAATTCGACAAGAGTTTTATCGGACGGCCAACGAATTGAGATATATGAAAGCTGTCGTACTTGCCGCTGGTGAGGGGACCCGTCTCCGCCCGCTGACCGAAGACAAGCCAAAGGGGATGGTAGAGGTCGCGGGGAAACCGATTCTGACCCACTGCTTCGAGCAGTTGATCGAGCTAGGCGCCGACGAACTGCTGGTAGTTGTCGGCTACAAGAAGCAGGCCATCATTAATCACTACGAGGACGAGTTCGATGGTGTTCCGATTACCTACACCCACCAACGCGAGCAGAACGGCCTTGCCCATGCACTCCTGACCGTCGAGGAACACGTTGACGACGACTTCATGCTGATGCTCGGCGACAACATCTTCGAAGCGAACCTCCAGGACGTCGTCAACCGTCAGGCGGAGGAACGTGCCGACGCCGCCTTCCTCGTTGAGGAAGTCCCGTGGGAAGAAGCCGGGCGGTACGGTGTCTGTGACACCAACAAGTACGGTGAGATCACCGAAGTCGTCGAAAAGCCAGAAGAGCCGCCGTCAAACCTTGTGATGACTGGGTTCTACACGTTCACGCCAGCTATCTTCCACGCCTGCCATCTGGTGCAGCCCTCCAATCGCGGCGAGTACGAGATCAGTGATGCGATTGACCTCCTGTTACACTCCGGGCGAACGATCGACGCGATCCGCATGGACGGCTGGCGGAACGATATCGGCTATCCCGAAGACCGCGATCAGGCCGAGGAACGGCTACAGGGCGAAATTAACCCAGAGATAGCCGCCGAAAACATCGCTGCAAGCGAGTGAGAACTCAGTTCGGGTAGCCTGGTCAGTAACCGGTGAGACCATACAGTCACGTCGGTCGCGTGGTTGTGTGGGTTCCCAATCAGAAGACTGGACCACCACCGTGAGACGATATCCACCGTACAGCGTCAAATGGAACAGGCACAGAGAGGGTTGGATCAACGCTGCGATAGTCGACACGACTACGCTGGTGCGTACACCGTGGGTCCGTCGGCTCACGAACAGGTCTCGTGCAGCAGTGTCTTTCAGTGGCACTATGACAATGCAGGGCAGTTGGACCGCGTGTCTACGGACAGTAGCTTCAGTATTTGAGTTCCGGGACGCAGGACTTATCCCGGAACTGGGCAATCACACTGATAATGGATAGTGGCTGGCGGTACCGGGTTGCAAGTGTGGCCGGCGTTGTCGTGCTTACAGCGGTCGCCATCGCACTTGTTAATAACGCGACCATCCAGTCGATAGCGACAACTATCCCGATACTCAGTCGACTGCCGACTGACCCTCCAACGGGGCCAGAGTTCACGATCGAGCTCTTGGTCACAATCGCGGTCGTCGTCAGTGTGTTCCTCCCGTTGTACAAACCCCGCCCACGGAGAATTCTTGATGCGATAGCACTGGCCCAGAAGCGGGTACTCGTGGCGGCTCTCGTCCTAGCGACGATCGGCTACTTCGACTATTCGTACAAGCTGCCGCGTTTGACTGTCGTATTAGTGACTCCCTTATTACTGGTCGCACTGCCCGCGTGGTTTGTGTGGATTCGGAAGCGACCGTCCTCAAATGGCGAGCGAACCATCGTCGTTGGCGATAACCTCCAAGTGATAGAGGAAGTAGCAAGCGAGGTCAACGGGACGCTCCTGGGATATCTCTGTCCGACGAGTGTCATTACGACAATCGAACAGACCGAAGCCATCGCTGACGGCGGAACTAACCCCAGTGGGTTGGAACGGTTGGGTGGCCTCTCGCGGATTGAGGACGTGCTCGTCGAGTATGACATCGATACGGTCGTGCTAGCGTTTGAGCATGCCGACCGGGCGGAGTTCTTCGGCGCTCTCGACGCCTGCTACGAGTACGGTGTCAACGCGAAAGTTCATCGCGACCATGCAGATTCTGTGCTGACCGCCAGCGGTGGAGTCGGAACCCTGGTTGACGTAGAGATCGAGCCCTGGGACATACAGGACTACATTCTCAAGCGCGCGTTCGATATCGCGTTTGCATCGGCTGGGCTGATCGCGCTATCGCCGGTGATCGTTGGGATTGTAGTCGCGATAAAGCTAGAGGACGGCGGCTCGATACTGTACCGACAAGACCGAACAGCGGTGTTCGGCGAAACCTTCTCGATCTACAAGTTTCGGTCGATGATCGAGAACGCAGAAGACGAAACCGGTGCGAAGATTAGCGACGAAGATGCGGGTGGAGTCGATCCACGCGTAACCTCGGTCGGGCGAGTGCTGCGACAGACCCATCTGGATGAAATTCCACAGCTCTGGTCGATACTGCGAGGAGATATGAGCGTCGTCGGTCCACGGCCAGAACGACCGGTGCTGGACTCGGATATCCAGACTGGTGTCGTTGACTGGCAGAAACGATGGTTCGTCAAACCGGGCCTAACCGGTCCTGCCCAGGTTAATCATGTGACTGGAAAGGAGCCGGGCGAAAAGCTGCGATACGACCTAGAATACGTGCGTGACCAGTCGTTTAGCTACGATATGAAACTCGTTTCGAGACAGATCTGGAGCGTTATTATTGATATTATAATGGCGCACAGGAACCATTGAGAACAGTTAATCATCGACCGCAATACATCGGTCGTAATGAGCCCGTGTATCTCGGTAAGCGCTTCCGTATGGGAGTTGCACTGAATCTGAGAACCGTAATCATCACCCTGGTACACTGTTATCACCGAGTTTTGATTAACGGTGAGAGGCAGTCACAGCGGCAAGGTAACAGGGCAGCGAGAATCTGTGCCACACAGTAACGTCGGAGTCAGCGCTCATCGTTATCGACCTACGCGAAACGTACACTGTCGGTCCATTACTCGCTGTTCTCGACGCTTTCACTCCCCAGCTTACGCGATTCTGGAAAAATTCTGGCCTCGGCACAGTGACACGGGCTATCGAAAAGACCCTCTCAGGCTCAAAAGCAGTCAAGCTGGCAGCAAAACTCCTCGAACCGCCAAAACCGTCAGAGAACCACGAGCAGCGCGAGTAGCCAGCTACGCGCCGCTCACTCTACCGTCACACTTTTTGCCAGGTTGCGTGGTTTATCGATGTTTCGGCCCAGCAATGCAGCTGTGTGATACGACACCAGCTGCAGGTGCGTATTCGCAAGCACTGCAGCGGCCCGCGGATGCGTCTTCGGAATTTGGAGTACGTGGTCGGCGTACCGTTCAACGTCGCTCTGTCCGTCAGTAATTGCGACCACCGGGGCGTCGCGCGCTTCGACCTCTTTGACGTTTCCGATCGTCTTGCGGGCGCGCTCGTCGTCGCCAGTTACGATAGCGAATACGGGCGTGTTATCTGTCACCAGAGCAAGTGGGCCGTGTTTTAGCTCACCGGCAGCGAAGCCCTCGGCGTGCTTGTAGGTGATCTCCTTCATTTTCAGTGCGCCTTCGAGTGCCACGGGCTCTTGGTAGCCACGGCCGATGAAGAAGTAGGCGTTGGCGTCCTGATACAACTCAGCGACTTCCCGGGCGGCAGACTCATCAAGAACCTCCTGAACGTGACCGGGGAGGTCGCGGAGCGCGCTGATTACCTGCCGGGCATCACCGGTCGTCGACGTCCCAAGGGCGAGCAGGTTCAGCGCGGCTAGCTGGGAGGCGAAGGTCTTGGTAGCGGCGACGCCGATTTCCGGCCCAGCGCGGATGTACAGCGCGTGATCGCATTCGCGGGCCGCGGTTGAGCCAACGACGTTGGTCACGGCCAGCGTGCGTGCGCCGCGGCGGCGGGCGGCCCGAAGTGCGGAAAGCGTGTCTGCGGTTTCGCCGCTCTGCGTGACGCCAACGACGAGCGCGTCGCCGATGGGTGGCGTACCTGTGGCGTATTCGCTGGCGAGGAACGCCTGGGCGGGGACGCCCGCTTCACGGAACAGTTGTGCGCCGTGCAGAGCTGCATGGTAGGAGGTCCCGCAGGCGACGAACTGGACGCCGGTCGGGGAAAGGTCGCCGAGGTCGCCGATGTCGACCGTTCCGGCAAGTTCGTCGACCCGGCCCCGCAGACACTGCCGGAGCGCGCGCGGTTGCTCGTGGATCTCTTTGAGCATGAAGTGGTCGTAGCCGCTTTTGCCGGTCTCCTCGGGGTCCCACTGGACGGTGTCGATGTCCTTCTCGACGACATTGCCGTCGGTGTCAGTGACGGTCCATCCGGCACCGTTGAGGCGGGCGAACTCGCCGTCAGCGAGGTAGACGACCTTGTCGGTGAAATCCCGGAAGGCGGGCACGTCACTGGCCAGATACGTCGCGTCGTCGTCGATGCCTAACACGAGCGGCGAGTCGTTTCCCAGCAAATACCGAGTCACAGCCGGCAACGACAACGGCGACGGCATAGCTTCCCTCAAGTCGGTCGACCGTCTCTCTGACAGCGTCTTCGGGGTCAGCTCCCGCCTCTAGCGCGTCTTCGATGAGATGGGGGACGACCTCAGTATCGGTGTCGGACGTGAAAGTGTGGCCAGCGCTGACGAGTTCGTCCCGCAGGGACTGGTAGTTCTCGATGATGCCGTTGTGGACGACTGCGACATCACCGGTGCAGTCCTGATGCGGGTGAGCGTTCTCGTCGGTCGGCGGACCGTGCGTGCTCCAGCGGGTGTGGCCGATACCGACCGACCCCGAGAGCGTCCGGTCCGACAGTGCCTCGCGCAAGTCGGCAATTTTCCCGGAGTGTTTGCACAGGTCGAGATGATTGTTCGCAAGCGCGACGCCAGCGGAGTCATACCCACGGTACTCCAGCTTCGAGAGGCCGTGAACGAGCGTGTCGAGCGTTTCGTCGCCGCGGCCGACACAGCCGATGATCCCACACATCAGCGGACCACCTCCGCGCCTTCGCGGACAGTTCCATTGACTGTCACGCCAGTGGCGAGCCGAGCATTAGGACCCACGAGCGACCCGGAGACGAAGCTCACGTCACCGAGTGCGACGGCACGGTCGGCGATGACGGCACCGAGCCGCTGGTCCTCGAACACTTCTGTGCCGACCTGAACATCGGCCGGGCCACCAGGAACGACGGTGTTGACGCCCAGATCCACGTCCTGCCCGGTGACAGTGTCGATAAGAGTCGAACTTGGGTCGACACGCGTGTCCGCGTCGAGGACAGTGTGCTGGATGACGCTGTTGGCCCCGATAGTGGTGTTACGGCCAAGCGCGACGTTCGGACCGATGACAGCGTCGGGTCCGATCTCACAGTCCGGGCCAATGACAACCGGCGACTGGAGGGTCGCCTCGTCGTGGACGCGTGCGGAGTTATCGACCCAGACCTGCTCGTCTCGGGCCGATTCGACGACCCGGCCCCGCGCCAGCACCTCTCGGGCGACGGTCAGCAGGTCCCACGGGTACGTCGCGTCGACCCACATCCCGTCGACCTCGACTGCCTGAACGCGGTCAGATTCAAGGAGGAGTTCGATAGTGTCAGTCAGTGCCAGTTCGCCGGCGTGACGGGTCGTTTCGTCGATAGCCTCGAAGATGTCGCCGTCGAAAGCGTACACGCCGCCGTTGATGAGCCTGAACTCGTCGTGTTGTGGCTTTTCGACGATATCAACAATATCGCGGTCCTGTACCTCGACAGCACCGTACCGGCTGGTGTCTTGCCGTTCAAGCACGGCGATGCTTGTGTTCCCGGTCTCCGCGTAGGAGGTGTCTACCTCCTCGATAGTGGCTGCGTCGACGAGACGGTCACCGTTCATCACCAGAACCGGGCCGTCAACGACGCTCCGTGCCTGAAGGAGTGCGTGTCCGCTGCCGAGCTGTTTCGTCTGGCTCACGTAGGAAATAGGAACGCCGCGATATGTCGGCCCGAAGTGGTCCTGAACGCGGTCGCGCTTGTAGCCGACGACGACGACCAGCTTCTCGATGCCTGCCTCGACCAGCGCGTCGAAGACGTGTTCGAGAATCGGACGGTTTGCGGCCGGCAACATAGGTTTTGGCCGGTTTCGCGTCAACGGCCGGAGACGAGTCCCTTCACCCGCAGCAAGGACTACAGCCGTATCGATGTGCATACCTGTTGCAGACGGAGGAGGGGCTTCAATATGGCGGCCTTACCGAGATTGGGTGGTGTTTACTCGACACGTATGTCCAGTTTATCACGGCAAAACCAGACGTTTCAAATATCCAAAACAATTGGTCCTCGTGGCGCTTGCTGGTTCTGGACGACAGACTACTGCTCGCCCATCCGCTCGCCAGCGACCCGACGGCCCTTGGTCGTCAGGTTCACTTCGGTCCGTTCCCGGAGCACGCTTATCACGTCGAGTTCGATCAGTCGGTCGAAAATCTCCTCGGTTTTTTCGACGTCGATGCCGACGAAGTTGGGGATGTCGAACGGCGACACACCGGAGTGTAGCGCCATGATGACCCGCTTCTCCGTCGAGCTCAGGTCCAGATCGGCCTGGTTCTGTTCGGCGCTCTCTTCGAGCATTGTCCGGAGGACAGTTGCATGAAACTCCTCGCCTGCGAGATGGGTTTCGACGCTGATATCTTCCTCGCTGTGCTCGACCTGAATGACCGTCCGCTCCTCGCCGCTGACCTGCTTCTCTTCGACAGCAAGGTCGCCGATGTCGGCGCGGTCAATGACGACAGCCTGGCCGTCGGCCATCGCGAGTTTCAGCGCCTCGTCAGTCACTTTGAGTCGGCCTTTCGTCCACTCGGCAGACTGGACGACGCCGCCCTTCAGTGCCGGGTGTTGAACCAGCACGATTGCGCCGTCGAGACTCGCCCGGTAAAAATCGGTCTCGAACGTTCCGTGGTCCGATGCCGACACGAGGATAACGTCTTCGCCGACGTAGAGTGCGACGTAGTCGGAGACCCCGGCACTCTGCTGGTTCACGTCGAACCGGTCAGCGATACGGTCGATATCGGTCAGTGAAATCTGTCGCTTGTCGTCGCCCAGCAGGGCGACCCGCTCGGTGGTGAGGACGATGCGACAGTTTCGCCACTCGGCGTCGGTCAGCCGCTGGCCCTGTGAGACCGCCTGGAGGAACTGCCCCTTCGTATCGGCGATCTTCTTTTCGGTGTCGCTCATACCCCGTACCGACCTCTCGTGCAGTTGTTGTCCGCAGGACTCAATATAAGTTCCGTCGCCAGTGTCGAAAGTGAGAACGGCCGACCGCAGTAGTCGGTCTCACAGCGGAATCGTACACAATTAGATAGGATATTTTTTGGGTGCGGCGATGTACTGTCAACTGATGACACGGGGTGACGAACCGGATCGGGGCCAGTCCCAGACGGGGCGAGAGACAGTCGAACCACCGGACTGGTTCGTCAAACAGGCGAACGTGACGGACTTGGCTGTCTACGACCGCTTCGAACGGGAGTGGCCCGATTGCTGGTGCGAGGCCGCCGAGTTGCTTGACTGGGAGAAGCCGTTTGAGACGGTACTCCGTGGAACGGACGGACCACCGTTCGAATGGTTCCCCGACGGCCGATTAAACGCCGCATACAACTGTCTTGACCGGCACCTCCCCGAGCGCAAGAACCAACTAGCACTGGTCTGGGAGGGACACCTCGGCGAGTCCCGCACCTACACCTACCTCGAACTGTACCGGGAGGTCAACGCCTTTGCAGCAGCGTTGCGCGACCGCGGCGTCGGCCCGGACGACGTGGTGACGCTGTACCTCCCGATGGTGCCCGAGCTCCCGGTCGCGATGCTGGCCTGTGCCCGTCTTGGCGTGCCACACAACGTCGTCTTCGCCGGGTTCTCTGCGGACGCGCTCGCGACGCGAATGGAGCGAGCCGAGTCAGAGTATCTCATTACCTGTGACGGCTACTACCGCCGCGGTAGCGCCGTCGCACAAAAGAACAAGGCCGATAACGCGCGAATCACTGTCGACCACGACGTGTCGGTCGTCGTGCTTGACCGACTGGGCCGTGATGTGCATTTAGGCGACGACTACGTCGACTATCACGACCTGCTGGCGGCCCACGAAGGAGCCGAAGTCGAGCCCGTTTCGCAGGCAGCGGACGACCCGCTTTTTCGCATCTACACCTCGGGCACGACCGGGCAGCCGAAGGCCGTCACCCACACGACCGGGGGGTATCTCGCACACGTCGCCTGGACCGCCCGGTCAGTTCTCGACATCAAGCCCGAAGACACCTACTGGTGTTCGGCCGACATCGGCTGGATTACCGGCCACTCCTACATCGTCTACGGCCCGCTCGCGCTTGGAACGACGACAGTACTGTACAACGGCACAGCGGACCACCCCGAGAAAGACCGCCTGTGGGAGCTCATCGAGAAGTACGCCGTTGACGTGTTCTATACTGCGCCGACGGCAGTCCGGGCGTTCATGAAGTGGGGCGAACAGTACCCCGAGCAACACGACCTCTCCAGCCTGCGCCTGCTGGGCACGGTTGGCGAGCCGATGGACGCTCACGCCTGGGAGTGGTATCGCGAACACATCGGCGGCGGCGAGTGCCCAGTCGTGGACACCTGGTGGCAGACCGAAACCGGTGCGATACTCGTATCGACGCTGCCCGGTGTCGACGAAATGAAACCCGGGGCCGCTGGAACCCCACTGCCGGGAATCGAGGCATCCGTCGTTACCCGCTCGGGCGCAACAGCCGAGCCGAACACGGCCGGGGAACTCGTTGTGACGCGCCCCTGGCCGGGGATGCCCCGCGCGTTACTTGACGGGACGGGCTGGGGCAGCGCCCCGGACAGCGCCGAGGAATGGCGGTACTACCCCGAAGACAGCGTCTCGGTCGACGCTGACGGTTACATCACGTTCCTCGGTCGGATCGACGACGCGATCAACGTCGCCGGCCGGCGGTTTAGCACCAAGGAACTGGAGTCGACGGTCGCCGGCGTCACCGGCGTCGCCGAAGCCGCCGTCGTCGGTGCCGACGACGAGACGACCGGAACGGCGGTGTACGTGTTTGCTTCTCCGGAGGACGGCTACGCCGAGCGTGAACTCCAGGCAGCCATCGAGGACGCTATCGTCAACGCCATCGGTGGTATCGCCCGCCCGAAAGAGGTCGTGTTCACGCCCGACCTCCCGAAAACGCGCTCGGGCAAGGTTATGCGCCGCCTGCTGACGTCAGTGGCGAACGACGAGGATCTGGGCGATACCAGCGCGCTGCGAAACCCCGAAATTCTCGGCGAAATCCAGTCGACTACGAGACGGAAGTAAGCTGGTTCGGATTTATCTATACTTCCGAAATATTTCTGTGGCAGTGGCGTCTTTAGCGGCTGTATTATTGTCAGTATCTCATCCGTAACCACGTTCTAGTCGCAACACTTATTTCGGTATTATCTGAACTTCCGAAATATATGGACGGCGCAGCGGACCGCATCGGCGAACGAGGGTACGAACAGCTCCGGCGCGCGGCCGGGACACACCGGTCCGACCTCGTGCTCCGGCTCGGTGCGGAGGCCGGACTCCGTCCGGCGGAGATGACGGCCGTGCGGCTGACCGACATCACCGAGTTCGAGGGACACCGGCTGCTTGCCGTTCGGGAGGACGGCGAAGTAGTCCGCGAGACGTACCTCCCGGATTCAGTTGAGCACGATATGCGGAAGTACGCGAACACGGCCGGGACGGACGACGACGAGCCGCTGTTTTCCGTCTCCCCGCGTCGGCTCCAGATGCTCGTCAGCGAGGTAGCCGACCGAGCCGCCGATACGGCACCACACCTGCACGGAGTTTCCACACGCGACCTCCGGTGGCGGTTCGCGGCGAGCCTGCTGGACGACGGCGTCCCGCCGGACGTCGTCTGTGCACTCGGCGGCTGGGACCGACTCGACCGACTCGACCCTCTGCTTGACGAACCGGACCGCGAAACCATCATCACAGCCGTCGACGGGTCGGGCAGGCGGGCGGCGGCAAGCGGGTCCCAGCGACCCGTCAACTGGATTACGGCGGTCAGCGAGGCGCTTGCGGCCGCCGCGACTGGGGAAGCGATTGCAACAACAGTCTGTGACCACCTGACAGAGACAGCCGGCTTCGAATTCGCCTGGCTGGCCGAGCGGACTGGCGACGGACTGATACCGCGCGCGACGACAGAAATCTCGGAGGCGGCTGTCGAGCAGCAGATCGACGCCCATATCGAGTCAGCCTCCACGCCACTTGACGTGGGCGAGGTTCGTGTCGTCGACGATAGTGTTGGGTCGGTCGCTCTGGTCCCGCTCGTCAGAGAAAACGCCGTGTCCGGTGTCGTTGGGGTCGGGACAGGCGAGGGCCTCACTGACGCGGAACGCGCCGTGTTATCCGCGCTTGGCGTGCAGATCGGCCACGCACAGGTCGCCGCCGAACGCAAACGCCTCCTGCTTGCCGACACAGTGACCGAGCTGGAGTTCCACTGTGCGGACGAGCGAACGTTTACCGCCGGAGTATCCGAGGCGTTACACTGTACGGTCGAACTGTCCGGCGTCGTCCCTGTTGCGGGCCAGTCGCTGCTGTACTATCTGATGGTTGAAGATGCTTCGGCCGACGCAATACTCTCGTATGCGGACGACGACGACGGCGTGACCGACGCCAGGCTACTCGAAGAGCACAGCGACGGCGTGTTACTGGAAGTTGTCGTCACTGACACGCCAGCACTCCAGTTGGTCGAGAACGGCGGCCGCATCCGCGCTGTGACGGCTACCGATGGCGTGGCGACTATCGCAGTCGAACTCCCCAGTGAGGCCGAGATCAGACCGACGGTCAACGCCATCACCAATGCCTACAGAGAGACATCGCTAGCGGCGAAGCGAGAGACAGAGCGGCCGGCCGAGACGGACACCGGGTTCCGCGACCGACTGACTGACACGCTCTCAGACCGACAAGAGACGGTCCTGCAGGCGGCCTACCACAGCGGCTACTTCGAGTGGCCTCGCGGCTCAACCGCAGAGGAGCTAGCAGACTCGCTGGACGTCTCGTCGCCAACGTTGCACAATCACCTCAGGAAAGCACAGCAGAAGGTCCTGACCGCGTTTTTCGACGACCGGCCGGCGGAGCCGCGGCAGCCGGCCGACAACTGAAACCCTGTTTCATGTTATCGTAGTTAGACCCCCCGTTTATATGGCCGCTGTGAAATATCGATGATAGACCATGTCAGATGAAGATGTCCAACTCGAAGCACGGCTCGAAGAGCAGGAGGTTTTCGAGCCGCCGGAGTCGTTCGTCGAGCAGGCGAACGTCACGGATGAGGGTATCTACGACGAGTTCGAGGAGAACTGGCCGGAGTGCTGGGAGGGGGCCGCTGACCTTCTCGACTGGGAGGAGGAGTACGATCAGGTACTCGACGACTCGAACCCGCCGTTCTACGAGTGGTTCACAGACGGGACGCTAAACGCCTCAGCGAACTGTCTGGACCGCCACCTCGACGAACGCGGCGACGAAGCCGCTATCGAGTGGGTCGGCGAGCCAGTCGAGGAAGACAATATCACCTACACGTACGAGGAACTCCATCAGAAGGTCAACGAGTTCGCGGCCGGCCTGCGTGAGATGGGTGTCGGCGAAGATGATGTCGTGACGATGTATATGCCGATGATTCCGCAGCTTCCCATCGCCATGCTGGCCTGTGCCCGCATCGGCGCGCCCCACTCCGTTGTGTTCGCCGGCTTCTCCGCGGACGCGCTCGCGACCCGAATGAACTCCGCCGACTCGGAGTATCTGGTTACCTGCGACGGCTACTACCGCCGCGGCGACCCGCTCGACCACCTCGACAAAGCCAACGAAGGGCTGAGCGGCGTTGACCACGAGGTGGAACGCGCCATCGTCGCCGAACGGCTGATGGACGGCGACGGCTTCGACCACGACTACGCGGACAATCAGGTCGCCTTCGAGGACGTCATCGACGACAACGAAGGCGAGACTGTCGAACCAGTCGACCGCGACGCCGAGGACATGCTGTTCCTCATGTACACCTCCGGGACCACCGGGAAACCAAAAGGCGTCAAACACTCCACCGGCGGCTACCTCGCCTGGGCGGCCTGGACATCGCAGGCGGTGCTCGACATCAAACCCGAGGACACGTACTTCTGCTCTGCCGATATCGGCTGGATTACCGGCCACTCCTACATCGTCTACGGCCCGCTCGCGCTCGGGACGACGACGATGATGTACGAGGGGACGCCGGACTACCCCGACAAGGACCGCCTCTGGGACATCGT
>JGI12329J12844_1000250_pt1 | contig 14099 bp, 9 predicted proteins | sample A23E3SouthBayCA_FD_12844 | JGI IMG/M metagenome (IMG submission 12844)
TCATCCGCCTTACCAAACACGATATTTTGACTGAGGGAGTCGACATACTCCTGACGAACCCCGATACAATCAATCGGAAACTCATCAACGTCAACGCGCCTGATGAACACACTGCGTTCGTATACGATCCGGAATTCCTCGTGTTTGACGAGGTTCACACGTACGATGGACTCTTTGGCAGTTACACTGCGACGCTCACAAAGCGCCTCCGAGCGATGCGATCACAACACGACTGTGGAGAACTCCAGGTCATCGCCAGTAGCGCAACTGTCGATAACGATATCGAACTCTTCAGAAAAATCAGCGGGGGACAATCGATTGCCCACGTTGACGAGCGCCCGCAAACGCTTGAGCCAGAGCCAGTTGATCGGCTCCCAGCAAGTTTCACAGATCGTGAACTGACAGATGCAGATCTAGTTTCCTTCGCACGAGGGCAACTCGACCTCCCCGTTCTGTCGAACGTGACATTCGAAATCGACCCGCAAGATCATGATGACGAACGCCTACGTGAACTTCTCAGCGACCGACTCTTTGATTATTTCACACAGGCTACAGATGACCCAGTCGTCAACGCTATCCAGTCGTTCCACAGTGCCCTCTCTGATGAACCACGGCCATACGGCGAGGTAATCGAGTTAGTCCAGTCGCAGTTCGACCTCAATCAGTCGACTGCAGAGTTGGCACTTCAGAATTTTCGAACCCTAGGGACATTTTCAGGCCTTCTCGAGAATAGGACCCATCTATTTTCATGGCCAATCGATGGATTCTATGCCTGTGCAGCATGCGAGGCAGTCTATCGATCGCCGAGGGGGTCGTGCCAGAACTGTGGATTCGGTTTCGTCACACGCTCGACGTATTGCCACGGATGTGCCGATGAAGCTCTCGTCGCGTGGTACTGTCCTGAGTGCGATCAGTTAGAGCCGTACACACACCGTCAGACGAGGGCGATATCGCAGTGCAGGACGAACATTACTGTCAGCGATGTCGACAAGCGACGGGGGAGGAGGTACGAACGCTTCGAGTGACATTCCATCCACACCTCAAGTGCATTGACTGTGGACACGAAACAACGCGGTCGACGACCGAGGTCTGTTCTGAGTGTGGGACTGATATGGTCCACACCGACCCGGAAGTAGTGACATGCCCGAATCCAGCCTGTGAGGCGACACAGCCATACACCAACGGATGTAAGCAGTGTGGTGGCCACCAGCGACCGATAACTGGGGATGGAGCAGTGGTCTGTCCAGATTGTGGAATGAGCCACGGGGGTGCAACGACCTGTGACTGTGGAACCGATGTGGCCCAAACCAGGTTTATTCCGTGGGTCTGCCGGAACGATGAGTGTCAACGACGATATTTCGGTGATATCCCAGATACGTGTGCATGTGGTTCCTACACGTTCGCGCGAGAAGGCCTGTTCGAAATCTTCGAGGATACTTACTGTGAGTCCTGTGAGACAGGCTTTGTTCAGACTCCGACCTGTGAGTGTGCAGACAGCGACTCCCATCCTCGTGACGGCGCCCACCAGTCTTTCAAGACGATACAACCGGACGGTGAAATACGGTCAATAAGCAGCTTTCGACCCGCTGCACCCTGTACACACAAATCACTCAGCTATGACCCGGACCGTCGATATGACGAATTGGTCCGTGGGCCTGGAAATCTTGCTGTAACGACGGCACAGTATATGCTCCGGGCAGTTGCAGATGAAGAGGGATACGAATCGTCGAAACTCCTCTCCTTCGCTGATTCGCATCGGGATATGAAGGAGTTGAATCGAGACTTCGGTGAACCGGAGGTGGCGACACTTCTTGACCAATGTCTCATTGATGCCATTCAGGCCGCTTCAGCGTCGTGGCCGTCACTTGAAACAGTCATCACTGGTGCGATGGAGCGGATTGACAAACTGCACGACGCATTAGCGCCACCGAACGATATCCGATCGCTCTCGTTTGATCTTAAGGAAGAGTTGGTAGGCACGGCGCGACAGTACATGGAAGTAGAGGAAGCGATTGCGGACCGCCTTCGCCGACGAGCAGTCCCACACCGATACAGTGCCAGGTACGGCGAGTATGGTGGAGCACTCGCCGATGAGGGACTTATCGATGTCCGTTTGGATCCTGATGCCCGGAATACACTTTCGGAGACTGAGCGAGCAGTGATCCACGAACTCGTTGCGACGGGCAACGACTGTCATATTGACAATCTTCGGTCGGCTGATAGTGGTGAGTTAGAGCCTGTACTTACCGAACTTGTGGAGAAAAACATCCTCAAGATGGCGGATGAGTACGTACGATTTACTGAGGGCGTGCTACAACTCACGACGGCCGGGGACGGTGATGGCTTACAGTACCGGCCTGATACTGGATCAATCGAGCAGACGCTTGACGCACAGTTTGGCACCCGGTCCGGGAAGGCAGTGCCATTTGGGACGACGCTTGAGGACCTTGCGGACCCGTCGAACCCACGGTTTACAGCTCGGGCGTACAGAGCATGCTACTCCGAGATGCGGATTCTGTTGAGCCGTGTCTATCACGGAATGACCGAAAAACGTGAGCGGCGAGAACTCGAGTACCTGTTCAGGGAGGGTAATTTTCCGCATTTCCTCTCGTCGGGGCCGACAATGGAACTTGGCGTGGATATCGGCGCCCTCGACGCACTCTTGCTCTATGGTACGCCACCAAACATGAACGCCTATCTCCAGCGAATCGGCCGTGCTGGTCGCAGTTCCAACGCATCACTCGTCCACTCTGTTAGTCAGCGTAACCCGATCGACTACTATTACTATGACCAACCCAGCGATCTGATGGCTGCTGATCCACAGCCCGTACCCCTGAAAGAGTACAACCGCGAAGTCCTCCGGGTCTCTTTGACTTGGGCTGTGTTCGACTACGTGGCAGCTAACTTCGTGATTCCATGGACCGTCAACCAACACGGGAAGTACAAGAAAGTCAGCGATGGGGATACATTCACGCCGACACCGCCATCCACCGACGACGATGCTGCGAAATTGACGCATGTTATGTCCGCCAGAACCGGAAACTTGGGGCTCGACACGAACGACTCACAGTTAGCTGTGTTGTCGACCATCGTTCACGACTACCGGAGGGATATCGAACAGTATCTCGAGTCCATTCTTGATCACGGCGTGTGTCTACTCTGCAGCAGAAAATACGATCGCGAACGCGCCGGTGAAGACTGTCACTCGGCGGATTGCCGTGGCGACATAGAGGACGCAATGGCACTCTTTGGCGACCTGACAACTGAGGCGGTTGATGAATTCACAGACCGGTATCTGGATAGTTATACCACCTATCTCGATGGACTGGAGACCGAATTGGAGTCAGTGAGTCGTGAGGCGAACCAAACGCGACGCGAACGACGGCGGGTGACCTCATCCGAGCGTGCCCGTGAACTGCTCGAGCAACGTGAAACGCTCATCGATCGGCGGTCGGCACTTGAAGAGCGAATTGAGCGGGTAAAGCGACTCACGTACGTTGATTTCTTGCGGGAATCGCGACAAAGCAGATACGCATTTGATATGCGGAGTGTCTCTGACAATGTCGCTGTCTCGCTCGTTGACAGCGACGACGATGGGTACACAACTCGGTCACTCGGAGACGACGACGGTCGGGCCGTGAAAATGGCAATCAGCGAATTGCATCCCGGTGCCGCGTATTTAGACCGCGACCAGACGTATGTCGTCTCCCATCTCTCAACGGATGATTTCAAATCCACGAGGTTGCGACAGCGGGTACAAGACTCAGAAGCGACGGAACTGGCCGAACAGTACGTCTGTCCTGCATGCCATGAAACATATTCTGGAGTTAATGCATCGTGTGACTGTGACGCGTCGGTGCCGCTGAAACGCCGACGGCTTGTCACACCGGATGCGATTACCGCCCACCGGTCGGACTTGCTGATGTCCAGCGGGGGGCATGCAGCCAAGAGATCTACCAGGAGACCCAATCGGAAATTCAAAACACCTACGCTCAACGTGGCACCGATGTTCTCTCGTTCGATCCCACCGAGCGGTATACTATCGAAACGGAAAGCGGGCAGCAGGTCGGAACGTTAGCATTTGGGACGTTTACTGTTCTTGTTCACGCGTCAGAGTACCGCGCGAAATACAAAAACGGCGAACGTGACCCACAAGCAACACCGTTCGAGATCTGTGGCGATCCTGACTGTACCGGGATTGTCTACCATGATGAAGAGGACCAACCACACTGTAGCGCGGACTCTGAACATAAACCAACTGGCGACGAAGGATCTGAGTACGTTCGATTAGGATATGCATATGATACAAACGGTGTTCGAGTCGATCTCGGCGATAGCGCCAAATCGCATGTTCTCGCACACGGGTTCCGACTTGCGCTTCAGTATCTTGGTGGCGTCAATATCCGTGATCTGACGGAGGTGACGCATGACGACGACTCCTCTGCTGTCGACGTGTTCGATGCACAGGAAGGTGGAGGCGGCGTAGCTCAGTTGTTAGTTACTGACTCGGTATCCGAGCGAAGCAATTTCCAGACAGCGGTGGACTTACTCACGACCCATCTTGAATGTGACTGCGATAGTGGATGTCCACTGTGCCTGTTCCAGTACGGTTGTGACACGAGAAACCGGAGCGATACCTTTGACAGAGACGGCGTTGTCCAACTCCTCAATGACGCCGATCTCAGTCTGCATGAACACGAACCAGAGGGAGGCGACTAATTATGGTAGAAGATAATCACGACATGCTCGAGTTGGCAACACACGTCAAGCAATCATACGCATCCCACTATATGGGGACCGGGAAACCACGGGTACTACGTGATATCGTCGATAGGTATCACAGAACCGACTCCGACGCGACAATCGACGATAGTTTGACGTCTTTTATGCGGACTCGAGGGCCGTATCTGCAAGCACTAGACTTACCACGTGAGGGGCCAGAATGGGAAGAATTCGCCCGGGATATTGGGTTACACGAAGATATCATTCGAACGTTCACGCAGGCGGGCTTTGATCGACTCTATGAATTCCAAAGTGAGGCGATCAGACGGGTTCTCGACGGTGACCACACTCTCGTCACTGCGGGCACTGGGCGAGGAAAAACCGAAAGTTGGCTCATTCCAATCCTTCAGTTTATTTGTGAAGCGAAACTGGGGGACCATCCCGACCATCCACGGGAGAGTGTCAAGTGTCTACTGACGTATCCCACGAAGGCGCTCGCACAGGATCAACTCAAACGACTAATCGGTTATTTGCACGAGCTCAATCAGTCACGAAGCGGTGCTAACCGTATTACTATCGGCATTTTTGACGGCGACACGCCCTCCAATGATCCAGCCGAACTAGACTACTTGCGCACGGTGTTCAATTTCTTTGATTGTCCGTGTAACCAATGCGGAACATCGCTTACCGTCGAGCGAACCCAAGACGATGAGTTCCAAGTCACTCACGATACCGACACTGCACCCGACCCAGGGTTGGGTTTCATCCGTCTTACTCGTGAGGCAATTCGTGATCACGGTGTCGATATTTTACTAACGAATCCCGACACGGTGAACTATCGGTTGTTCAATATCAATGGGAGCGAAGAACAGTCAGTGTTTATTTCGGAACCAAAATTCGTCGTGTTCGACGAAATCCACGAATATTCCGAACTGTTCGGTGCCTATACCTCGATGCTCATGCGGCGGTATTCGCGGACGCGTCAAGCGCTCAGAAGTCATGAATCGATGGCAGATGACGGACTACAGTTAATTGGGGCCAGCGCAACCGTGGAAAATCGCGAGGAGATTTTCAATCGGATCAACCCGTTCGCAAATTCCGATACGTCAATCGTTACTGAGAATCCACAGACATTAACAGCGCCTACCGAACGGGCTGTCCCGGCGATATTTACAGCAGAGACACTCAACGAGGAGCAGTTCCTTGATGCTCTCTCTGGTGACGCTGATCCTGGGCCGGTTGGGGCTGCGCTACTCGAACGGACACAGCTGCAACTGAGCGAAGCACTTGGACGGTCGGATGCGCGCCAGCGTGTCGAGTCGACCCTGTATTCCGAATTACTTACCCAGCAGGAGGATTCACTCGACTGGATTCGGACTCTGTACGAGCGGCTTTACGAGACGCCCAAAACACCGGAGGATATCATTGAGGATATCAAAGCCGAGTTTGATCTCTCACAGACGGCAGCTAAAACAGCACTTTCCAATTTCATTACGATTGGACGCTTGTCGGGGATTCTGGAGAGTCGAGCGCACCTGTTTTCCTGGCCTATCGACGGGTACTATTCCTGTCTGGGATGTGCAACCGTCTACGAGACACCACAGAGTTCCTGTTCGGAGTGTGGCCACACGTTCGTAACCAAACTCTCCTACTGTACACACTGTGGCGAAGAAGCCCTCGGGTCATGGTACTGTCCCGACTGTGAGCGGCTCTCTCCACTCACAGTCACTTCTCATGAGGGGCAATTCGAGTACTTTGAGACACAGTCCTGTCGGTGCGGAACAGAGATGCTACGGACTGTTTGGCGGCCGTTTTACGAGTGTCAGGACTGTGGGACAACGGGCCAAATCGACAGGGTCCAGACCTGTCCGGAGTGTGACGATGGGACTCCGCTCCTGCTCGAAAATGATCGCGATCAATACGTCTGTACGAACCCCACCTGTGATGTCACCCAAGCAGCAGTTGACGCAGGAGTCTGTAAATCCTGTCACAGCCACCGGCTTGAACCGTTGACAGATGACCTCGGTTACTGTGTTGAGTGTGAAGAGGTATACGAAGACGCCGACGATGGCCAACGGTGTAGTTGTGGGGGCGAACTTGAGCCGAGACGGTTACTCGGGTGGCAATGTCGTGACCAAGACTGTGACGCGGTCTACTTCGGCGACCCGCCGAATTCATGCTCCTGTGGCAATCGCCGATTTGCGAAAACTGCACTATTCGATATCACTCGCGTCGAACACTGCACATCATGTGATCGTGATCTGTTCCCTGGTGAACACTGTTTTTGTGATCACCCCGACGAGCAGACGGCTATTCGTGGGTTCACGCAGTACAAGCAAGTTGATGAGCGGGGTCAGGTTCGGAGTCCAACTGATTTCCCTGGTGCAGTCCCGTGCTATGACCGTAGAAAGTCCTACAGCAAATCCGACCGGTACAATTCGATGCTTCGCGGACCCGGAAACACGGCTGTGACGACATCGCAGTATCTACTCCGGGCTATCGCTGATCGGGATGATCCTGATTCCTTCAGTCGGGCGAAGACTCTCTCCTTTGCCGACAGCCAGAGCGACATGAAAGAACTAACCCGTGATTTCAACGAACCGGAGGAATCTCTCTTTTTCACGCAGTTAGTTGTCGATGAACTCGACAATCGTACCGACACATGGTGTACACTAGAGGATATACAAGCAGGTGTCTGGAAGCAGGCCCAAGCGTACGAGACCGAGTTGCAAACAGAGAGTGATTCGAACTCTTCTCCGGTTCTAGGACCACTCACACGATACGATCAGTCGACAGAAGAGTATGTCTACGAGGAAGTGGCTGCTCGGATTCTAAGCGGGCAGTTCAATAATCGCAGAGCGTCCTATCTTCGACTCCCCAATGAAGGGCTTGTCAACGTCCGGCTTGATGTTGACATAGACGCACTAGACGAGACGAAACGGAAGATCGTCGCCGCATTTGAAAATCAGAGTCGACGCTATGTATCGAGTCTCTCTGAGGAAATCGGCGGGGCAGGCCATCATATCGAGGAATTAGTTGACATGGGGGTCCTAGAGCGACGGGACACAGAACATGGACAGCTTGTCGGGCTCGACCCAAGCGCCGTGGAGTGTACTATGGTCAGCGACGAGGCACCAATCGGCTATGAGCCGGTAGCAGAACGGTACTATACCGATTTTGAGCAGGCCTGTACATCTGATACAGAGACCCTAGTCAAGTTTGAAGTAGACTTACAGGCACGCTCGAAAGTCAAACACCCTCACTTCACACTGACAGCATTTCGGGTTGCCATATCCGACCCACTCCAGTTACTTGGAACGACGTACTTCGGGGCCACAGAACGACGGGACCGTCGCCGTATTGAATACCAGTTCAGAGAGCGACGGTATCCACATTTCCTCTCGTCTGGTCCGGCGATGGAACTGGGTGTTGATATTGGCGATCTTAATTCTCTCCTTCTATACGGAACTCCACCGAATATGAACTCATATCTCCAGCGTGTCGGTCGAGCAGGTCGACAGTCTGGGTCTTCGCTTATCCATTCGGTTAGTCAGCGCAATCCAATCGATTATTACTATTTCGAACGGCCGAACGAATTGATCCAGGCTGACGCGCAACCTGTTCCATTGAACGAAGTGAATGAGAATGTCCTTCGACAATCACTAACGTGGGCACTACTGGATTACGTTGCCGCAACACAGTGGGTGCCGATTCGCCGAGAATCGGATGCAGTACAAGATATCTTTGTGTACGAGGAGTCGGACGCGCCTCTATCACGATCCGAGCCACGACCAAATGATATCCACGGGTTTAGTTCACTTTTGGCCAGTTCGTGTGCCCAACTCCAACCAGGCGCAGCTATTTCACCACTTGAAGGAATTCGTGATGCGATTAAGAGCAACCACGACGACGCACGGGCCTGGCTTGCAGACCTGCTTCGGTTCGAATATTGCCCCCACTGTGGACGAAAGTATGGCGAGGGGGACACTACAGCCTGTACGCAAGATAGCTGTAATGGTGAGACCGTTTCCGCGCTTGAGGAATTTAATTACCTCATCGATGAAGCACTGGAACGGTTTGAAGAGCAAATCATTGACTCCTACCTCAAGTTTGAGGATGAGTTGTTCGATGAACTCGACCGACTTGAGTCAGAAGTTAGCGATGCTCGCCGGTCTGCTCGACGCAACCGACGCAGTGGCCAAGATCAAGTAGATGGATCCGATCAGCGTGAACGCCTCGAACGACTCCGTAACCGCCGAACACAACTGGACCAATACCTCCAGCGACTGGAAGAACAATCATTCGGGGACTTCCTCGGGACACACAGTGACGTCGATTTTAGTCTTCGCTCAGTGTCGGCGTCTGTGATCTACGAACTTATTGGGTCCGGATTCGAGACCGTGACATCGGATCCGCTTGACCGCGATATACAGGTTGCCCTGTCGGAGTTACATCCGGGCGCTGCATATCTACATTCAGATAATGAAACCTATGTTGTGACAGAGCTCATTGCGGATTCGTTTGAGACGTCACGCATCCGAGAAACTGTCGCTGACGAGGCAATCTGTCCAACCTGTGGGACAACCGAATCAATTGATGCGAGTAACTGCGATGCATGTGGAACTGAACTAAAACGACTCCAGACGATCGTTCCCAGCAGAGTTCGTGCACACAAGCATGATCTTCCGGTCGAAACGCTGCCAAACGGGGACTCATTGACACCGGATCAAGTATATAGCGCAGGTGATCAAGAAATCCAGAGTACTTACGCTCCCGTTGATCGAGAGGTAGTCGGATTCACCCCGAATAATGAGCGAAACTTTGCAATCGTCGATGGGGACGGGAATCAGGTGGGAACGTTCGCTCACGGGCACTTAGAAATCCGTGCGACTGCTGACCAGTTCTATGCCACCTATAAAAACGGCAGCTCTGACCCGCTTCCCACTATCTTCGAGCGGTGCGGTGTCAAGAACTGTAATGGGTTCCTTGCTCAGTCCGATGATCGGTCGTACTGCTTGCAAGATCCACAGCACGAGACGGATGATTCAGTCGCGGTTCAACTCGCCGCAGAGTTCGAGACCGAGGGTGTCCGGATCCAGTTTGATGATGAAGAACTTGAACATACACTCGCTCATGGCCTGCGTCTGGCACTACAGTATATTGGGGGAGTCAGTGTTCGAAAAGTTCCAGAGACTATAGAGGACGACGGGACTTACGTGTACGATGGTGACGAAGGGGGCAGCGGGATCACAGTGCTTCTTTCCGATGATGCTGGAGACTCCGATAGTAACTTCCAGCAGGCTCTAGATATACTGGTAGAAACATTCGATTGTGACTGTGACAGCGGGTGCCCGTTCTGCCTATACCAGTATGGTTGCACCGATCAGAATGATCCAGATTCCTTCGATAAGGAAGGACTGCTTGCATTGGTGAACAGCGGCATACACCTGTCTCCACAAGATAGCGGGTAGTTCTGAGCAGAACCGCGAAAATGATAATTATATATCTTGTTTTTCTAACAACCCCACTCAGTCGTATCGAGCGTCCTCCTGCCGTTGCCTATCGGCAACACTATATCCGCTGGTATGCCCTTCCTGTCGGACGTTACTTACTTGCCCTGAGGTAGATTCATATGCTGCTTCTGTCCCTTCACCACTGTGAGCCATATTCAACGAACGGTCAGCATCCATTCCCATGTTTTCGGCTGTCAGCGCAGCATCCTGATTGGCCCCGATGAACAGGAATTCCCACCCCTGCTCCTCACGTCGCATTTGCACCTGTTCCTGTACTCGTTCGTGATGGGTTTCAGACGCGTTCTCTTTCCCATCAGTCAACACGACAACAATCACGTTGTCCGGTTGTTCGGATTGGTCTGTGGCTGCGATTCGTTCGGCGGTCTCAGTGACCGCAGTGTAAAGTGCGTCACGGAGGGCCGTCTTCCCAGCCGGAGTATATGTCTCACTGGTTAATTGTGGTGCCTCCGCGATCGGATACTCAGCATACGCCAAGTCGACAGTCGTATTAAAATCATAGAGTGTGACTGTGGCAGTACCCACTTCGTCTCGTTGATTTTTGAGGAAGGAGTTGAAACCACCTTTAGTGTCTTCTTCAATCTTAGACATTGATCCGGATGAGTCAAGGACAAACGTAATCTGGGTCTTCATGGCTCATTAACTGGGATTACAGGATATCAGATATAGGAGAAAAGAAGAGCAGAGAATATTAAATAACTCTTCATTATGTCATATGTCGTTTTCCAACTATTTCTCGTTTATATAGGGTCGTGCAATCCAAACCAATGTAGCAATGACCAAAGGTCAGAGTCGATTTGGTTGTGGGACATTATCAGACCGTAGTACACAAACAGACCGATTTGGTGAATCGGTTTCACGAATTGTGTTTGGTTTGGGACAGGCCGATGTGCAGCAAACAAAACGAGAAATTCTGTCTCAAGAAGCGTCTCTCATGCTCGCGATAAGCAAGCACGATTCGCTTCGTGGCAATGGCACGAGTTCAGAATCGGAGCACGAGAGTGTGGAATCTGGTGACTATATTCTGGAACCAGACATTTGCCCCAATCTACTGGCTGGAGTGTCAATTAATCCGAACCAGGGCAGTCTGTCGAGACTTTATTTAGATCGGGGGAGGAGCCTATGACCGATACTACACCGACTCAAGAAGCAATCTATGGATTCGAGATATTCCGGCATGAGACTCGAATCCGGATTGTTGAAGAATTATCCTCAGATGACGTCCCGGTAGACTGTGCGACACTTGCGGACGAACTCCCCGAGGAACCCAGTATTTCGACACAGTCAGCCAGCAGTCAAGAGCAGGCGTTACATCATCTTCATCTACCGGTTCTTGACAAAACGGATGTCATCACCTACGACGCCGACGCCCTGCAGATCACGATGTTCGATCCCGACCGGCTAGCGACACTTATCGAAGTGACGCAGAACCTACTTCAGTCACTGGAGACAGGAAGTCGTAGTGACTCATCGCATAATTCGAGGTGAGGAAGACAGACTGTACAGAGACAACTCCATCTCACTTCACTCAAAAGATAGCCACATCAGGTTACCAGCACTACGTGGTTGGCCAAGTGAAACTGGAGGGAGTCTGTCCACGTTGTTCCACGTGTTCCCTGTGAGGTTAAGACGGTTAATTTTGTTCGAGCCAGGGGAGTGAGGCTCAGTGATGGAACAGAAAATCATATTGACCGACGGCAAGGGTAAAGAACAAGAAATCACTGAAGAGCAACATTCAGATTGGGAGCAACTCGGCGATCCATGTCCAGAGTGTGGGACAACGGAATACCGACACTTCACAGCGGAAGGAGGACGATACGGGATCAAAGAAGATGCAGTAATTCGCCGTAGTGATTATTGGGGAACTGAGCGGTCATTGATGACTCAGTGCCTGTCATGTGAACTGGTCTTATATCGACACCCAGCATTTGATCTCTTGTATGATTCACCACAGGAGTAGTAATAAACCAAAGTAATACTATTCAAACAGAGGCTAAATTAGTCCTGTCATCAACATCTCAGCCCAAAGTGTCTCAGCCTCGAAATCAGAATTGCATCCAACCATCCGGGGAAGTAAAGTTGCAGGCTCTCAAGTATAGTGTATAGTTGACTGACTAGGGTTATGAAGCGCACAGGCCAACCCCCGCTCCCAGACTGGGTTCAAAATGCCTATCAGACCCTTGAGAGAGCGTACACCTCAGGTACTGATGAACTCTCTAAGACTGAAGCACATGAGTTCCTTCTGGCTGAGTCCGAACATATTGAAGAGCACGCTGATGCAGTATACGTGGTTGACCGACTTCTTGACCGTGGGTGGCTCTATGAGGTCAATGACCAACTCCGTAAAACCGAGTAACTCTCCAGTCTGTCCTGAACCTCGTCAGTGGCCATCAGTGTGAGTTCCAGTAGCCGATCACCCATCCGGTTCGTCTGGAGAGACTGGCCAGCGGGTGCGTCCTGTTCGCTCACGGAGATCCTGAAGCCCTTCCAGAGTGATACTGTCCAACCACACGATTACCGCAAACTAGAACTACACTGACAGATATTTTCGCATGACCGTTTCAGTCACTGATAGTTGGATGATTACCAGCGTGTCACAGACGACTCACGGAGTGCGAGAACTATCTATTCATTGAGTGGGTCAGCTGTATAAATACGAAAGGCCCGCTCGGGAGAGATGCCTCTCCTGAGTGGGCTATGAAAGGTATGAATGGTGGCGGCGAACCGGATTTCCCAGAGGCTCGCGCACTCCAGTACTCCCCGGAACGCTGGTGGGCTTATCTTCCGTGTTCGGGATGGGTACGGGAGGCAACCCCACCGCTGTGGCCGCCTAACGTCGAGTCACGGAATCGAACCGTGAAAGTACCAGTCTCGATCAACTTTTCCACCGTGTGATTACGTGCGACCCAGTTTGCGCCTGGACTCGTTCAGCGACGAGTAAATCGTCGGTGAATGAGTCACAGTGCGTATGAATGATGGCTTTGGTCTGTTAGTGCTCGTGGGCTTAACGTCTCGTTACCTCGACGCGCACACCCCGAGTCTATCGACCGCGTCTTATACGCGGGACCTCAGCGGTGTCTCTTTTCCAAGTGGGTTTCGAGCTTAGATGCGTTCAGCTCTTACCCCGTGTGGCGTGGCTACCCGGCACGTGCTCTCTCGAACAACCGGTACACCAGTGGCCACCAACCGTAGTTCCTCTCGTACTATACGGTCGTTCTTGTCAGACACCATTACACACCCAGTAGATAGCAGCCGACCTGTCTCACGACGGTCTAAACCCAGCTCACGACCTCCTTTAATAGGCGAACAACCTCACCCTTGCCCGCTTCTGCACGGGCAGGATGGAGGGAACCGACATCGAGGTAGCAAGCCACCCGGTCGATATGTGCTCTTGCGGGTGACGACTCTGTTATCCCTAAGGTAGCTTTTCTGTCATCTACGGGCCCCATTCCGGAGCCTCGTAGGTTCGCTAGACCACGCTTTCGCGTCAGCGTCACTCGTTGGGAATGACACTGTCAGACCATCTTGTGCTCTTGCGCTCTTCGCCGGATTCCCGACCCGGCTGAGATGATCTTCGGGCGCGCTCGATATCTTTTCGAGCGCGTACCGCCCCAGTCAAACTGCCCGGCTACCGGTGTACTCCTCCCGGAGTGAGAGTCGCAGTCACCGACGGGTAGTATTTCAATGCTGTCTCGGTGGCCCGCTGGCGCGGGTACCTGTGTAATGACTCCTACCTATGCTGCACATCGGCGACCACGTCTCAGCGACAGCCTGCAGTAAAGCTCTATAGGGTCTTCGCTTCCCCTTGGGGGTCTCCAGACTCCGCACTGGAACGTACAGTTCACC
>JGI12329J12844_1000252_pt1 | contig 14007 bp, 14 predicted proteins | sample A23E3SouthBayCA_FD_12844 | JGI IMG/M metagenome (IMG submission 12844)
GCCGGTGATGGCGTCCACGTGGTAGTCTTCGAGTGTCGCATCGGCGGTGTGGGACAGTGCTACCTCGGCAGCGTTCATCGCTGCATCGACCGGTCCGGAGCCGACCGCTGCCTCCTTGCGTTCCTCGCCGTCGACCGAGAGTCGGACGCTCGCTGTCGGCGTGTCGGAGCCGGAAACGGCGGTCAGGCCGAGTAGTTCGACCCGGCGGTCGCGCGCGTCGCCGGTCACCTCGTCGGCGATGGTCAGCAGGTCGGCGTCGGTGACGCGCTTGCCGCGGTCGCCGATCTCCTTGACGCGACTGACGATCTCCGAGAGCTGGTCATCGGTGACCTCGACATCATGCTCGTCGAGTGCCGCCTCGACACCGGCTCGGCCCGCGTGTTTACCGAGCGCGAGTCGGCGTTCGCGGCCCACCTTCTCCGGCGGGTACGGCTCATACATCGAGTCGTCTTTGAGCGTCCCGTCGGTGTGGATGCCGGACTCGTGCGTGAAGGCGTTCTCCCCGACAACCGCCTTGTTGGGAGCCAGCGGAATGCCGGTCCGGTTGGCGATGAGCTGAGCGAGGTCGTACACCTCGGTGAGGGCCATCGATTCGACGCCGTAGCCATGGTCGAGCGCAATGGCGACCTCTTCAAGGGCGACATTGCCGGCGCGCTCGCCAATGCCGTTTATCGTCCCGTGGACGAGGTCCGCACCCGCTGCGATGGAGACCAGAGCGTTCGTCACTGCGAGCCCCAGATCATCGTGGGTGTGTGTGCTCACCGGACCCAGGTCCGAGAGCCGGGAGACGCATTCGAGCGCGCGGTCCGGCGTCGCGTGGCCAACGGTGTCGGCCCAGCAGATGCGGTCTGCGCCGGCCTCGACGGCGGCTCCGAGTAATTCTTCGAGGTAGTCCAGATCGGCCCGCGAGCCGTCCTCACCGATGACCTCGACCCAGAGCCCGTGGTCGACGGCGTACTCCACCAGTTCGACGGTGTTGTCGACGTTTTCGCTCTTGGAGGTCCCGACCTTCTGCTCTACGTGCTTGTCACTGGCCGGGACGACGAGGTTGATGCCGTCGACACCACAGTCAAGCGCGAGGTCGATATCGTTCTGGATACCACGACAGAAGCTGGTGACAGTGCTGTCGAGGTCAAGCCCCGCGACGCGGGAAATCGTCTCGCGCTCGCCGGGGCCGGTACAGGCGCTCCCGGCTTCGATGACGTCGATACGCGCCGCATCGAGCGAGCGGGCGATATCAGCCTTGTCGTCCGGCGTCAGCGACACGCCGGGGGCTTGCTCGCCATCACGCAGCGTCGTGTCGAGAAACTGTACCTCACCGACATCTGAGAGCGCACGCATCGCTGGGTGCCCCTCGAACAATGTGTTCTGACTCACAGAAGATGCTCCATCACGCGCCACGAATTTCGCGGCCAGCCGCCTCGCGGCGACTTCCTCTATCCTCCGTCGGGTGTTCCGACATAGTGGTGTCTACTCTAATCTTCACGGTCTAAAAGGTGACGGAACTGACTACCACGCCACACGCCTATCGCGTTCAGGATTCCAGACGGACCGTGTCACCTTCGGAAACGTCCGACGCCGCGCCACCGGGTAGTTCGATGACAGTGTCTGCGGTCGCGTAGCCAATTGAGCGCCAGGGTTGCAGGGTGTCGACAGCCTGGACCTCCTCGTCAACGAGCCAGAGCACATCAAGCGGAAACCGGACGAACAGCATGTGGATGAACTGTCGGCTCGCGTGGTCGAAGGGAAAGACGAGCGCGTAGTCGTCGGGAATTGATGACCGGAACATCAGCCCCCGTCCCTGTTCGAGTATCGACTCGGCGTACTCCACCTCCGTTGCAAGGGGGTGTGCCGCGCCGTCGGGGTCGTGAACGAGCCGCATACCACCGCCGAAGTCGTAGGCAGGCAAAAAGTCTTCTGTCGGAACGGTGGATTTGAGGGGGCACGGACACTCATTACCTCGCATGGAAAAGGCTCCCGGGGGGACATCCGTCGGCGTTGACGACCCGTACGACCACGTAAAGCGGTGTGACTTCGTCACCAGCGAGGGGAAGTGTCGCTGGGCGCGCGAACACGGCCGTCACGACCCCGAATTCGCCAATGCCCGGAGTGCCGATGACTTTCGCTGTCCGGCAGCAATTGCGCCAGATGACGCGGACACGGACACGGACCGGAATGGGACTGGGCCGACTGCCCGCATTTCCGCTCCCGAAACCACGACCGGGAGTGTGTTCGTTGCGGACTTGAAGAGCGACGGATGGCCCACTCTGCGGACCGACCGCTGCTGGAGGAACACCATCTCTCGTACCGCGACGGCGGCGACGAGCTATCTCACGAAATAACGGTATTTCTCTGCCGGTGGTGTCACGCGAAGATTCATCAGTCGTGGGCGCGAATCAACGATGACGCGAACCCGGACCCCGAAGCCATCGCACAGCGTGAACAGCGCCGTTCTAAGGAGCAATCCGAACTGGGCTTCGAATCGGCGGCCGACCGCTATGACGACTCGGAGTAATTCTAAATATCTTATTTGATAATTACTGCCGCACAGATAAGTAGTCACGTAGTAACCAGTTACTAAAGTGACCTCTCCAGCGCTCACGAAACAGTCGCTGGGGACGGGATATGTCGTCGCAACGGGCGTCGTGATTTCCGGCGCATTACTCGCCCACGGCATGTCTATCGTCCGGCCGTCCCTAGTAGACGTGGTCATCCTCGGCGTGGGGCTGACACCGGCGCTAGCCCTGGTAGCAGCGAACTACTGGCTACCGGTGAGTGGACTGTCTGGCGACCAGATATGGACTGCCGCGGAGTGGTGCGGGCTGGGTGTCGCGCTGTTTACCGTTATCAAAATCGTCGTATTGCTCGCCCCGGTACCGCAGTCATCGATGATCCCGTCGATACTTGCAAGCGGGGTCGCAGTCGGCGGGTTCGGCGGGATTTTGTTCGGGTGGCTGCTGGAACTCCGGCGGTCTCGACGCCGCCTCGCCCAGAGCAACGAAGTGTTGTTTCGAGTCCTCAGGCATGACCTGCGGAACGACCTCAATGTCGCACTCGGACACCTCGGTGAATTGCAGCGGGAGACGGCAGAGCGCGGCAGGCCCGAGTCACGCGCACATGTCGAGCAGTTGAGCGGAACTATCGATGGCATCATCGCTACCACAGAGAAGGCGAGACAGATAGAGTTCGCGTTCGATGCGGACCGCCGTGCGCAGGAGCCGATTGACCTCGTGCCATGCGTCAGAGAACAGGCAAAAAAGATCACGCAGTCGACTCCGGAGGCAACTGTTGAACTCGACCTCCCTGAACAGTCGCGGGTGTACGCCGACTGGATGCTCGACACCGTGCTCCGGAACGTTATCGAGAACGCAGTCGTCCACTGCGAAGAGACCCCGACACTGTATATCTCAGTCGAAGAACACGGTCGAACCGTATTCGTCCACATCGGGGATAACTGTCCGTCGATTCCACAGCACGAACGGGATGTCCTCAATAGCGGCGTGGAGACGCAACTGTGCCACTCAAAAGGAGTCGGACTGTGGCTGACGACGTGGATCGTCGAGAGTTACGGCGGGGCAGTGCACCTCACGACCTCGGACGACGGCAACACCGTGACGCTGGAACTGTGTGGCCCGACAGTTCTCGACGAGATCCGCCAAACACTTCGAGAGTGGCCCTGAAGCCAGTCGCAAAGGGAACCGTCGACCGCATCAGGAGATATATACGCCTTCGCAGCCTTCGCGTCAGTAATGACCCGAATCGACGTTATCGACAATCACGGACAGTTCACACATCTGGAGCAGCGCGCGCTCCGTGACATGGGTGTCGATGTCTCGCTCAGGGACAACACGACTCCGCCAGAGGAGATCGACGCCGACGGCATTGTTCTCTCCGGCGGCCCCGACATGGACGATATCGGAAACTGCCCCGAGTATCTCGATCTCGACGTGCCCGTGCTCGGCATCTGTCTGGGGATGCAACTCATCGCTGACGAACTCGGCGGTCGGGTCGGCGGCGGCGAGTACGGCGGCTACGCGGACGTGACGGTGGACATCCTCGATGATGACGACCCGCTGCTCGGCTCGCTGTATCCCGAAACGCGTGTGTGGGCCAGCCACGCTGACGAAGTGAAGGAAGTCCCGCCCGGATTCGAGCGGACCGCGACCTCCGATGTCTGTGGCGTCGAGGCGATGAGCAACACAGACGAAGCGATATACGGCGTCCAGTGGCATCCAGAGGTCGCTCACACCGAAGAGGGCGAGGAAGTGTTCGAGAACTTCCTGTCGGTCTGTGACCAGCAGTCTGTCGCTCGCCAGTAATCGCTGCAGCGTGATGTAACTGGTTTTATATTCACGCGTAGGATGTGATACATAAATGACGGCGACACAGGGAAATCTCGCTAGTCTTTCGCGGTTTATTTTCAGGGCTCCGACCTGGTATACGAGCCTGGCCTTTGCACTGGTCATCGCGGCGATGACTGGTATCGTTGCGTTCGATTCGCGGTTCATCCTCGACGACGCCTGGCAGGGCGTGTTTCTCATCGGCCTGCCGACCTCAATCGCCAGTGCCGTGACGCCGTGGGTCGACCGGCAGCTGGGCGGACAATTAACCCCGAACCGGGCCACCCTGCTTGCGGTCATCTGTGAGCTCATCACGATTGCGATGCTGACCATCGCCGGCGTTATCGCCGTCTTTACTGTCCGCCTCGGCCAGAACTTCGTCTTCGACGTATTGCTGGTCGCGCTGGCATCGATATTCGCCTTCCGGCTGCTGATACTGATGGCCGTCTCGCGGCACTCGCTGCTGAAAGCGACGATTCCGGCGAGCGTCCAGACAGTCACTGCCGCCGTGTTGCTGGCGATATACAGCGGCGCAACCGCGTTCATCCTCGAAGACCCGATGCTCCGGGAGTACCTCTCCCGCCCGGAAGAGGTCCCCCCGCAGGTACAGGGGTTCATCCCGGAGGATTTCATCATTCTCGCGGTTATCTGTGTCATCTATGCGCTGGCAGTCTGGCTATTCCTCGTCGTTATCGACCAACCGTGGCGCTCCTCGCTGGGTGTTTCCGCACTCGATTTCCTCCGGGGCTTCATTGGCCACATTGCCGAGGGCACGCGCGAACTGGAGGAGTTCTTCGAGGAGATCGGCGAAGAAGCCGTCGTCCCAGTCACCTTGCTGTCGGTCCGCCGGCCGGACGGCGAGGAGAAAGCCCGGTTCGTCCTGCCGATGATTCACCCTGGTCCGATGGGTGAAATCGGTGGTGGCAACCTCCCTCGACGCGTCGCCGAGTCGGCCGACGGCCTGGCCTTTCCGCCACACGCGACCGCCGGCCACGACTTCAACCTCGTCACCGAACGGGAGGTCGACAAAATCCTGTCGACGGCCGAAACAGCGTATCAGAACCTCGAATACGACGACCAAGCGACGACCGGCCATCCGTCACCGAGGGCGAGGCCACGCTGACGGGACAGGCGTTTGGCTCCGACGCGCTCGTCGTGAACACGTACGCGCCGGGCTGTGCCGACGACGTGGAGTACGCCGTGGGACTCTCAGCGATGTCGGAAGCGCGGGCCGACGGGCTCGACGACGTGCTTCTAGTCGACGCACACAACTGCAACGACGGGCTCGAAGGCGACGACCTCGGCCACGTCGTTCCCGGCAGTCAGCGGTCCTTCGATATGCTTCACGGCGCTGGACAGCTTGGAAGCCTGCTCACGGACGCCGAAACTGGCCAACTCCGCTGTGGCGTCGCCTGGGATGAAACCCCCTGGGAGCCCGAGGAGGGTATCGGCCCGCTCGGAATCCGGGTCTGTGTCTTCGAGGTCAACGACCAGCGGACGGCGTACGTACTCATCGACGGCAACAACATGGAGCCGGGCCTCCGCCAGCGCATCATCGACGCCGCTGAAGGCGTGGATACGATGGAGGTGATGACCAGCGACACCCACATCGTCAACACAGTCGAAGCCGAGAATCAGGTCGGACAGGTTATCTCTGAGAAGGAGATCGTTGCGCTCATTGGGGACCTCGTCGACAGGGCCATCGCCGATCTTGAACCCGTCGAGGCCGGGATGGCGAGCGAACAGGCGACGGTAACGGTGTTCGGAAACGACCGGACCGAGACGCTGGCCTCGACTGCCAACGCGATGGTGTCGATGGGCGGTGCGCTGGCCGCAGCGTTTATTCTCATCGTCATGACGGTCAGCGTGCTGATTTTCCTGCTGACCTGACGGGCGGTCGACCGGATATGCTCCGTCAGAGATACAGCGCTGTCGCTCAGCGAACTGTTCCGTCAGAAAGCGCCGAGGAGGAGATTTGAACTCCTGAGTCCGTGAGGACAGTTGCTCTCGAAGCAACCGCCTTGGCCAGGCTAGGCTACCTCGGCTCATCAATCAGTACCGCCGTTTGCTCTTTAGGGGTTTCGATTTCGGACTCGACACCCCTTTATCGGACCCGTAACATGACAGGCTATGGACGCTACCGAGGCAAGCGAGGTGTCGAGTCAGATCCTCGATGAGATCGGGAGTGCCGTCATCGCTGACCGCGGCTTCTTCGAGACGGTGCTGCTGGGGGTCGTCGCGAAGGGCCACGTCCTGCTTGAGGACGTTCCCGGCACAGGGAAGACGCTGACCGCCCGCAGCGTCGCGACCGCGCTGGGACTGTCCTTCTCCCGCATCCAGTTCACGCCGGACCTCCTGCCGGCCGATATCACGGGGACACACATCTTCAACGAGGAGTCCCGGAGCTTCGAATTCACCGAAGGACCGGTGTTCGCCAACGTCCTGTTGGCCGACGAGATCAACCGCGCACCGCCAAAGACCCAGTCCGCGCTGCTCGAAGCGATGGAAGAAGGACAGGTCACCGTCGACGGGGACACGTACGAGCTGCCGGAACCGTTCTTTGTCATCGCCACGCAGAACCCCGTCGATATGGAGGGGACCTTCGAACTCCCCGAAGCACAGGTCGACCGGTTTCTGGCCAAGACATCACTCGGCTATCCTGACGGCGAGGGCGAGGTCGAACTCCTCCGGCGGCGTGCCGGTCGAACGACACAGAGTCCGACCGTGGAACCGGTGCTTGACGCGGAGTCAGTCAAAGAACTCCGGAGCGTTCCGGAGACAGTTACGGTCGACGACGACCTGCTGCAGTACATGGCTGACCTCGTCCGGGCGACCAGAGACGACTACCGCGTAGATGTGGGGGTCTCACCGCGCGGGACCCAGCGATTGTTCGAGGCAACGCGGGCGATGGCAACAATCGCCGGCCGGGAGTACGTTGCACCGGACGACATCAAGCGGGTCGCACAGCCGGTGCTGGCCCATAGGCTCGTGTTAACGCCCGATGCCCGCGTCGAGCAAGTCGACAAGGGAACCGTCATCCAGAGCGTGCTCGACGAGGTCCCCGTCCCGACCGTCTAACCCCACGTCCAGTGGGCATCAAGCGCGTAGCGATACACACCTGTGATGACGATGGCCCCGGCATTCCCGACCAACGGCACGACGCCGCCCCAGGTGACAAAGGCGTAGAGAAGGCCTAACTGAAGTGGGATAGCTGTCCCACGGACGAGGTTCGTCTTCCCTAGCCCGAGTACGTACTCCCGCAGGCTCGAATGCTGCGACCGGTGGAACGTCCAGGCGTTGTTCAGAGCGTACTGTAGCAGGATCGTACATTCGATGGCGATAGCGGCTGCGAAAATGTAATTCAGGCCACCGATATCAGTAAACAGCCATAGGAGCGCCTGCTGGACCGATGCAGCAAACACACCGACGAGGAAAAACCGGACGAGTTGCTGTCGCCGGGCCGGTGTGACGACAGCGGACGCCATACAGCCTTACTGATAACCGAGTGCCTTTAATCGTGCTGTTATCTCGTCGGATGCCTCGGTGTTTCCAGCCTCCGTCCCGTCGCTGTCGAGTGTGGCGAGGTGGTCGGCGACGGCATCCGACAGGCGGTCGAGGACGGTTGCAGGCGGGTCGGCATCCGTCGAGCCCGAACACAGATCGACCTGTTCCTCGGGGTCGTTCGTCCGGTCGTACAGTTCCTGGTGGCCCGATTCTGTGAATTCGATGTACGTGTAGCGCTCGTCGCGTGCGCTGAGGAGGAGTTCCCCATCCGCACGGTTCCGCGGAATCGGCTGACTGGTCACGCTCTCGCCCCGGACCGCTGCGGAGACGATGGGACCGCGGTCCTCGATGGCCTCGCCGTGGACCGCTGGAGCGACAGACGCCCCGTCCCACTCCGCCGCCGGCGTGAGCGACAGCAGGTCGCACACTGTCGGCGCAATTGTGTCGAGGCCGACCGGCGTCTCGACCGACTGGTGCTCGCTGTCCGGCGTCGAGACGATGTATGGAACGTCGATGAGTTCCCGGTAGAGCTTGGGGTAATGAGCGAGATGGCCGTGTTCAAGGAACTCTTCGCCGTGGTCGCCGGCGACGATGATGGTAGTGTCGTCGCGGTGGCCTTCAGTTTCAAGAGTGTCGAGGAGCCGACCGACGCTGGCGTCAACCTGCCGGACCGTCGCCTCGTACAGCGTCCGGAGCGTCTCCAGCGTCCGGTCGTCGACTTCCCAGCCCAGCCCGGTTCGGAGGTGGGACGTGAGCATCCGGAGGACGCCGAAGTGGTTGTCCGACACTTCACGGATGTGCCGTGGTGCCGGGACGTACGGCGTGTGCGTATCCATGTAGTGGACCCACAGGAAGAACGGTCCGTCGGTCGTCTCCAAGAACTCAGTAGCGTGGTCTTCGAGGTCACCCATCCGGGACACGTCGGCGAAGGGGCGTTCGTCGGACCCGCCGCTGAGAACGGTTGCGGCGCGCCGGAACGGCGAGGTTCCCAGCTGGACCCATGCCTGAATCGTCGGATGGGCCGCCAGATACTTGCTGTAGCCGCCGCTGTCGACGAACGGCTCGAACTCGTCGAATCCGCGGTCGTACCCCCAGTGGTCGGTGAGAAAGCCGTTGGCGGCGTTGAACCCTGCCGTCTCGACACCGGCATCGGACACCTGCTCGGCCAGCGTCGGTGTTGACGCCAGACCGATGTCTTCGCTTTCGGTGAACACCGGTCGCGACCCGTGAATGCTAGGGAACGAAAACGGCGTCCAGTTCCCCTGTGCCACGGCGTTTTCGAAGACGACGCCCGAGTCGGCGAGGGAATCCATGACTGGGGAGACGCTGTCAGTACCACCCAGTGCGTCGGCCCGCAGCGAGTCAACCGTGACTAGCACCACGTTCTGGGGTTCTGAAGCCGTCATAACCGACCCACCTTCCCCCTCACTCGCAATGTTACCGACGTATCGCGTCCACAGACCGGGGGTTGCACCCAATGCGTGCCACCGTATTTTCTCATACCCCCTATACCAGACACTGAATACTGAACGTTCCGGATAAATTCAGAGCGGTATAATAGAACCATACGCTAATAAGGTAGAATTAAACCCCTTCTGCGATAATGTGCGCTTCAGAACATATTCGATGACCGACCGGATTCAGTTTCGAGCCTACGACAGCCGGGATGCCGACGCCGTCTGGCGCCTCCACGAGTGGGCGATGCGAGCGACCGGCAACGACCCCAGCGACATCCCCGGAACGTCGGACCTGAAAAACATCGAGACCCGGTATTTCGACACCGGCGGCGCGTTTCTCGTCGGCGTCGTGCCCGCCGTCGACGACGAACTCCCGGAGACGTTCGACGGTGGCCTGGCCGCGATGGGCGGGTTCCTCCCGAATGAAGTCGGGCACGCGGACGAGCGAACCGTCCCCGGCGCGGCCGAACTCCACCGGATGCGGGTGGCTCCGTCCCGGCAACGACGTGGCTACGGTCGGAGCCTCCTCCACAAACTCGAACAGCAAGTGGTCGAGCAGGGATACGAGGTCCTGCTTGCGACGACATCACAGAGCCAGCCCGCCGCGGTCGCGTTCTACCGCGACGAAGGATACCAGGAGGTAGACCAGTCAACACAGGGCGAGTACGAACTCGTCCACTTCGAGAAACGGCTCTGACCCAACAATCGGACGCGGCGTTCAGTCACCGCTGTAGGCGTCGTCGGTGTCCTCGCCGAAGGAGGTGTTGAGCCCGCCCGGGCTCTCCCTGTCTTGCTCACGCATACTCTGTCGCGTGAACTGCGGCTTGGCGCGGACGGCCTTTTTCGAGCGGAACGACCACCACAGCGCCAGTGACAGGCCGACAGTTCCAGCGATACCGACACCAGTGGCCGGCAGCGACGCCTGCGTGTACAGGAACGCTGTCGAAAACAGCGTGCTCGCGAGCAACATCCCGAGGATGAGCCGCTTGGTCATCGTCGCGAGCAGGCCATCGGAGTCCTCAATGTCGGCCTGTACGCGGAAGTCCTCCCGCTCGACTCTGTCGAGGGCGGACTCCAGTTTCGGCGGGATACGGACGGCCGACCGAGCGGCGTCGGANACTTCGGTCGCCCGGTCCTCGACGAAGTTCCGAACGCCCTCGGCGAGATACCCCTCCTCGCGGAGATAGTCGGTCGCGACGCCGATGAAGTCGAAGTCCTCGTCGAGGGTGACACAGACGCCTTCAACGACCGTGGCGACACGCAACACGAGCGCCAGATTCGCCGGCAGCCGGAGCGGGAACTCGTAGATGGTGTCTTCGACTTGCTGGATGATCTGCTGGACGCGGTACTGCTCGATGTCCTCGCCACGGGCGTCGGCGATGGCCAGTTCCATCACGTCGCCCATCACCTGCCGGTCGGCCTCCGGCGAGAGCGTCCCCATCTCGATGAGGGCATCGAGGATAGCGTCGATGTCTTGGTCGGCGACGGCGGCGTAGAAGTCGATGATCTTGTCCTGCACGAACGGGTCGACCCGGCCGGACATCCCGAAGTCGTAGAAGACGAGTGTCCCGTCGTCCTGCACAGGCGAGGTTCCCGGGATGTGGGTCGGCGTGGAACACGCCATCGTCGATAATCATCTGCAGGTACGCCCGCTGGAGCGTCTCGGCCAGCTCCGTCCGGTTGATACCGCCCGCGTCGAGGCTGTCGATGTCGTTGATCTTCGTGCCGGGGACGTACTCCATCGTCAGGACGCGCCGGGTGGAGTGAGACTCCTTGACTTCGGGGATGCAGATGCGGTCGTTGTCCCTGAAGTTCTCCCGAATTTCGGTGAGCATCCGCCCCTCTCGCTGGTAGTCCATCTCCTCGCGGATGGTCTTCGAGAACTCGTCGGCGAGTGTCTCCAGCGAGAACGACCGAGAGTCGTCGATGAAATACATCAACAGCGGGAGCGACCAGCGGACGACCCGCAGGTCGGCCTCGACGAGCGTCTCGATACCGGGCCGGCGGATCTTGACGGCGACCTTTTCACCGTCGACCTCCGCCAGATACACCTGACCGAGCGACGCGCCGCTTATCGCCTCTCTCTCGAATTCATCGAAGCGGTCATCGACAGACCCCAGTTCGTCCTCGATGACAACCCGTGCCTCGTCCCAGTCCGCCGGTGGCACGCGGTCCTGGAGCTTGGAGAACTCCTCGATGTACTCCGGCGGCAGGACGTCCGGTCGCGTCGAGAGGATCTGTCCGAGTTTGATGAACGTCGGGCCGAGCGTTAGCAACGAGTCGAGCAGCTGCTGTGCACGTTTGCGACGCTGTTCAGGCGTGACGCGGCGCGATGAGCCGATCACGAAGAACCGCTTTCGGTCTCGTGCGTACGCGACCAACAGGGGCAGGAAGTGGCGTGCAACGACGAGGAACCGCCAGTACGCGCGAAGATTCACCGGCTTGCCACCTCTGAATCAGTCCCCGTCGATCGGGATTGTGGTGCTCGGTGCGGCTGTCGCCTTCGGCAGTCGGAGTTCGAGGACGCCGTTTTCCACGGTCCCCTCCCCGCCCTGCCCGGTCGTGTCCGGCGGGAGCGGAAGCTCAGCGTCAAGGAACACGGAACGGTCCTCGCGGACGAACGTAAACTCCCCGGGCACGTCCTTGGTCCGTTGCCCGTCGATACGAAGGCGGCCCCCTTCAACGGTCACGTCGATTGTCTCCGCGGTCACGCCCGGCAGGTCGAGCACGAGCAGATATTCGTCCTCGGATTCGAGCACGTCCGCGAACACGGCGTCGGGAAGGTCCCGAAGCGCTTCACGCAGGGCAGACATACGCCCGTCTAGGTGGTACGCTGTGGTAAACCCGACGGTCTCTGCTACTACAGGAGTGTGGAGAAGAGGGCGACGCTGCCGACGATAACAGCGACGAGACCGAACACAGTTTCAGCGATAGCGCCCCGAACAATCCGTCGGGCGGTGCCACGCTCGCTGGTGTCGGAAATGACGAACACCGGCGTCGCGTTGCCGTCCCCGACAATAGCATCGACCAGATTGCTGCCCCACGCCGTTGCGGGGCCGCGCATCGCCTGGCCGTAGACGTACACATCCTCGCCAACGTCCAGCCGACGCTCGGTAAAGCGCTGTTTGTTCCCCAGGCTGATTTCTGTCACGAGCAGGTTCACGGACCCATCCTGTGCCTCGACGCCCTCCGTTCGCTCGACGTACGCAGCCAAGCGCTCAGGGAGTTCAGTTCCGGGAGAGACTGTCACCGACTGGGATTCGAACCGTACGTCCGCTCCGTCTGGGTTTACGCGAACGCGCGCGTTACCGTCGTCCACGATGAAGTCGACGCCGTCCTGCCCCTCGTCTAGCGTCTCCCAGTTTGAGTGTTTGCCTGACGAGCGGTACTCCTCGACTTCGTAGGTGTATACCAGACACTCGCTACCGGTAAAGGGGGCCGTGACGGTCCCGGCACCCTCGTTGGCGACAGCTGTGCCAGTGATTTCGACAGGACCAGTGTGCCCGTCGAGTGAGCGCACCGGAACCGGATCGTTCCGGAGGATGTGGAACACCGTTTTGAGTTCCTGGCCGCCGCGGAGGAGGACGAAACCGCCGATAGTCAGGAATACGATGCCGACCAGTTGCGGGAGGACCATATGTCGATGCCGGACCCGACCGAGAAAAAATATTCCCAGTTACGCCGTTCCACAGCCGGGACGCGGCGGGTGGATCAGAGCAACGTCCCCGCACGCGGCAGATGGCTGAAAGCAACGTCACCGGATGGCTGAAGACAGCGATACGCGGAGACACTGCCGCCACGCAGGGTACTTTTGCTACAGCGGCCGCTAGTACGGGTATGGCTGGCCCCTCGCCGTCGGACGCTGAGTCGCTCCCGCTGGAAACCGCACGCCGACGAATCGGCAGCGTCGCTGCGCCCATCGACCGAACAGACAGGATTCCGCTCTCCGTCGCCGTCGGACGTGTTCTGGCGACACCTGCGACGGCGAATGACCCTATCGAGGGAGCCGAAATCAGCGTCGGGGACGCCGTTTTCGAGCAAGGCCATCAGATACGACCCGGCGACGTGGGACTGCTGAGAGCCGCTGGAGTTTCCGAACTCCTCGTCCGCCAGCGACCGCAGGTAGGTATTCTACCGACTGGCGATGAACTGGCCCAGCGGGACGCGGGCGAGAGCCAGCAGGTCGAGACGGCGGGGTTCACGCTGGCACAGTACGTCGACCGCTGGGGCGGCAAGGTAACATACCGGGACCCAGTCGCCGACGACGCGCCGGCACTCCGGATGGCGGTCCAGCGTGACCTCACCCGAGAACTGATAGTCATTACCGGGACGGAACCGGGTGACGCGCTCCGAGACGTGGTGGCGGACCTCGGCGAGATACTCACAGACACCGTGGCTATCGACCCCGGCCGACAGACCGGGCTCGCAATCGTCCAGAACCGGCCGGTAGTGCTCCTGCCGGAGTCGACAGGCGCGGCCCGCGTCGGCGCTGTCCAGCTCGTTCGTCCACTCCTGAAGACGTTCGCCCACGCCCCACTGCCCGCCCATCCAGAGACACGAGCGACGCTGACAGCGCACGTCGACAGTCAAAACGGTGTCAGGACATTTACTCCGGTCGCTGTGAGCGACGGCACAGCGACGCCGTTGCCCGGCGTTGACCTCGCGACGGCGACCCGGGCCGATGGCTGGGTGTCCGTGCCCGCCGC
>JGI12329J12844_1000260_pt1 | contig 13779 bp, 10 predicted proteins | sample A23E3SouthBayCA_FD_12844 | JGI IMG/M metagenome (IMG submission 12844)
CCAGCCAGATCATAACCGGATAGACGATCATCCGCTCGGTGCCGCCGTGGCCGATCGGGCCGAACGCGGCCGTGGTCCCGGCGTCACCGATTGCCATGAGGACGAGGAAGGCCAGGCCGATCGCGCCGGCCAGGATCGAGAGCACGCGCATCGGACCGTCGAGCCACGTCGCGGTTCCGATCGCCTGAACGTTGAAGAACAGGAACGCGACGAGTGCGAACAGTCCGTGGGCGTCGCTGGCATCGAGCGGGACGAGCCCGGTCCCGACCGCACCGATGCCGGCAAGCACGAACAGCGACAGGAGCCACCGCTTGCCGTGGGTCCGGTAGAAGTACACGCCCCCGAGGACGTTGAGCGCGCCCACGAGGACGAGCGAGCCGTTGAACAAAAGCGCCGTCTCCGGGAACACGCCCAGGTCGCTGATCGCGCCGGCCCCGAAGTCGTAGTCGGGTGCCATCGCGGCCGCCAGCATGATAGCGGTCATGAACTGGGCCGAGAGCACGAGGAAGAACGCACCGGCACGTCGGTGAGGTGTGGCCAGCGACTCGCGAACCGGGACCGTGTCAGAAACTATCTCGTTCATATAATTTCACGTCTATATAGATGTTTGGAGAGACGATAGCTTTGTACGATGATTCTCACCTCGTGCATGGGAGCGGACAACCGATACTATCTGGAAAAAATAAAATCTAGAGATCGGCGCGGTTGTAGCGCAGGTAGCCGACGACGACGGGAACAATGCCCCAGATCCCGAGGACCACAAGACTTGCCCACTGCGAGAGGTACCACGGACCGGCACCGCTCATCGAGCCCGTGAGGACGCCACCGACGGCGTTCAGGTAGGCTGAGCTGGGTGGCATGCTCGCGAGGAACGCGACCCAGTCGGGCATCGCCGCGCCGCTGAACAGGCCCGGGGGGACCTGAAAGCCGTTGGCGACGAACCAGGCACCGAGCGGAACGATGTCCCAGGCGAACTCCAGGAACACCAGCGCGAGCACGCTGAGGGTGGCTGCCCTGGCGGTCGAGGTGGTGCTGGCCGAGATGCCGACGTAGAAGGCCACGTAGACCAGCACGAACAGCAGCGTCACCAGCCCGAACAGGACGTAGTCGGCGGCCGAGAAGCTCACGTCGCCCACGAAGACGACAGCGAGCATCGCGACCAGCCCGACCAGGACAGGAATCGCCAGCACGAGCGACCTGCCGACGATTTTCCCGAGAACGACGTCACCGCGGGTGTGCGGCAGGCTCAACAGGAGCTTGCCCGAGCCGGACTCGGCTTCACCGGCGATCGACTTGTACGCGACGACGAGCGCCGCGACGGCGACGAACAGCGCCACGGGAGCTGACAGGAACGTCATCAGCCCCATCGTCGAGACCTCCTCGTCCGCCGTGACCTCGGGCACGAACGCGTAGAGGCCGGCGAACAGCAACGCCAGCAGGAGGAACGTCGCCGAAAGCCCCCACAGCGATCGCGACCGGCGAGCGTCGTTGAAGTCCTTGCGTGCGATGACGGTCCAGCTCATTGGGCCACCTCCGCAGAGTCAGCCTCGGTGTCCGGTTGGGCTGCAGCATTCTGCATAGCGTCGGTCTCGTCACGCCCTGGTTCCGTCGTGAACTGCGCGAACAGTTCCTCCAGGGACGTCTCGGCGGTCGAGAAATCCAGCACCTCGGCGCCCGCGGATTCGAGCACGTCGAGGATCGCGGTCTTGCTGCCGTTCTCGATCCGGACGGTGACGGTCGTTCCGGTGGCGGTCACGCTGTGGACGCCCTCGAGCACCTCGATAGCCGCGATCGAGTCTTCGGGCACGGCGTCGACGCGAATCGTCAGTTGCGTGGCCGTCCCGGCGGTGTCGCGCAGTCCCTCGATGGTGTCGACGGTGACGATCCGACCCTCGTTGAGGATCGCGACGCGATCACAGATGGCCTCGACCTGTTCGAGAATGTGCGAGGAGAAAAACACCGTCGCGCCGCGTTCGTTCTCTTCGCGGATGAGTTGTCGCATCTCGCGGGCCCCGTTTGGGTCCAGCCCGGTCGAAGGCTCGTCGAGAATCAGGATCTCGGGCTCGCCGACCAGTGCCATCGCGAGGACGAGCCGCTGGCGCATCCCCTTTGAGTAGCCGCCAGCGGGCCGGTCGGCCGCGTCGGCGATACCGACCCGCTCCAGCAGGGCCAGCGGATCGTCGTCGGTCTCCTTGGAGTCGATCGCGAACTGGACGTGCTGGCGACCGGTCAGCCGGCCGTAGACCTGGTAGGCGTCCGGCAGGACGCCGGTTCGTCGCCGAATCTCGAGGGTGTCTTCCTGAGCGTCCCTGCCGAGAACGCTCGCCGCGCCGGCCGTCGGACGGACGAAGTCCAGCAAGGTGTCGATGGTCGTCGACTTGCCGGCCCCGTTGGGTCCGAGAAACCCGAATATCTCGCCCGCTTCGACAGTGAGATCGACGCCGTCGAGCGCGACCACGTCTCCGAAGTGCTTGGTCAAGCCTGTAAGTTCAATAGCAGATGCCATACCATATAGACCACTTGTTAGTATATAAATACGTACTATAGTCGAACGGCGTATTTCGTGCCTACCAGGGCCTCAAATAGCATTTCTCGACAATTATTATCGGATATTCAAACTCGAAGGGTCGACAGAAGGAGCTGAAGTATTCGGTATGTCATACGAGAATTGTGTGCCGAGGCCGGCCGCCTAGTTCGTCGTGGTGATCTCGATCACGTCGCGATGATCGAGTTCCGTGTCAGCACCGACCTGCCGGCCCGAGCGGATGTCGTGGGCGTGGAGGAACCCGTCGCCGATGTCCGAGTGCAGGAAATACGCGAAGTCCTCGGCAGTCGAGCGATCCGGGAGGACGAAACAGTCCTGTAAGAAGGTGCCGTCGTCCTGTGGACTGTTCGCGCCCGGGAAGACGGCGATCGCGCCGAGTTCCTCGAACAGCGCGGTCTCCAGGACCTCCTGGACGCCCGTCCCGCCGTAGGCGTTGACGAACTCCCGGATCCGTTCGAGACCGGCGGCCTTCGCCTCGGGAAGGTCCGCCGTCACCTCGAAGTCCTCGTCCCCGGGCCGATACTCGAGCACGCCCCGCTCGTCGCCCTGTTTCAGCGCCTTCTCGGCGTGGGCCGAGACCGGGACGAACGTCAGGTGCTCGTACTCGGGATCGGTCGTGACCTGCTCCCAGTTGTCCCGTGCGGCCTCGGTGTCCATCTTGTTGGCCGCGATCACCATCGGCTTGGTCCGGATCCGGATCTCCCGGGCCAGCGCCTCGCGATCGGTCGCGTCCCAGGTGTCGGGATCGAGTGCCAGATCCAGCGTGAGGATGACCTGCTTGACCTCGTCTTCGGTGATCCCGAACGCCGACAGCTGCTCGGCCAGATCGGCTTCGATGTCCCGTTCCGCGCCGTCATAGCCGGTGTGATAGCGATCGATCCCCTTCTCCAGGACGTCGAGATACCACATGTCGAGTTCGTTCTCCAGGAAATCGATGTCCTCGCGGGGGTCGTGATCGTCGGTCGGCTCGCCTTCGAGGTCGGTCTCGCCGGTGAAATCGACCACGTGGACGAGTACGTCAGTCTCGTTCAGATCCGAGAGGAACTGGTTGCCAAGCCCCTTCCCCTCGTGGGCGCCGGGGACGAGTCCGGCCACGTCGACCAGTTTCGTCGGGACGAACCGGACGCCCTCGGCACAGTAGCCGTGGTTCGGCGTGCAGGTGTGGCCGAGTTCCGGGGCAGCACACTCGACGCGGACGTAGGCCTCGCCGACCGAGGGGTCGATCGTCGTGAAGGGATAGGCTCCTTCCGGGACGTCGTTCATCGTCGCGGCGTTGAAGAACGTGGACTTGCCCACCGATGGTTTGCCCACGAGACCGATCTTGTAGCTCATTGGAACACACCAGTCGAATCACTGGCTAAAACGTTCGGAAACGAGCGCTCGGCGCGTGTAACTCCCACACACAGTTGGGCAGAGACCCCGCACAGTTTGGACACGAACGGACGCGCGAAAGAGGGGTGTCGAAAGTCGAAGACTGTTTCAAGTCACACTCCCACGTGATAGCTATATGAGCACGGACGACACCCACGAGAACGCAGCACAGGACGTCATCGCCGTCGACGCCGACGACAACGCCGAAGGGCTGGTCAATCGACTGGACGCCCACACCGGCGACGGGATCCGCCACCGCGCGTTCACCGCACTGCTGTTCGACCAGGACGGAAACGTCCTGCTGGCCCAGCGCGCGCCCGAAAAACGCCTGTGGGGCACCCACTGGGACGGGACGGTCGCCTCCCACCCTCGCGAGGGCCAGAGCCAGAAAGAGGCGACCCGGATCCGCCTGGAAGAGGAACTCGGGATCACGCCCGACCAGTACGAGAATCTCCGGGTCACCGACCGCTTTGAGTACAAACGCTTCTTCGAGAACGCCGGCGTCGAACACGAGGTCTGTGCAGTCCTGCAGGCGACGCTCACCGACACGACCCTCGATCCCGACCCCGAGGAGGTCGCAGGGCTGCTGTGGGCCCCCTACGAGCGTCTCCAGGACAACCCCGAGCAGTACCGCCAGCTCCGGCTCTGCCCGTGGTTCGAGATCGCGATGCGCCGCGACGGAGAGTGACGAAGGCACCTCCGGACGCCGCGCTCGTCAGGCCAGTCGCCACTCGTCGCCGACCGCCTCGATCACGCCACGGCGCTCCATCTCCGAGAGCACCTCGTCGAGGCGGTCGGGCTGAGCGATCTCCATCTCGATGCGTTCTATCTCGTGGTACTCCCGGAGCGCGTTTCGGATGTCGTCCTTCCGAAAGGTCTCCGTGTCGGATTTAGACATCACACCCTCGATCAACTCGACCATGTCCTCGATGAAGTTCCAGGGGTAGACGATCCAGGCCCACTCCTCTAAGCGCTCGCCGACGAAGTCGGGTTCGAACTCGCTGGTGCCGAGCAACTGCAGCGTCGCCGTCCGGACCGCGCCGGGATCCCGCTCGCGAACGTATTCGGCGGCGTGGGCCATCGACTGGCCGGTGTCGGCGATGTCGTCGACGATCAGCACGTCCTTGCCCTCGACGGACCCCTCCGGCATCGGGTAGCGGACCTCCGGCTCGCCGGTGGCCTGAGCGGCCCCGACGTAGTGTTCGATCTTCAGGCTCGTCAGGTCGTCCAGGCCGAGGAAGTCACAGAGCGTCCGGCCGGCGAACCAGCCACCTCGGGCCAGCGCGACGACGACGTCCGGCTCGAAGTCGTCGGCCTTGATCTCGTCGCTGACCTCGCGGGTGAGGCTGTAGATGTACTCCCAGTTCGTGATCGTACAGGGGAACTCGTCGGGCAGATCGGTCATCGGGTGGTCACTATCGGGGCCATCGGCCCGACCGGCCATTAACCCGACGGGTTCGGCCAACCACGGTATCGGACGCGAGTCTCCGGAAACGCCAACGATTAACCGCCCGGCCGACCCACCAACCGCCATGGACACGCGAAACGCGTTTCTCGTCGACGCCTTCACCGACGAGCCGACCAGCGGCAACCCCGCGGGCGTCCTCCCCGACGGGGACGGCCTGGACGCCGACCAGATGGGCGCGATCGCGAACGAACTCGGGGCGAGCGAGACCGCCTTCGTCCGCGAGAGCGAGGTCGCCGACCGGCAGCTCCGGTATTTCACGCCCGAGACGGAGGTCGATCTCTGCGGACACGCGACGATCGCCAGCCACGCGCTGCTGTACGAGCGAGGCGTGATCGACGACGGAAAACACACCGTAGAGACCGAGGCCGGCGTGCTCGATATCTCGATCGGCGAGGGCGGACTCGTCTGGATGACCCAGAACGACCCGACCGTGACCGAACTCGACGTCGACATCGAGCGAGTGGCCGACGCGCTGGGCGTCGGCGCCGAATCGATCAGGGCCGTGGGGCTGCCGATCGCCCGTACCTCGACCGGACTGCCCTTCCTCGCGGTGCCGGTCGAGTACTTCTCGGATCTCTCGGGGATGGAGCCGGAGATGCGGGCGATCGAACTGCTGTCCGAGGAGTACGACGCGACCGGAATCTACGCGTTCACCTTCGACACCCTCGAAGGCGAGTCGACGCTGCACGGACGGATGTTCGCCCCGGGCGCGGGCGTCGAGGAAGACCCGGTGACGGGAACGGCAAGCGGCGCAGTCGGGGCCTATCTTGACCGGCTGGGCGCGCTGGACGAGACCGCCGCGATGACGTTCGAACAGGGACACTTCCTGGGCCGACCCGGAACCGTCTCGGTCAGCATCGGGGCCGAGGTCAAGGTCGGCGGCCGAGCCGTCACGACACTGGAAGGCTCGATCGTCGTCCCCGAAAGCGACGACGACGATATAATCGAGGCCTAACGCGGCGAGCCGCTGTTCGGGATCCTCAACGGTTTATACGCCGAAAACGACCGATAGCGCAACTCCTATACCGAAGAAAGACGAACTGATAGTCAGTATGCAGCGGGTCGAGTCGGTGCCGCAGGACTTCAATCGAGTGCTGTCCTCGATGTGTACGGAGCCACATCCGGTGGCCCGACAGGCGGCGGAACGCTTTCTTGCGACGAACCCCGGCGATCCGGCCACCTATCAGGAAGTCGCCGACCTGGAACGGGAAGCGGTGGATATGCTCGGAACCGTAACGGGACTGCCGGAGCCGGCGGGCTACATCACGAGCGGCGGGACCGAAGCGAACATCCAGGCCGTCCGGATCGCGCGGGACCGCGCCGACACCGACGATCCGAACGTCGTCGTCCCGACACACGCCCACTTCAGTTTCTGGAAAGCCGCGGATCTCCTCGGGGTCGAACTCCGGACGGCGCCCGCGAGCGACCACCGGGCCGATCTGGACGCGATGGCCGAGTTGATCGACGACGATACCGTCCTCGTGGTCGGCGTGGCGGGGTCGACGGAGTACGGCTACGTCGATCCGATCCCGGAACTGGCCAGCACGGCCCACGGGGCCGACGCGCTCGTCCACGTCGACGCCGCCTGGGGCGGGTTTTACCTGCCCTTTACCGAACACCAGTGGCACTTCGGACACGCCGACGTCGACACCATGACCATCGATCCCCACAAGGTCGGCCAGGCCGCGGTGCCCGCGGGCGGGCTGCTCGCACGCTCGCCGACACTGCTCGACGAACTGTCGATCGACACGCCCTACCTGGAGTCGACCAAGCAAGTGACGCTCACTGGGACGCGGTCGGGGGCGGGCGTCGCAAGCGCCGTCGCCGCCATGGACGCGCTGTGGCCGGACGGGTACCGCGAGCAGTATCACCGCTCGATGGACAACGCCCGATGGCTGGCCAAGGAACTGGCCCAGCGAGGCTACGACGTGGTCGAACCGGAGTTGCCACTGGTCGCGGCCGACGTGTCGCTCCCGCTGGTCGAGAAACTCCGCGACCGGGGCTGGCGCGTTGCCAAAACCGGCTCCGACGAACTCCGGGTCGTCTGTATGCCCCACGTTACCCGGTCGATGTTGCGGTCGTTCGTCGCCGATCTCGACTGGTACTGATACTACCGGCTGTGAGTCGCTGACCGAGTTTGCCGAACCGAAACCGGTAGGTTTTAGCGTCCTATGCGACCCAGTGACTACCGTGCCCGTCGAACTGGTTCCCGTCCTCGCGAGTGGTATGCTTGAGGGGGTGTACGCCGCGACCGAAGAGGCTGTCAGGACCGCGACCGGCCCGATCGGGCTCGTGTTGATCGGTATCTATTCGTTTCTGATCGCGTTCGTCCTACCACTGCCCAGCGAGATCGTGCTCGCGCCCGCCGAGTCGATGCGTCTCGGGCTTCCCCTCAGCGCTACGACGGGACTGATCGTCCTCGTCAGTGGCCTCGGGAAAGCGGCCGGCAGCGTCTTCGCGTTCCACATTGGCCAGGAAGCCAAACAGTCGGGACCGATCATCAGGTTCGTCCGGCGTTCGCGGTTCGACATCGTCGAGTGGTCCGAAAAGACCGCCGTCCAGCTCGCCCAGGAGTACGGCTACATCGGGCTCGCGCTCGCGCTGTCGGTCCCGGGCTTTCCCGATACCATCTCGATCTACGCGTTTTCGGTACTGGAGAAAGACTACGTCCGGTTCGCGGCCGCGACCTTCGCCGGAAGTGTCGGTCGGCTCCTCGTGACGATCGTCGGGTTCGCCAGCGTGACCGCACTGCTGTGACGGCCGGAACGACAGCCACCCGCATGCCATCCTGTCACTCAGGTACACTTATCGCTTCTGCGATCGTCTATATCGTATGCAAACGCGTCGCATCTCTTCACAGTCAGTACTCGGAGCGCTCGTGATCGTGATCGGACTCGCACTCTTAGCGGAGACGACGGGATACGCCGACGTCAGCGTGTTCTGGACGTACGTGCCGTCGCTGTTCGTCCTGCTGGGGCTGTTCACACTGGTCGCCAGCGGGTTCCGGAACGTCGTCGGGCCGGTGATCGTCGTCGCCGTCGCAAGCGCGTGGCAGCTCGTCGCCCTGGAGTATCTCACGGCCGAGGAAGTCATCCAGCTGTGGCCGCTCGCGATCGTCCTGTTTGGTCTGTCGATCGTGCTGGGACAATACCGCTCGCGGGTCAAGACCGTCGATGGATCGTATGTCAGCGGACTGGGCGTGTTCGGCGGATCCGAGAAGCGAGCGTCGAAACTGTTCACTGGCGGCACGCTGACGGCGCTGTTCGGCGGCGCGTCGCTGGATCTACGCGATACGACGCTCGAGGACCGCCCGGTGACCATCGCCGCGACGGCCGCGTTCGGCGGCGTCGACATCATCGTCCCCCGCGAATGGAACGTCACGCTGGACGTCCTGCCGATCTTCGGTGGGGCGAGCGACGATCGGCTCCGGACGGAACACGAACACGATGACGTCGATCTGATCGTGACCGGCTTCGCCGTGTTCGGCGGCGTCACGGTCAAAGACTGACCGATACCGCCCCGAAACAGAGTTACATGGGCCGTATCAATCGTCGGCGTGACACTCGGGGGTGAAGGTGACACCGTCAATCTCAATCTCGTCGGGGACGCCGCTGGTGTCGTGGGTGCCGACCGGCGGCTGGTTCACCTCGGCCGCCTCCGAGTCCGCGAGATCGGTTCCTGACTCAAGGGTCTCCATCTCGCCGCCCCCGGTTCGAGCGTCCTGATCGATCCGCATCGAGCAGAACTCGACGCCGCACATCGAACAGAAGCGCGCTTCTTTGTAGTTGTCTCCCGGCAGCGTCTGATCGTGGTAGGTCTTGGCTCGCTGGGGGTCCAGTGCGAGATCGAACTGCTCGCGCCAGTCGAACTCGTAGCGGGCCTCGGAGACGGCGTCGTCCCAGTCCCGCGCACCGGGGAGGCCGTTTGCCACGTCCGCGGCGTGAGCCGCGATCCGGTAGGCCGCCAGCCCGTCCCGGACGTCTTCTTTGTCGGGCAGTCCGAGATGTTCTTTGGGAGTGACATAACACAGCATCGCCGCGCCGGCCCGGGCAGCCTCGGTCGCACCGATGGCGCTGGTGATGTGATCGTAGCCCGGTGCGACGTCCGTGACCAGCGGGCCGAGCACGTAGAAGGGCGCACCGCCGCAGACCTCCTGCTGGCGCCGAACGTTGTCGGCGATCTCATCCATCGGGACGTGGCCCGGGCCCTCGACCATAACCTGGACGCCGTGGTCCCAGGCAGTCCGGGTCAACTCCCCGAGTGTGTCCAGTTCCGCAAACTGGGCTTCGTCGGAGGCATCCGCGAGCGAACCGGGCCGGAGCCCGTCCCCGAGACTGAAAGTGACATCGTGCTCGGCAAAGATCTCACAGATCTCCTCGAAATGCGTATACAGCGCGTTCTCTGCGTCGTGGGCCTCGATCCACTGAGCGAGGATCGACCCACCGCGGGAGACGATGCCCGTCTTCCGACCGTCCGTCAGCGGGAGATGTTCCTTTCGCACGCCCGCGTGGACCGTCATGTAATCGACCCCCTGCTCGGCCTGTTTTTCGATCACGTCGAGGAGGAGATCGGGCGTGAGATCCGCGGGCTCGTCGACGTGTGTGATCGCCTCGTAAATGGGAACGGTTCCGATGGGAACGGCCGAGTGTGCGATATGGGTCGAACGGATCCGATCGAGGTCCGACCCCGTCGAGAGATCCATCACCGTGTCCGCACCGTAGTGGACCGCGGTCTTGAGTTTCTCCAGTTCCGTCCCGAGATCGCTTGACTCCTCACTGTTGCCGATGTTGGCGTTGACCTTCGTCGCGAACTCCCGGCCGATGATCGTCGGATCAAGCGACTCGTGGTTGGGGTTTGCCGGAATCACTGCCTGACCCTCGGCGACTTGCTCGCGGACGAACTCGGGATCGCGGTTCTCCCGCTCGGCAACCCGTTCGATCGCGTCGGTGATCTCGCCGTCTCCGGCTCGCTGTAGCTGTGTCTGTGCCATGTACTATCGAGTTGTATTACTAAGTAATAAAATTCTCGACGACGCTGTAGGGGTCCCGCCGGGTCGAGGCCATCACCGAGTGTGACACCGGATGCCATTACGATTTCCGAAAATGGGTTTCGAGGTTCGTAATCTTTCGCCGGGCTTATTACGATGTACGGACTCCGGTGGGACAATGACAGACGACGAGAGACCCACGATTCTGCTGATCGGGAGCGGTCCGATCCAGATCGGTCAGGCCGCGGAGTTCGACTATTCCGGCGCACAGGCGTGTCGCGCGCTCCAGGAGGAGGGCGCGCGGGTCGTGCTGGTCAACTCCAACCCGGCGACGATCATGACCGATCCGGAGATGGCCGACAAGGTATACCTCGAACCGATCGAGACAGAACCCATCGCCGAGATCATCCGCAAGGAGGACCCGGACGGCGTCATCGCGGGGCTGGGCGGCCAGACTGGGCTGAACGTCACCGCCGAACTCGCCGAGGAGGGCGTGCTCGAGGAACACGACGTCGAGGTGATGGGCACGCCGCTGGATACGATCTACGCGACCGAGGACCGCGAGCAGTTCCGCGACCGGATGCACAAGGTGAACGAGCCGGTTCCGGAGTCCGTCACCATCGAGTCGATGGACGAGGTCGAGGACGCCGTCGAATCGGTGGGCGGGCTGCCGGTCATCATGCGCACCACCTACACCCTGGGCGGGGCGGGGTCGGGCGTCATCGACGACATGGACGAACTCACGGAGGCCACCCGCAAGGGCCTGCGTCTCTCCCGGAACAACGAAGTGATGATCACCGAGTCAATCGACGGCTGGGTCGAACTCGAGTACGAGGTGATGCGGGACGCCGACGACTCGACGATCATCATCTGCAACATGGAGAACATCGACCCGATGGGCATCCACACGGGCGAGTCGATCGTCGTCACGCCCAGCCAGGTCATCCCCGACAGGGGCCACCAGGAGATGCGCGACGCCGCGCTGAAGGTCATCCGTGAACTCGGTATCGAGGGCGGCTGTAACATCCAGTTCGCGTGGCACGACGACGGCACGCCCGGCGGCGAGTACCGCGTCGTCGAGGTCAACCCCCGCGTCTCTCGTTCCTCCGCTCTCGCATCGAAGGCGACGGGCTATCCGATCGCCCGCGTCACCGCGAAGGTCGCGATGGGCAAGCGCCTCCACGAGATCGAAAACGAAATCACCGGCGAGACGACCGCCGCCTTCGAGCCCGCGATCGACTACATCGTCACGAAGGTGCCACGCTGGCCCAAAGACAAGTTCCGCGACGTGGAGTTCGAACTCGGCCCCGCGATGAAATCGACCGGCGAGGCGATGGCCATCGGACGGACGTTCCCCGAGAGCCTGCTGAAAGCCCTCCGGTCGAGCGAGTACGACCCCGCAGAGGACCTCGGAGAACTCGACGACGAAACGCTGGAGGCGGAGTATCTCGAACGCCCGACTCCGGACCGGACCTACGCGATCTTCGAGGCGTTCCAGCGCGGCTACGCCGTCGATGAGGTCGCGGCACTGACCGACATCAAGGAGTGGTATCTCGAACGCTACCAGGAGGTCGCCGAGGCCGCCGAGGACGCCGCCGCAGGCGACTTCTACACCGCCGGCCAGGCCGGGTTTACCGACCAGGAGATCACCGCTATCGCCGGCGGCGAGTTCAACGACACCCACCACTCCTGGCTGCCCGCGGACGTCGAGGGCGAGGACAGCGACGGGGCAGAGGCGACTGCCGATGGTGGGAGCGAGACGGCGAAGTCGTCTCGTCAAGACGGCGGTACCACCGCCGTCCCCGACACCGTCACCGTCGAGACCGTCGAGGCCGAGACCACCGACCGGGACTTCAAGCTGGTCGACACCTGTGCAGGGGAGTTCGAGGCGACGACGCCGTACTACTACTCGACGCGCGACCCGCTCTCGGGGATCGACCGGGACGAACTGCTGGTCGACCGTGACGTTGAGAGCGTCGTCGTGGTCGGGGGCGGCCCGATCCGCATCGGCCAGGGCGTGGAGTTCGACTACTGCTCGGTCCACGCGGTGCGCGCCCTGCGGGAGATGGGCATCGACGCCCACGTCGTCAACAACAATCCCGAAACTGTGTCGACGGACTACGACACCTCCGATGGCCTGTTCTTCGAACCGGTCACCGCCGAGGAGGTCGCCGATGTCATCGAGGCGACCAACGCCGACGGCGTGATGGTCCAGTTCGGCGGCCAGACCTCCGTCGACATCGGCCACCCGCTCGAGCAGGAACTGCAGCGTCGGGATCTCGACTGCGAGATTCTGGGGACCAGCGTCGACGCGATGGACCTGGCGGAGGACCGCGACCGGTTCAACCGTCTGATGGACGATCTGGGCATCGCCCAGGCAGAAGGGGGCTCGGCAACGAGCGAGGAAGAAGCGCTAGAACTGGCCCGCGAAATCGGCTATCCCGTGCTGGTACGCCCCTCCTATGTGCTGGGCGGCCGCGCGATGGATGTCGTCTACAACGACGAGGATCTGAAGACCTACATCGAGGAAGCCGTCCGGGTGAGTCCCGACAAGCCGATCCTCGTCGACGACTTCCTGGCCGACGCCACTGAACTGGACGTCGACGCCGTCGCCGACGGTGAGGACGTGCTGATCGGCGGCGTGATGGAGCACGTCGAGACCGCCGGGGTCCACTCCGGCGACTCCGCCTGCATGATCCCGCCGCGCAGTCAGGAGATCAAGGAGGTCATGCCACGCATCCGCGAGGTGACCGAGCAGATCGCGGACGCGCTGGATACGGTCGGCCTGCTGAACGTCCAGCTGGCGGTCCGTGACGGGACAGTGTACGTCCTCGAGGCGAACCCGCGCTCGTCCCGTACTGTGCCGTTCATCTCAAAGAGCACGGGCGTTCCGATCGCCAAGATCGCCGCACAGGTGATGACCGGCACAACACTCGAAGAGCTGGACATCCAAGAGCAGATCCCCGATCAAGTGTCGATCAAGGAGGTCGTGCTACCGTTCGACCGTCTGCCGGGCTCCGACCCGCGTCTCGGCCCGGAGATGAAATCCACCGGCGAGGTCATGGGCACTGCCGGGAGCTTCGGCAAGGCGTATCAGAAGGCTCAGATGGCCGTCGGCAAACCGATCCCCCTGGAGGGAACAGCGCTCGTCGATCTGCCGGTAATTGGGTTCGAAGAGCATTTCGAGACAGTCGATCTCGATGACTTCGAGGACACCGAGACCGTCGTCGATGCGATTCAGAACGGCGAGATCGATCTCGTGCTCTCGCGCAACCGCGAGGTGCTGGAAGCCTGCGTCGAGGAGACCGTGACCTACTTCTCGACCATCGAGAGCGCCGAGGCGGTCCTGGAAGCGATCAACTCCGCCGACGAGCCACTGAACGTCCAGGCGATCGGCGACCGACCCAC
>JGI12329J12844_1000261_pt1 | contig 13767 bp, 10 predicted proteins | sample A23E3SouthBayCA_FD_12844 | JGI IMG/M metagenome (IMG submission 12844)
CCGGTGTTTCTGGCTATCGTCGCTCTCTGACAGGTGAAACGCAAGGCTATCCGTCGCCGGGTCGTACCCGAACGCGACCGGGAACGGATACGGGGCCGCCCCCGTCGGGCCGGACAGCGCCAGCACGCCGATTCCGTTGTCAGTGAGGACATCAACGACCGCTTCGTCACGTAATTCTCGCATCCCGGATGCAACGTTATCTGGCAACTACTTGGAGAGCAGACCGCATTTTCATTCGGTGAGAACGTGAGAGTTGCTTTTCAAATAATGGGTAACAGAACAGGTATGGGCACAGATTCGACAGGGGAGTTCGCCGAGTGGGATGACGAACGGTACAGCACGAATATCGAGCGGTTCGATGAACAGCACAAGCGCCTGTTCGGGCTGCTGAACGACCTCCACACGGCGATGAACGAGGGCCATTCCGAGGAGGAGGTTGGTGACATTCTCCGGGAACTCGAACGCTACACGGAGTACCATTTCGGTGACGAGGAAGAGTTCATGCAGAACTGTGGCTACGCCATGGACTGCAGCGACTGTTTTTACAACCACCGTGAGATGCACGAAGAGTTCGCCGACAAAGTGCGAGAACTCCGCGAGAAACACGAAAACGGGGAGTACGTCACGATGGAGGTCCTGACAGTTGCCCGGGACTGGCTCGATGCGCACATCGCCGCCGGCGACGAGGACCAGAACTACGCTGACTACTTCCAGACAGAGGTCAGCGACGACTACGAGTACGAACCCGGGCAGCTCTATCATGACCGGACGGCATCAGAAGACCCCGTCCCAGTTGATCGCCAGAGCGAGGACGCCGGTGTGCGCCTCGACAGCGACATCTACGACGGAGCCTCGCTTTCGGTCCCGGACGGGTCAGTAGCGTCCTGGTTCGAAGACATCGTTTCGGACCACGGGGACCGGACCGCGGCGCTCGTCCGAGATGACGGCGAGTTCGTCGAACGGAGTTTCGAAGAGCTGGCCGAGCGGGCGAAGGCAGTTGCGGGCGGCCTCCTATCGACGGAACTGCGCCCCGGGGACCGACTGGCAATCAGAGCACAGTCCCAATACGAGTGGTCCGTGCTCGACCTGGCCTGTCACTTCGCCGGGCTGGTCCCGGTTGCACTCTACCCGTCCGCGAGCGACGACCGGGCAGCCCAGATTATCGAGCGGACCGGCGCAACCGGACTCGTGGCAGCGGGAGACGTGGCCGACGACCTCGCGATGGCCGTCGAAACCGTGCTCGATTTCGAGGACTTACCGACTGCTGAGGCGAGAGTGCTGCCCGGTCTGCAGACGGACGGTGACGAGGTTGCGACAGTCGCGTTCGACGTGGCTTCCCCCGCAGAGAAGGCCGGCTGTGCGCTGACACATCGAAATCTTCTGGCGGCAGCAGAGAGCCTCCGCGAGGCGCTTCCTACTGGTCCCGGAGCGACCGGGACCTGTTCGCTTCCGCTGGCACACATCTATCAGCGTGTTTCGACATACTACCTCTGGGCGACCGGGAGTGCCGTCGCATACCTCGGGGCCGAGGAGTTTATCGACCAACTCGCGGCTGTTGAGCCGGAGGTGCTCGTCGGTGTCCCAAAGATGTACCAGCAGCTCTACGGGACGATACAGGACCGTCTGGGTGACATGGGCTGGATGAAACGGAAGGTCGGCGGTCGAGTGGCGTCCTACGGGGAGGGTATCGTCGAAGGCCAGGGAACGCCGCTGAAATACAGAGCCGCCAACCGGCTCGTGTACAAGCCGCTGCGGCAAGAAGCGGGGTTATCAAACCTCACCTACGCTCTCTCCGGGACTGGCCGACTCGACGACCATCTGCTGTACTTCTTCCGGGGGCTTGGCGTTCCGGTATGCGAGCTATACGGTTCGGTCGGAACAACCGGTGTCGGCGCACTGAACCCGGCAGAATCCTTCGTCCAGGGGTCGATTGGCGACCCAATGCCGGGCGTTGAAATCGCTGTCTCCGAAAACAGAGAACTACTGATCCGTGGGCCAACCGTCCTCGGTGGGTTCCTCGACGACGGCCAGACTGGCTCACAAACGCTTCGGGACGACTGGTATCACACCGGCGAAGTCGGTAAGGTGGGGCCGGACGGCACGCTGTCGGTCGGCGAGTGAGCGCCGTCAGGCGGGCAGTAAACACCCCGGTTACCGTTCAGCCAAAGAGGATTGCGCTTCAACTCAGGTCAGACGATCCGAGACCCGAGTGCGACGAGTGGCACGAGAACGAGTAGATACGCAGCCGCCGAAATCGCCCAGTCCCGTCGGATATCCGCCATCCGAGCCGACGGCAGTCGGGAACGTGGGAGCACGACAAAGACAAAGAAGCCGACCATCAGCGAATAGAGGACCGCAGCAGCGACGACTGTCGCGAGTATTGACTGGCCACCGAGAAGGCCTTCGCTGGTGAGAAGCATCCAGACGAACAACGGCCCAGTCAACCAGCCAGCGATGTAATGGACGACGTTCGCAAGCCGACCCGGCGCGTCGGCTGGGACACTGTTTGTTAACACACCGGAGGCAATGAACGGCGGTGTTTCGCCTTCCGGCAGTCTGGCCATTACCAGATCCATCACAACCGTCGCGGCGACAGCGGCAACCACCCCGATAACAAACCGAAATGACACCGTAAGCGCCGTAACAAGAGGTACCGACTCCATGTACCACTGAGAGGGCGGGGCTGTATTCTGTCTGACGGTTCAGGCCGACTGTGATACCGATTTGTTGGGTGCGAAAGCCTGTGAGGGCGTACCCCGTAAGGGCTTCATGCGCACACAGGATGCAGGACACCGAGCGGCAGCAGTCGCTGCTATCGCTGACCGCGATTATCGGCGGGCTGGAGATGAATACACGCGGGCTGGGTGGCGTGTTCTCTCGGACCCGCGAGAAGGCATTGAGCCGTTCGGTGCTGACGAGAAGGGCTGGGTCGGTGACGGGCTTCAGTACCTCGCAACAAGCGCGGTCTGTTACCGTGTCGCCGGAAACGACACACGCGCCACCCGTCGTGGCGTCGAGGGCGTCGCCGTGGCCAAGGATTTGACCAACGGGCTCGAGCATCCGGTTCAGCACGCTTGTCTCGATGAGTTCGTCGCGGATTTCCGAACCGTTGCAGGGCTCGACGGTGTCGAGGCGGCGTACCGCGAGGCGGAATCAGCCTACAAACCGCAGGCGTGGGGGACGACGCCGCTGTTCGAGTCCGCTGCAACGCTCATCCAGCAGGTCGCCCGTGGCCCCGCCAACGGCGAAATCGCTCTTCCCTGGGAAGACCTCCATGGCACAGACCCGGGCGACCCCGGCAGGTTCCTCGCACAGCGAGCCGTCGTCAAACGCCAGCGGTTCCCAAGTCTTATTCAGCAGGTCATCAACGACGGCTTCCTTGCGACCCCTCGGGGGACGACGGAGTACGACACCGACCACCACCGCTGCCCACACTGTGGCTCGACAGATGTGAACTGGGTCGCAGAGAGCGTTGTGTGCCTTCGATGTTCCCGTCCAACAGACGAGACCAGCTAATACGCAGTATCTGTTTTCAAAGTAGGGCAAGATATTAGCACTGTGGGACTATATTTCGACAATCCGGCTACAAATATGACTTGTAGAAGGCTATCTTGGCTATTTCTCTCTTGTTTTAATATCGCTTCGTCTATCTTAGTCGTGTGTGAGCTTACTCAGACTGTGAAGAACTGAAGTAGAAAGATATCTATGCAGACCAATTGCGCTGGTCACGTTGTCGGTTCAGTCGACTCGGGTAGTGACTCCGAGTCGGTACGGGCTTCGATTAGAAGTCGCCGATTAACAATGTGATCGACAACGGTAGTGCTATCGAGAATTTCCGTCTCACTGTCGTGGGTTTCTGGGTCGCCGGTGTACCGTCGTATCTTGAACGAATCCATTGCGTTTCGGTTCTCTGAGACTGGTTCGATAACTTCGAGGTACTCACCGGTGGTGGTGTTGCGATAGGTTTCGCCCGTGGCAAAGCCGACAACGGGGACATCCGCAGGCCACTGCCATGAGAACTGCCGAAGATACTGGTCGAACTGCCAGACGAGATGTGCCGGGTCAAGATCGTCGTCAAGCGCTCCCACAGCGGCGGAATCGAGTGTCCGGTCCCAGTAGTCCACGACACACTCTTGAGGTCGTCTTGCAGACAGTCCTCAACCAGTTTCTGCTCGATCGGATAACCGATTTCGATGGCAACGATAGCGTGTCGGTCAAGATGGGTGAGACAGCGCTGGCATTCGATCTCGAACACGGACAGGCCAAGTGGGTTATCCGCAGTCAAGTGCGCCAGTTCGTTTCCGCAATTGGGACACCAGAGAAACAACACCCCGTTGTCTGCACCGGACAGTTCACCGAGCACAGTCAGGTCATCAAACGCAGTGTCAGGTTCGTTCGTCCGAGACTCGGATATCGACTCCGGAGCGGCCTCTGCGGCATCATCCGCGTATTTGGCCAGCTTTCGGTCTTTCAGTAGTGACTTGATAACCGAATCGTGCGAGGAGTGCGACTCCGTGTCACGTATCTTCTCTATCTGTTCTTTTGTCCAATCACGTACGCGGATAGTTGCCATTTGTCACACATTCAAACCAAGCTGCAAAAACAGTTTCCTTTTATAATGATGGTTAACCTTCGCGCACAATCACCACGTAGAGGGCGGTTAATGACTGGCAGCAGAGATACGCCGCTTGATTTCGGCGTTCGAGACACGTATCTGGTTGGCTGCCAGTCGATGAGTGACGAGGTCGAGGAGGTCCAGTTCTGACAGTAGTCTCCGTGCATGTGTCTGGCTCAGATCGAGACGCTGGGTCACCTCGTCCAGAGAGCTGGACTGGGTAACAGTCTGAGCGAGCTGGGCCACGGTCACGTCCTGAGAGATACCGAGTCCATCCGCAACAAGGTTGTCGTCGCTGTCCTGCGAGTCAGCCTCGGCAAGCAGGTCAGCGACAGATCTGGCACCCAGTCCGTCCGGTTCTTCGGGTTGACTGTTGTCGCTCACCCTGTCGTCAGAAGGGTCTGACCCGGCATCGGGACCTGCATCGGTGTCAGTATCGGACTCTGCCTGCACGTCTGCAAGACTGAGTCCGCCTGCCTGTGGCGTCGTGTCCGTCGGGTCGTGGATATCGTACTCCACCATATACCGGCGCACAGTTTCGGAAGTCACGTCGGCATCAAGCGCCTCGGTCATCTCCGGGAACGTATCGCAGGCATCGTATGCTGCCTGGAGTGCCTCAGGGTCCTTGTACGCTGGCACGGAATCCGACTGCGAGAGGGTTTCCGCCAGTTCGTTGGACGTGTCCCCCTGATCGCCTGATGGGACCGGTATGTTGGTTCCAACAGGGACGGTAACCGTCACGTCAATCTCGATCCGTTTATCAATCACATCAAACTCCTCAGCGTCGACGGAGACGTCATCATGTATCGATACGCCACCGAATACCGGCGTCGCGAGCGTCAGGTCGGCACTGATCTCGTCGTTATCCGCGGTTGTCTGGCCCCTGACTGAAACCGATTTGACCTCAGTGTCAGACGAATCTAGGCATTCGAGTACCTGCGTGAACGTCTCAAAGGCGTCACTAACTACCATATATCATCCACGCTCACAGTCCCACTATTACATACGGGAAGCGGAGAAATTTGCCACAATAGACGAAAGAGACAGATTTGGTCCCTCGACCACGCTACAGTCAAAATACCGTGTGTACAGAATGTGCACATTGACTGCGATAGCGAAATATTGCCTGTCATTTTACACCCTAGAGTGTAAATAAAATTGCGTTCATAGACTGTACTTTCCAGAATGTACCAGCAGATTATATTTACACCCTAGGGTGTATATTAGTAGGACCCCCAGTAACAGCGAATTGAAACCATCTCCGTTTGGTGACCGCCCTACAGTCGTTCCCAGAGTTCGGCACTGGCATCGCCGACAGCAGTCATGTCCGAATCATCGACGCCAGTGACGCCTGATTGCTGGTCGTAGACAGACTCTCCGTCGATTATCGTCCGGGTAACGTCCGCACGGCTTGCAGCGCTGACGACGTAGTAGGGTGCACTCCCGTCCAGCACCGGGTTCGGCCCCAGATCCAGCGTGACAAAATCACCGCGTTTGCCGACCTCGATACTGCCGACAGCGTCATCCATCCCCAGCACCGCCGCACTGCCGATTGTCGCCCATTCGAGGGCGGTGGCCATGTCGAAGCCGCTCGGGTTGCGCTGCTTGAGTTTGTGGATACCGACGGCTGAACGCATGGTCTCGAACATATCCGGATCCCACCCGTCGTCACCGAGCCCGATTGTCATTTCGTGGGCTTGCATCGTTTCGACATCGGCGATACCGACGGCGTTGTTGATATTGGAATAGGGGTTGTGAGCGACGTTAACGTCGTGTTCTGCAAGTACTTCGATTTCGGACTCGGTGGAATGGACGCAGTGGGCAGCGATGACCTCAGCATCGAAAAAGCCCATGTCTTCGAGCGCGAACACCGGTCGTTCCCCGTAGTCGGCGATGGATTCGTGAACGTCGACCAGTCCCTCTTCAAGATGGATCTGGATGGGACGGTTGTCATCGGTAGCCCGGTCGACACACTCCGCAACGATGTCTTCGGTGTTGGTAAACAGCGTGTGGAGGCAGTAGTGGCCGGACACGGTGTCGTACTGGTCCTCCGCTTCGTCGATGAACCGCTGATTCTCCGCGATGCCATCTCTGGCCTGGGCTTCGGAGTTTCGGGCTGTCGTCTCGAACGTAATCATCCCGCGGATCGGTGTCTGTGCGACACCCTCTGCGACGGCGTCGAGACCGCCCGGCAGCGTGTTTGGCCCGGAGTAGTTGTCACAGAAGGTGGTGACGCCGCTCTGAAGCATCTCGACAGAGGAACCCAGTGCGGACAGGCGAGCGTCACGTTCGGTAAACGCCTCGTCGACGTTCCACCAGATGTCGACGAGCGCTTCGTAGAAACTCTCAGGTGACGCAGCGAGCGGCGCGCCGCGAATCGGGAGTGCGTACATGTGGGTATGACAGTTCACCAACCCCGGGATGACAACTTCCTCGGTGGCGTCAACAACCTCGTCGCCCGAGGCGTACCCGTCCTCGATAGCGACGATTTCACCGTCCTCGACAACGACATGTACCTCTGACCGGACCGTGCGCTCATCGTCCATCGTGATGAGCGTCCCTGCGTTCAGTATCACAGGTTGGGGGATATCAGCAACTGACTAAAAGCTACTCCGCCCCAGAACAGCCTTAGCAGCCACTCTCTCACAACCACCGTGTGCGACGGATGTGGCGTCTCACACACCAACTGTTTTCGTCATTCGCCCGGGCTGTTCTATCATGACAGACATTCACATTAAAGACGCACAGGTGGTGACGGCATCGGGTGTCCAGCACGGTGAAATCACGATGTCGGACGGAGCGATAGACGCTGCTGGTCCGGCGTCGGCGGTCCCAACCCCCAGTAATCCGGACACCGTCATCAACGCGGACGGCATGGTCGCGCTCCCGGGCGCTACCGACGTGCACACACACATGCACGACGACGAACTGTTTCCTGATGGTATCGATTTCGCGTCCCAGACCGCGAGTGCGGTTGCCGGTGGAGTGACGACAGTCATCGAGCTACCGACCCAGACACCCGTCACGACGCCGGAGGCAATACAGAGGAAAGCGGAGACGTGTTCGACGCTGGCCCACATCGATTTCGGCCTCGTTGCGGGCAATATTCAGGACCCCGATATCGACGTGTCTGGCATCATGAGCGCCGGAGTAGCGGATTTCAAAACGTTTACCGCTGACCCGTATCTGGCGAGTGACGCGTCCATCGCAGCACTCATGCGGCACGTCGGCGATGCCGGCGGAACAGTTCGCGTCCACTGCGAGACGCAGGGACTCCTTGACGACGCGCGGTCGACTATCGTCAGCGATGACCCTGAGGTGTACATGGATTCACGACCGCTCGAAGCCGAACTTGACGCGATCTCTCGGGCGGGCTATTTCGCGGAATACGCCGACTGCCCGCTGCACGTCGTCCACATCTCAAGCGGGAGCGGCGCACGCGAGGCCGGTCGTTTCAAATCCCGAGCGAACGTCCCAGTCACGCTCGAAACCTGTCCGCAGTATCTGGCCTTCTCGAAGGAGGACGTTGCCGACAAGGGACCGTTCCTGAAGGTCAATCCAAGCCTCAAGTCCGATGCCGAGCGGGAGCGGCTCTGGGATGCGGTTCAGGACGGGACGATCGACCTCATCGGCACGGACCACTTCCCGACGTACCGCGAAACTCGGGATGTCGGCTGGGATGACATCTGGGAGCCATACGCCGGCCTCCCGGGCGTCGAAACAATGGTCGAATTCCTCGTCAGTGAGGGCGTCCACAAGAGTCGGCTTTCGTGGCCACGGCTCCGTGAACTCGTATGCGCGGCTCCGGCCCGAAGTGCTGGCATCTACCCCCGAAAAGGTTCACTGCAGCAGGGCACAGATGCGGACGTGGTTCTCATCCGGGACGAGGAGTACGAAGTTACCGCCGACGACCACACGTTCGTCGGTGGCTGGACGCCATACGAGGGACAGCACTGGAGCGCGCGCGTGGACACAGTCATCGCTGGCGGTGAGATTGTCGCAAAGGACCACAGGGTTCGGTCAACGGCGGGCCGCGGCCAGTTCCTGAACCGCCCGTTGTAGCGTTTTGCCGTCCATTGACCTGATAGCCAGTTCACAAATAGATGTGTGGCGTGTGCGACCAGTGTGTGAAGGTGTGTCAGCCACAACAGAGGGGGATCGCCTGACAATCGGGCTGAAGCCACAGTACGGTTTTATACCCAGTTGTACTGAGGAAGTAGTATGGGCATGACGCAAGTCACAACCCTCGAGTGTACACTCTGTGGGGCGGAGTACGACCCGAACCGGATCATCTACACCTGTCCCGAACACGAGGGCGTGAAGGGAATTCTCGAGGTAACGTACGACTACGATGCTATCGATGACGGCGACCTCGGCGGACCGATCGCAAGTCAATGGAAGTACGAGGCGTTTCTGCCAGTCGCAGCGGACGCCGATATCGTGACGCTCAACGAGGGCGGGACGGACCTCTTCGACGCGCCGAATCTCAGCGCTGCGCTGGGCGTCGAGACACTGGTCAAAGACGACGGACGGAACCCGACCGGCTGCTTCAAGGACCGCGCCAGCGCTATCGCGGTCACGAAAGCAAAACACGCCGGGCGCGATATCATCACCTGCGCCTCACCGGGAACGCCGCCGCGTCACTGTCGGGCTACGCCGCCCGCGGGGGGATGGACTGCCGTATTTTCGTCCCCGGTGACGCCCCGACAGGGAAACTCGCACAGCCGCTCGTCTACGGCGCGGATGTCCTTGCTGTCAACGGCAACTACGACGAAGCCTACGACCTCAGCGTCGAGGTCACCGAGAAGTACGGCTGGTACAACCGCAACGCGGCGATCAATCCGTTCCAGGTCGAGGGCAAGCGCACCGTCGGCCACGAACTCGCAGACCAGTCTATCGCCCGCGGACACGTCCCGGACTGGGTCGTCTTCTCGATGGGCGACGGCTGTACGATTGCCGGGGCCTGGAAGGGGTTCAAGGAGTTCTACGACCTCGGCTACGTCGACGACCACCCTAAAATGCTGGGGGTTCAGGCTGAAGGGGCGTCGGCGATCCACGACGCCTTCCACAACCACGAGGATATCGACGACATCGCCGAAACGCTGGCCGATTCAATCGCAGTCGGACGGCCGCGGAACACGATTAAAGCTTGCCGCGCGCTGGAACAGAGCGGTGGAACGAGCGTGCTGGTCTCCGATGAAGAGATTCTGAAAGCCGAAACGCTACTTGGCAGCACCGAAGGAATCTACTCCGAGCCGGCGGGAGCAGCGCCTATCGCGGGCGTTCAGACGGCGCTCGACCGGGGAATCATCGAACAGGACGAAACGGTCGTCGTGGTGTCCACCGGCTTCGGCCTGAAGGACACGAAAAGCGCCGAGAAGGCGACCGGCGGGGTGGATCGAATCGACCCCGAAATCGCAGAGGTCGAAGGTCTGTACGGCACGGCCGAAGAAGCCGCAGCCGACGACTGACGACCGGACAGTTGCCCCGANANGGGCCCGCACACTGCCATTTTGCGATCAGTTTCAATACACTTCCGAGTCGATGGAGTTGCAGTTGCAAAGTNTAGCANGNCGCATATCCAACGAGTATCACAAATTAGTGAGACATTCGAATAGGTATCTCGGACAGAGTTAAACACATATATTGATATAAGGATTCTAGTAGGTGGATTGAAAAGATAGGGGGCTGGATGGCGTCCCATGAGCGGTCCAGAGGCAGAACAGCAGTCAGTCGTACTGTACGATATCGAAGACAAACCGCCGCTGGGGAAGGCGATTCCACTCGGCATCCAGCACGTGCTCGCGATGTTTCTGGGCAACGTCGCGCCCCCGCTCATCCTTGCCGGGGCTGTCGGCTCCGTCACAGGGGAGACGACGTTTCTCGTCCAGATGGCACTCATCGTCGCCGGCATTGCGACCATCGTTCAGGCGTACCCGGTCGGCCCCGTCGGCGCGCGGCTCCCGGTCGTCATGGGGACCAGTTTCGCGTTTCTCGGGCCGCTTATCGGCATCGGCAACCAGTTCGGTATCGCCGCCGTCTTCGGCGCGTCACTGCTTGCCGCGCCGGTCGAGGTCATCATGGGCGTCTCGTTCGACCGGTTCCGGCGGTTCTTCCCCCCGCTGGTCACCGGTATCGTCGTAATGCTCATCGGATTGACGCTCATCCCCACGGGCATGAACTACGCCGCGGGGGCCTCGGCCGGCCCATCAGCGGAGGGATACGGCTCCTTCGTGAATCTCGGCCTCGCGGGGCTCGTGCTGATAGTCACGGTCGGGCTGAACCAGTTCTTCGAGGGCTTTCTCCGCGTCATCAGCGTATTCGTGGGCATCATCGTCGGCTACCTCGCCGCGCTTGCGCTAGGTGTGGTTGACCTCTCGGCAGTCGCCGCTGCCGGCTGGGTGACGGTTCCCGTTCCGCTCAAGTACGGCCTCGCCTTCGAGCCAAGCGCCGTCGTCACCGTGGCCTTCCTCTACATCATTACCGGCATGGAGACTATCGGGGACATCTCGGGGACGGTATCCGCAACCGGTCGGAACGCCACGCGCGAGGAAATCCGTGGCGGCCTCGTCGCTGACGGCGTCATGAGCGTTTTCGGTGCGGTGTTCAACGCGCTCCCGAACACGTCGTTCTCGCAGAACGTCGGCCTCGTGAACTTCACCGGCGTCGCCAGCCGGTACGTCGCCGGCATCGGGGGCGTCGTGCTGCTTGCACTCGGATTTGTCCCGAAAGTCGGCGCAGTCGTCTCGGCGATGCCCGACGCCGTGCTGGGCGGCGGCGCGCTCATCCTGTTCGCGATGATATTCTCCTCGGGCGCACGCCTCATCACGCAAAACGTCGAGTTAGACCACCGCAATTCGACCATCCTCGCGATGTCGATGGCGCTCGGCCTCGGCGTCGCGTTCCGCCCTGAAATCCTCCAGAACTTCCCGTCTGAGGTACAGACGCTGTTCGGGTCCGCACTTGTCACCGGTGGGATGGCCGCCCTCATTCTCAATATTGTGTTCCCCGGCGGGAGTGTCGGAACCGGGCCAACTGAGTACACCGCAGGACTGGAACCCGATCCTGTCGAGACGGGAGCGGGCGCGCCGCCGGTCGACGACGACTGATACTGTCGGCAGTACGTCTGCGCCACCACGAGGGAACGAGTATCCCGTCTCAACCACAATTAACAACAGGAAGGGGGGTCTGTGCCGCGTGGCTGCGCGCCGTCCCTGGTTACAGGTAGCCGTCCGCAAACTCGTCGATCATCAGCCGCCGGTCGTCGCCAAGCGGATAGAGAATCGGGCACTGACAGCCCGTCTCTGCGTACTCCCGGACTTTCTCCCGACACTGTTCGGGCGTGCCGCTGGCGGTGAGTTTGTGCACCACGTCGTCCGGAATGAGGTGCATGCCCTCTTTGATGTCGTCCTTGTCGGCCGGCCACCCGCCGATGGTCTCACCCACCTCGTCGATGAGGTCCTGGCTGACGCCGCTGGCTTTCATGATGTGTGGCTGTTGCCCGAGGTACTGCGTGATGAGTTCGCGGGCGTTGTCCAGGGCTTTCTCTTCGTCGTGGTCCATCGAGCAGACGACGAGCTGGGGCCGGTCGATGTCGTCAAGAGAGCGACCACCGCGCTCCGCCCCGGTCTCCAGTGCGTCAAGGGCCTTCTCGTTGTACTCCGGGCTGACAAGGTAGTTCAACAGGGCCCCATCGGCGAAGTGGCCGGTGAGTTCCAGCATCTTGAAGCCGGTCCCGCCAACGTAGACGGGGACGGTTCGCGGCCCGTCGTCGCCGTGGACCACGTCCAGTTCCACGTCCCGCATCTGGACGAACTCCCCGTCATAGGTGACGTTTTCCATGTCCAGCAGGTCCTGTGTCACCTCGACACATTCGCGCATCGCCCGGAGCGCGCCGCTACGGTCAATACCGACCTTCTCGGCCAGCGGGTCCCACCAGGCCCCGATACCACACATGATGCGGTCCGGGCCGGCGAGTTCCTCAAGCGTGCTCATCGACTGTGCGATCAGCGCCGCGTTGCGCGTCCAGTTGTTGATGACGCCCGTCCCGAGTTTGATGTCATCGGTGACCGCGGCGTACGCGCCGAGCGGGGAGACGGCGTCGCGTGCGAGTCGCGATTCAGCCTGCCATATCTCGTCGATGCCCTGCTCTTCCGCGTACTGCACGAGTTCGACGTTCTCTTCTAGCGAGTGTTTGTCCTGCAAGTAGATACCGACACGGTCGCCTCTCTCGAAGACCTGATTGGCGCTCATGAGACATGCTGGATTCTCCGAATACCGATAAATAGATTTGGCCACACACACGGTCTGTGGGAGGTGTGGCCGCCGGTATTGGCCCGCGTCGCGGACCGCTCAGTCCGTCTCGCGACTGTAGGACTGCAACAGCGCCGAGGGGACCGCAAGCTGGTCGCTCTTGGTCCGGATGACGGCGTACGCCAGCACGATAATCGTCGCCAGATACGGGTACGTCCCCATTATCTGTGGCGTCATGAGGAACTCGACGATGGGATTGATGACGCCCGCGAGGGGCGCATCGGGGCCAAGCGTCAACGAGATCGACTGGGAGCGAATGCGGAGCGCGTCGAGCAGCCCGAACAGATACGCCCCCACGAGCATCCGGCGGGGCCGCCACTGCGCGAAGATAACCAGCGCGACAGCGATCCAGCCCCGGCCCGCGGTCATGCCGGGGACCCAGAGCTGTGAGAAGGCCAGCGAGAGGTGAGCGCCGGCCGCGCCAGCGAACCCGCCGCCGATGAGCACCGCGAGGTACCGCAGTCTGAACACAGACACGCCCATCGTGTCCGCCATCTCCGGGTCCTCACCGACAGCAATCATCTCCAGCCCGAGATTCGAGTGGTGCAGGAAGTACCAGACCACGACCAGCAGGCCGAGCGCGAGGTAGTCCGTTGCCGTGCTCCGGAAGAGGGCCTCGCCGATGACCGGGATACCGACAAGGTACTGACCGACGAGCGGGAACGTTATCTGCGGGAAGCCGCTGATCGATTCTTCGACCCAGCCGGAGCCAAAAAAGGTTGTCAGCCCGGTCCCAAGCAGTGTCAGCATGACGCCGCTGATGACCTGGTTCGACTTCAGCGTGATACAGAGGAACGCGTGGACCAGCGCCAGCACCATCCCGAGGAGGATGCCGACGC
>JGI12329J12844_1000262_pt1 | contig 13721 bp, 12 predicted proteins | sample A23E3SouthBayCA_FD_12844 | JGI IMG/M metagenome (IMG submission 12844)
CCGCGATGGGCACACCCTCACGTTCTGGTGCTATACGGAACAGGCAGCACACTCAGACAGTCACTAGTCTAATACGATGAGTTTTGACCCTCCGCTAGCACTCAACGGCCGTTGGGACCGCCGGTGTGTCGTCGAACCGACTCCCTGAACTGCGTGCGGTCCGCTTCGTTGATGGTTCCGACGTGCTCTCTGGTCGTCGTTTTAGTCTCCGTCTCGATGCCTCGCATGACTTCGCACATGTGCGTTGCAGTCAGTTCAACGACGACTCCGTGAGCGTCGAGTTCGTCGGCTAGGCCGGCTGCGATATCCCGCGTGAGTGTCTCCTGTGTCGTTAGCTGGCGTGACTGCCACCGGACGTATCGAATGAGCTTTGACAGCCCCACCATCTGATCCCCGGGTCTGTACGCCACATGGGCAACGCCCCGGAAAGGGAGCATATGATGTTCGCACATACTGTGAAGCGGAATTCCGGTTTTGACGATGAGACCATCGGTTTCCGCGTCGAAGGTACGCATTATCGGTTTCGACTCGGACCGAGCGCCTTCTGTTAGCGTCTCGAACATGTCCGGGACACGCCGACTCCACGTATCCGATAGTCCTGCCGAATCGGGGTCACGGCCAGCGGCTTCAAGCAGGAGACGAGCACCACGTCGTGCCTTCTCTTCGTCAAAGCCGTCTGTCGGTTGGGTTGCAGTATCGTGCTGTTGTGTAGGCTCCTGTTCCCGGGAATCCATTACAAACAAACAGGAGGGCTCAACGTACAAAGCCTCTGTTCCCCAGTAGTTCAGTACTGGAATAACAGTGGTAACATTGTGATTTCGTACCACAACGTATCACCGGCTATGAATTTCATGTATTGCAACAACGTTCAATAAGTCCTTTTGCACGGCAGTCAACACGGTTCTTTTGACCGGCGAGTCAGCCGCAATATTGTTTTCGAACCGCTGTTTCAATCGCCTTCCAGCGCCTGTACGGTCTGTTGGGTGGCTGCTGACGCTGAACGGGCGAGTGCTGTCGCATACCAGTAGTCCGCAACGCTTCTATCGAGAGTGGACGCCGCAATCTCTCCCTGATGATGGGTCAATTCACGGTCAGCGGCCATCACCTTGTGGCCGGCGTCGACGAGAACCGTCCGGGCCAGTGCTGACCGTGAGCTCGATTCAAGGGCCGCAGTGAGTGCATCGTACGCGGTCTGTCTGATGTCTCGAACCGTTTTCGCATCCGATGGCCGAGCGAGTTCCTCTGCCTCCCGCCGCGTCTGAATGCGGTCGAGCGCTCGGAGGCGAGCGAGCTGACTGTTCGCATCGACAACAGCGCTCGCGGGCCCGATAGCATACGCAAGACGGCTGATACCGCTCTGGGCTTCCCGACGGAGTTCGTCGAAAACCATCCGCCCAGGGGTGCGGTCGTCCGTGTTCGGTTCCGGCGCCAGGGTCGACTGCTGGTCGCGGATGTCTGCCAGCAATGCTTTTGCTGCGGCGGTCAGTGGTTGCCTGACTGACCCCGCATCGGGTGGAAGCGAGGCAGTGAACTGCGCCCGGATGTGGCGAGCATCACTAAGATACACTTGGGCCGCCTCGGCTGTCTCGCCCCATTCGGCGACAGACAGCAGCGCTGACTCCTCCCGTGGCCTGACATCCGTGTCAGTGGCCCGCTCCAGTCCCGCTTCAATTCGGGCGTGAACCAGCGCCGCACGCACCGGATCTGCCCCGACGTATTCGTGCTCCTGCCGGGTTTCGCGTGCCCCAGACACGGTCCGGTTGTACTCATCCCGGAGTGGAGCGGCGGTGAGGCCACGGTCGACGACGCCCCACCCCGCAGCGGCATAGCGGGCGTTCTCACGAGCGCGCCGCAACGACCGGAGCGCCATCAAGCCGGTTCGGGCCGTCCGTGCATCACCGAGACCCTGTGTTGCATCGCTTGCGGCGTCAGTCAGATGCTTGCGAATGTGACCGTTCGGGATCTCTTCCGGGCCGAGTGGCGTGGGAAGCGTCGCCAGAAGCGAGCGAACCCGCTCCCGTGTGGCGTCGAAATGGCCAGATGTGATAGTAACCGGGACCGAAGGGGGGACAGGAGACTCTCGCTCTTCGTCGCGCGAGATGTCGGGCAAATTGTAGGTATTAATAGTTGCCTTACTTCCTCCACCCAGACTGTCGATACTGCTACAGCCAGCGATGGCGCTGGTCCCAGCTAAGGCGAGCACACCCCGCCGGGTCAGCCGAGGGGATTTCCCGCCAGTCTCAGACGCCTCATCTGTCATGCCTGCTCACCACCGATCTGGGTGCGTCGGTCACTACTCGGTGCTGCCTCGCTTCCGTCTCCACTTTCCCCCTCTGCACCGACTCGCTGTCTTTCGCAGCTGTTGCCTCCAATGGAGGAGGAATAACTGGAGATGTCGTCTGCCTTGACCGTATCGGGAATCCGAATGAGCCAGACCGCGTACACCTCCTTGTCTGCTGTGCAGGGTTCGTCGTAGGGTCGACTCACCCGACCGTAGTCGGTCGTGATGTTATCCGCCGTCCACCGGATCTGACAGAGCGTTAGTCGAAAGCACTCCTCGATCATCACAGTCTGGACGTAGACTGTTTCCGTGTCGAAGTCAGTCTCGTCGAGGAAGGTCCTGATTAGCGACCGGTCCACGTCTTCAGCAGCGGTGACCCGGTCGGCCTTGGATGTCGTGTCGATAACCTCGGACTCCAGTCGACGGGTGTGTGGGCTTTCGGTCGGCCGACCGTCTCCATCATCGAGCCAGACTGGCCGACGGTCGGCGTCCACACGTGTGACAACTGTATCCGGGTCAGATACCGATCCAGTTCCGGGGGCACTCGAATCGTTGTTTTTGGAAGTGGTGCGTGTTGATTCGCCGCTGCTCTCGAAAACCCCGCTACAGCCGGCCAGAACTGTCGCTAGCCCGCAGACGCTGTGGAGGAGGGTGCGTCGGGTGGAGGGGACCATCGTGTAATGTTTCGCTTGTAATGTCATGTATAAAATTCTCGTGGTTGTTCAGATCACAGCAGACCATTCAGAGGAAGGTTCAGCTACAAATTTCGATACCGTAGATGCTGATACACTCGCAAATGCTGACATTATACCACTATACCGAGGTATATTAGTCTATATATCACGTATTTAGGTTCAAATTCGCATATCTGGGTGACAAGGGCTATAATAAATAGATAGGACCACGGAACAGTGACCAGACGAATCCGTTCGCAACAAAACGGCTAAACCGGACCGGCGCATTCTGGCGATAATGGGGTCAGCGCAGTCCAAAGTCGCACAGCTGATCGAAACGTATGAACTGGCGTCGATGGGCGCGGAGCTGGAACGCGCCTGGCTCGGGAACACCGGGGAACGACAGAGTCTCCGTGACCTCGCTGATCGGTTCAATCAAGCTCTGCTCATGGCTGCAATCCGCGATGCGGGCATGGATGTGATCGACGGCGAACCGGCGAACTTCTATCGGCTTCTGACGGATGACAATGTCAGTGCGGGGAAACGGATCGAGGCGCGGAATCGACTCGACCGAGCCGGCATCGACGTCGATACGTTGGAAGACCAGTTCGTCACGTATCAGGCGATTCGATACTACCTGACAGAGGTTCGCGGTGTGAGCTATGACTCCGAATCAGAAACTGAGCAGGTTGAGCAGGAACGCGGGACTATCGACCGCCTCCGCAGCCGCGTCGAGACAATCGTTCGGGACACGGTCGACCGACTGAACACCGCAGACAAACTCACTGTCGGCGAGTATCGAGTGTTCGTGAGCATTGATATTCGCTGTCAGGACTGTGGAATGCGTTACAGTATCAGTGACCTTCTCGACCGCGGCGGCTGTGACTGTGAATAATCGCTCAATAAATCCGGTCTTTGAGGAGAGCTACAACCGGGTCAGATATCGGTAATCCGGTTGTAGCTATCTGAGAGCGCCTGTGCGTCCTCGGGGAGCAACGCGACAACGAGATAGGAGGGGAACTCAGCGAAATACTCAACGAGTGAAGCGATACGCTCCGAGTCGATTGCTTCGAGCGAGTCAAGCAACATGAATGGAACCTCCTCGTACACGTCGTGAACAAGGTAGCCCGCGAGTGCAAACACCAGCCCGGTCACTTCGCGCTCACTTTCGCTCAGATGGCCGACAGTGTCCTCGTAGACAGTTCCGCTGTCGGTGCTCCTAACGACGTGGAGGGTGAACGTCGACCCCGTGACGCTGTCGTCGCTATTATGGACTGGGTCATCTGGTGTGTCGGTCCGTTCAAGCCAGATCCGTTCGATATTACCATAACCGAGGATGTCGAGCAGGTCGTCCATCTTCTCGTTGAACTGGTCGGTCGCTTCGGCTTCGAGACGGTCGATACGCGACCGGAGGTCGATCAGTTCGTCAACCACCTCTTCCCGTTGCGCGGCCAGTTCGTTGTTCCGGCGGATCTCTGACTCGATGTCGGCGATTTCTTCGCTTACCTCGTCTCGTTCGGATTCGAGCCGGTCCAGTTCCAGTTCCAGTTCGTTCGCTTTCGTATGGAGGTCGAGCACCTCATCGAACTCTTCCGTCCGGAGCGTCGTGACCCGCTCCTCAAGTTCCTCGACGCGAGCCGAGAGGTTGTTGCGTCGCTCTCGGAGGTCAGTAACCGTCGTCTGCCGTCGCTCAATTTCTGCGTCAACGTCCTCAATTGTCGCCGTGAGTTCTTGTGCCCGCGTGCGTGTTTCCGCAATTTTGTCACGTTGGCCGGTCAGTTCATCGAGTTCATCTTCGATACTGCCGATCTCCGACACCATCTCCTGAAGATGGTCACGCATACTCTGGAGCGTCGACTCGATACGCTCCGGCTTCACCTGCGAGCCACAGGTCCAGCAGGTCGTCTTTGACCCCTTGTACAACTGATCAGTGATGTCACCCACGCTCTCGGGCTTTGCATCGATAGCGTCGGTTATCTCACGGTGTTCGCCGGACAGCAATTCCTCGTTGAACCCGATAACGTTCTGCAGTCGGGTGGTGTACTCTGAGAGTTCCCGCTTTCGTTCCCGAAGCCGGTCGATGTCTGATTCGAGCGCTTCGAGTCGTTCGGTCGGCGATTCCGGGAGGCCAGACCGTTCGACTGCGAGGTTACCCCGCTCGTCGCGTAACGCCGCAATACTCTCTTGCTCCGACTGAATATCATCTCGAACGCGTTTCAGTTCGGACCGAGTCGCCTGAAGTTCATCGAGAGCCGTCTCGAGTTCGTCCCTGTTTTTTTGAGTCGTCTGGAAATCTGCGTCCCGCTCGTCGATTCGGTCCTCCACTCGCTGGAGTTCGTCTCTGGTCTCAGCAATCTCGTCGCGTAGATCTGCCTGTTGCCGCTCGAGATCCGGGAGGTCACGCTTGAGCGACGCGATACGGTCGAGTTCCGCATCGATCTCTTCCTTGCGCTGTTCGGCCGCACGTATCTGTCGGTGGATAGATGCCACATCGACTGGCCGCATAATGATCTCCCCCCCCCCCCCCCCCGCCTCGTTGTCTTCGAGCAGGAACGCGAACAGGTCCGCAACTGTCGAGTCAGTGAGAAGGCCGAGGCCAGACCCGGCAACCCCGTCGTCAGTTCTGGTCAGTGTTCGGGTGTACGTTTCCTCTCCCAGTGAGAGTTCGACGCGCCCCTGGTCTGAGTCACCTTTCACGCTCGCCCACTCGCTCCCATGGGCGGCCATCACCGACTGAAGAAATGACGTCCGATTGGTCGCATTCCGGCCTCGAAGCACTGTCACCCCTGGTGGAACCTCGACTGTCGTCTCGTCGATCCCCCCGATCTTCTCGACGGTGACGGTTGCCACCTCCCCGGATACCGAGAGTGAACCCATATTTCGGTGTGTGCGAGTGACGGGCATAAGTACTATGACGCGCGTGGCACCGCCCATTCGGATTTTCACCCCAATAGTTGCCGGCGACTAACAAGCATATGTCTGTTATTCCATCGAATTCATGGCTATAGTTCCATGCAGAAACAATCGCCCAAATACAGATATCAAACAGTTTCGGTAAATAACACGCTCAAACGTGTATCTTTATATCACACAATGGGCGTAGCTGTCGATGTCGTTGACCATGACAGATCAAAACCGGGCCGAGAGTGCGCTTCGCGCTCACGTAACCTCCGTCAAGGAGGACCTGATGACGGGCGTATCGTTCATGATTCCCTTCGTGACTATCGGGGGTATCTTCCTCGCCGTCGCGTACGCGATAGGGGACACACAGGCAGTGTTCGAGAACACCGGCTCGGCAGGCTGGTTCCTCGCGCAGATCGGCGTAGCCGGGCTGACAATTATGGTTCCGATCCTCGGCGGGTACATCGCGTACGCCATCGCCGACCGTCCGGGACTCGCCCCGGGGTTCCTGCTGGCGTACATTCTCCAGCAGGGAAACGTCGTCGCCGAAGCGGCAACAGTAATCGGTATCTCCGGTGGCGAGGCCGGTGCCGGCTACCTCGGTGCAATCGTCGCTGGGCTGCTGGCTGGGTACGTCGCACGCTTCTTCAAGAACCTCGATGTCCCCGAGTTCATCCAGCCGATGATGCCGGTGTTGCTAATCCCTGTCGCAACGATGGCAGTTCTGACGCCGATCATGTTGTTCGTTCTGGGCGTCCCCGTCGCACTCGCTAACGAGGGGCTGACGTCCTTCCTGCAGTCGATGCAGGGCGGTCAGGCTATCGTCGTCGGCCTCATCCTCGGCGGGATGATGGCCTTCGACATGGGTGGCCCGGTCAACAAGGTCGCCTACGTGTTCGCGACCGGACTCATCACCGAAGAAATCTACGCGCCGATGGCGGCGGTGATGATCGGTGGGATGATTCCGCCGATCGGCCTCGCGCTCTCGAACTTCATCGCCCCGCACAAGTACGCGGCTGAGATGTACGAGAACGGAAAAAGCGGCGTCGTGCTCGGTCTGTCGTTCATTACAGAGGGTGCGATTCCGTACGCGGCCGCGGACCCGCTCCGCGTTATCCCGGCTATTGTCGCTGGCAGTGCTGTCGGCGGTGCGACATCGATGGCCCTCGGCGTCACGATGCCTGCGCCCCACGGCGGTATCTTCGTTGTCCTCCTGTCAAACCAGCCGCTCGCGTTCCTGGGCAGCATCCTGCTGGGTTCGCTTGTGACGGCTGTTGTTGCGACAGTTATCAAGCCGGACTTCGAGGACCGCGTCGACACCGGGGCAGAGACGAGCAGCACGCAACCAACGGATGACTAATTACGGTGAGTACAATGACAGACGCAATCTCAGCGGACGATATTGAAGAACTGATTCCGGCAAACCACATCTCGCTGTCCGAACCACCAGCGGAGAAGGAGGCGTGTATCGAGTCTCTGCTAGACCTGTTGGTCGACAGTGGCAGGGTCGAGGACCGCGACCGCGCACTCGAAGCACTGCTTGAGCGTGAATCGGAGACCACCACGGGTGTCGGCATGGGAATCGGGATTCCACATGCGAAGACTGACGCTGTGAGTCGCCCGTCGCTCGCGTTCGCCCGCTCGCAAGAGGGCGTCGACTTCGGCTCCATGGACGGCGAGCCTGCGACACTCGTCTTCATGATTCTCGTCCCGGAAGCCGGCGGCGAGGAGCATCTCAATATCCTCAGCTCCCTCTCTCGAGCCCTGATGCACGACGACGTTCGGGACCGACTCCACGCGGCGGCGGACGAAGCGACCGTTCAGGACGTACTCCGGGAGGCCATCGCATGACGGTCGAGCGCACTGTGACGATTGTTCCAGAAGCCGGTCTGCATGCCCGGCCGGCGTCAGCGTTCGTCCAAGCCGTCAACGACCACGAGGCTGAGGTCTCAGCCGGGCGGCCGGACGATGATCTCGTCCAGGCGGCGAGTATGATCGCCATCACCAGCCTCGGCGTCGGACAGGGCGATGATATCAAACTGGTCGCCGACGGCTCGGATGCAGAATCCGTACTCGATGAGCTGGAACGAATACTGACAACGCCGGAAGCGGAACTGGACACTGACGATGGCTGAACGCACGCTCCACGGGACCGGTGCCACGCCGCGCTCCGGCGTCGGGACAGTTGTCTGGTACGGTCGCGACATCTCGCTCCCGGACCCAGACGACGTGGAAGTCGATCCTGAGACAGAACGCCGGCGGTTCGCCGACGCGGTCGACACCGCCCGCGCTGAACTAGAATCTGAACGTGAGGCGACTGCCGAACGCGTCGGAGAGGACGAGGCCGCGGTGTTTGATGCGCACATCCAGTTCCTTGAGGACCCGACCATCGAGGACGCAGTCGAGACGATGATTGCCGATGGGGGCCCAGCACCCAACGCCGTGGACGCCGCGTTCGGCGAACACATCGAACAGTTCGAGGGAATGGACGGTCGAATGGCCGAGCGCGCAGACGACCTTCGTGACGTGCGTGACCGACTCCTCCGTCTGCTGACGGACGGCGAGCGGGTCGGCCTCGGTGACCTACCGGCGGGCAGTGTCGTCCTCGCCGAGCGGTTGACTCCCAGCGACACGGCACAACTCGACCCAGAACGCGTCGCCGGCTTTGCCACAGTCACTGGAGGGCGGACGTCCCACGCAGCTATCTTCGCCCGTTCGCTCGCTCTGCCAGCCGTCGTCGGTATCGGGACAGATCTCGACACCCTCGAAGACGGAGCAGAGGTCGTGGTCGACGGCGACAACGGGACCCTGCTGGTCAGTCCTGACGACTCCGAACGAGCGGCCGCAGCGAACGAGTCAGGAGCCGCTGTCGTCAATGATTCAGTCAAAACAACTGACGGACGACACGTCGAAGTGGCGGCAAATATCGGCCAGCCGGCGGAACTGGAACCCGCAGCAAAACGGGGTGCTGACGGCGTTGGCCTCTATCGGACCGAGTTCCTCTTTCTCGACCGCGAGACGCCCCCCTCGGAGGACGAGCAGTACGAGGCAATCCGCCAAGCGCTCGACACGTTCCCAGATGGGCGCGTCGTCGTCCGGACGCTGGATATCGGTGGCGACAAGCGTATTCCCTATCTCGACCTGCCAGACGAGGAGAACCCATTCCTCGGCGAACGCGGAATCCGGCGCTCACTCGCACCGGATTCGGACCTGTTCGCCACACAGCTCCGTGCGCTCCTACGCGCTGCCGCGGATGGGGCGGGGGACCTCGCCATCATGTTCCCACTGGTGGCCACTATCGAGGAACTCGACGCCGCACTCGACGCGCTAGAGGCGGCGGCCGGTCTTGACGACTACGACGCCGACGCCGTTGATCCCGAAGTCGGCGTTATGATAGAAACACCGAGTGCCGCCTTCATGGCCGACGAACTCGCCGCACGAGTCGATTTCCTCTCTATCGGGACGAACGACCTCACGCAATATGTGATGGCCGCCGACCGCGAGAACGAGCGCGTCGGCGACCTGCACGACCCGACTCATCCGGGCGTCCTCCGCGCCATCCAGCAGACAGTCACCGCAGCCCACGCCGAAGACATCTGGGTCGGGATGTGTGGCGAGATGGCAGGTGACCCAGATTTGACAGAGTTACTTGTCGGTCTCGGCCTCGACGAACTCAGCATGAGTGCCGTGACGATTCCGGAGGTCAAGACGGCCGTCAGCGAAACCTCGTACAGTTCCGCGAGCGAGCGCGGGGACCGCGCCCAACTCGCCGCAACGCGCAGCGAAGTCCACACCACACTAGACACATGAAACTCGTCGCAGTCACCTCCTGCCCGACTGGGATCGCACACAGTCAGATGGCAGCCGAGAACCTCGAACAGACAGCCGAAGAACAGGGTTACGATATCAAGGTGGAAGTTCAGGGTGCGATGGGCGCGGAGAACGAACTCTCCGATTCCGACATTGAAGCCGCCGACGCCGCCATTATCGCCTCCGATACGTCGGTCAGTCAGGACCGATTCAGCGGTGTCCCGCTAATCGACGGACCGTCAAAGACGCTGTTAACGACGCTGAAGGAATGATTGCTGACGCTGTCGAAGCCGCTGACGGCGACACGCCCGCCACAGAGACCGACGTTGGCAGTTCCGAAGCCTCGGCGGGGCCGGACCAGCAGCGCCGGCGCGGCGGCGATCGCTCGAAGAGCCTCGTTGCGCGGCTGAAGCGTCTGTTCAGTTGAGGCGCGGGTTTTCACACCGAGAAGTGACAGCTCCGATTGACAGACCGAACACGTCTCTGGTCACCAAACTGACCGTCTCGGTAGCGGTCCCGGCTAGCTTATTTGTCCGCATCTAAACAGCTGGGCGCTCTGTGGCCACCAGCAGACGGGTCGAGGAGGTACCCGAAGGCCGTCGTCCCAGACTCCGGGCCGGCCTCCAGTTCTAGCGTCTGTCGCTCCTCAGTGACGCCGAACTCGGGGAAGTACTCGGTCGTCGTCGTCCGAACGTCACTGACGCCGAGCGGATAGACGCTGAGTAGGGCCGAGCTCTCGTCACTGCCAGTCGCCCGCACCGTTCCCGAGTCCTCGACTGTGACAGCGACCTCCGGATGGAAGTGGAGTCGGGAGACGCTTGGTTCGGTTTCTGTGTCGGGTCCCCGAAGTTCGTCCCGAACCAACCACCAGTCGTCGCTGGCGAGAATCGTCCTGTCGTGCCGGTACGACGCCGGTGCTGCGGCGGCTGTCTCATAATGCCCCCTGAAGAGAGTTGGGTCGGCCCCCTCGTATTCGGCCGTCGGTTCCGTCCGCGCGCCCATCAGGTACTTGCCGCCGATTTCGATAGGCTCCGTCTCGCCGACCTGGACGGTGTTATGGCCGGCAACGCTTCTGGCGTACTGCCGCCGCTCGTTGTCGGCGTAATCGTACACGCCGGTATCCGTGAGCACGCGCTGTCCGTCGACCCAGAGCAGGACGCTCAGCATGTCGTTGTGGGAGTGACCCGGCAAGTTGGAGGGCCCCACCGGCCCACCGTCTACCAGTAACTGCCCGTGGTCGGTGTCGAGCCAGTAGTACCCCGTCTCGCCGCCCATCGGACTGTGTGACGGGACCGGGCGGTCGTCGGCCCCGAACCCGACGGCCCCGGCGTATCCCAGGCAGGCCGTCAACGGGAGCGACTGCCCGAACACGGCGTCGTTATACAGCGGGAGCCGCTCATCCGGCGGTGAGAGGTATCGCAAGTACGCTACGGCCTGTTTCGCTGACCGATCACTGGCTGCCAGTAGCGAGCAGGCCGTCACGAACCGCGTTGTAACGATTGCATGGTACATCGGCGACCGTTCATAATGGCCGCCATCAGCAAGGAACTGTTTAGCCCCTGTACGGCCGAGGACAGAGATCCCGTCCGAAATCCAGGACGTGTCAGCCTCTGGGAAAGTGAGTCCAGCCATGAGCAGTGCGAGCCCGTTCTCGATGAGGTGATTACCGCCGACATCAGCCTCGATGTGGTTTGCGAGAAAAAGCGAATTGCGATATATCTCTCGGGCAAGTGCCTCAGTGAGTCTCTCTGGAACGTCTTCCTGGGTGTCCCCAGTCCGCCACGCGAGGTATCGGGTGAGTGTTTGTATGCGGAGTGACACTGCCCACGGTGTCCACGCATTTCGAAGGTATCCTGGCTGGCCGATCTCCATACTATCGGCCCAGTCTCGCACCCACTGGTCGAACACCTCGACAATCCTGTCCGGGGCCGACTGTGAGCCCATAAACCCAAGCGTCGCCCATCGGAGTGGTTCGAACGCGTATAGTTTCAGCGGCCAGAGTAGCGGATAGTTGTCGAACCGGTCGTCAAACCAAGTAGGATGCTCCGGCGACCGGAGCTGTGTGGTCCTGTTAAGGAACGTCAGGGTACCGTCGGCCGCCTGGCGGCTCCGTTGCTGGAACATCTTGACGGTCGCCTCCGAAAGTTCTGCACGAAGCAGGCCAAGGTCCGCTTTGATCGGACTGGTCCCCACCGAGAGGGTTCGAGGAATCGCTGCGTCGTATTGCCCGTTGAAGTCGAGCGGGAGTCGTGTGAGCAAGGTGTTACGAGTCGTCCGCTCGGCCATCCCAAGCACCTGTGCAGACTCCAACTGTGTGAGCGTGTGTCCGTACAATCTGACCGCTTTCGGAAGCGTCTGCAGGTGCTCAGTCATGGTCGGGATCTGGAGTCGTACACGATTCCCGTCGTTCACTCACTGTCAATGTCCGAAAAACCTCACCAAGTTGACCCGCGATGGCTTGCCGGTCATACTCCTCGGATACGACTCGATGTCCATCTTGACCCATCGCCACCCGCTTTTCGGGGTTTTCGAGGAGGGTTTCAATCGCTACCGCAATACTTTCTGGGTCGGGTTCCGTGTGGATCCCTACGTCTGTATCCGTTGTGAACCGCTTGATTTCCCCCCGCCCGGTGACAACGACGGGTAGCGAGCAGGCCATGTACTCGTACAGCTTCGTGGGTATTGCATAGTCCAGTTCTGGACTGTCTTTTATTGGGGCCAATCCGACAGTTGCACTGTCGAGGATCTCCGGGATTCGTTCACGGTCCACCAGTCCAACAAATTCGACGCGGTCTTCAAGCCCAAGTCGTTCTGTCACACTCTTGAGCCGAGACACCTCGTCCCCGTCGCCGACCAACTGAAGCAAGGCGTTGTCACTTGAAACGTGTTGCATTGCCCGGATACACGGTTCGAGTGCCTGTGCACTCCCAATATTCCCGGTGTATACGATTCGCGAGTCGTTATTTTCAGGAGTCGATACCGAGGAAAACCGGTCGGTGTCAACACCGTTCGGGACGACTCGAACCCGATCCCTAAGTTCGCTGCCGTACGTGTCAGCGACTGCATCTCTAAGTGTCTCAGTCGTTACCGTAATGCGATCAGCCGAGTGTAACGCGAGACGCTGGAACGTGCGGCCGGCCTTTACCAGTGGACTATCTGCTGGAATGTATCCAAGGGCGATTGAGTTCTCAATCCACAGATCGCGGACATCGATTACCCATGGATTCCCGATGGCAGCAGCCACAAGTCCGGGGAACCCAGTAGTGATTGGCGGTGTAGATGTCATGACAACGTCATACTGCCGGAATTTCACGACTAGCCAGAGTGCCGCATGCAGTGCGAATATAACGTAGTAGGGAAGTCGACGAAGCAGAGAGGGGTTCTCTCTCTGTGGCTGCCATGTCCACAAGCGGTGGACGATCACGCCCTCATCGCGTTCTGTCTGCTTGCGCTTCCAAGTTCGTTCGAAGTTTCCCGGTGGGTAACAGAGAGACGGTGCCAGAACGGTCACGTTGAACTCATCACCGAGATTAACGGCTGTGTCGTGAATTCTGGATGCATTGCCGCCCTTTTCAGGCGGATACCGCTGAGAGACGATGACACAGTTAGTCGTCATTGTCGTGAAGTGTGTACGTCGACTGTCTCACTGTCAGATGCTTCTCGTTCCATCTTGACGACGGTCCCGTGTCCGCTGGCCGGTCGCTACTCATCGACATCAAGCCATTGCACTGTATCCCTGACGGGGGTATTAGTATACGTCTGATACTCCTNCGGCATCCTGAATCTGAATCCAGTATATACACTGCTAAAGCGTTATATGTTGACTTATCGGACGCGCACAGCCTTGAAGAAAACGGGCTGTTAGACAAAACATGGTCAAGCTATCAAAGTACATTTTAATAAAGTATTTTGACCTGATTGGCAAACGAACAACGTGACAGACGCAACAAGAGGGGTCCCAGTCAAATTATTCAGGTTCTCTACAGGCTACGTGAATTATCCGGTAACGGCTTCACAAATAGGATCTGGTCGATAAATCAAACCCCCAATATCCG
>JGI12329J12844_1000270_pt1 | contig 13545 bp, 9 predicted proteins | sample A23E3SouthBayCA_FD_12844 | JGI IMG/M metagenome (IMG submission 12844)
TCTCAGGCTTCCAGTTCGTCCTGCCAGTCCCGGACCTGTGTGGCGCTGACGCCCTGTACCTCGGTCGCGACGATGTCGGGGTCGGCCTCCCGCAGCGCCGCCAGCGAGTCGACGCCGGCGTCGCCGAGCTTTTCGGCGGTCGCCGAGCCGATACCGTTCAGGTCTTCCAGATCTTCGATGGCGGTGCGGGCCTGATACTCCTCGTAGTTACAGATGGGACAGCCAAGCTCCCAGGGGTCGTCACTGTCGGCGTCGATGACCAGCTCCGGCAGGTCGTGTTCCTCGCAGAACGCCTCGGTCACCGAGATGTCGCCGTTGCGTGGCAGCGGCAGCGAGTAGTCACAGTCGGGGTAGCGCGTACAGCCGACCAGCCGGGAGCCCGAGCGGAGGTGTTTGATTGCGAGGTCGCCGTCGTGTTCCGAGCCACACTCCGGGCATGGCCCGATGACCTCGTCCTCGCTCTCGTCGGCCTTCTCGGCCTCACAGCGGGGACAGCCGTGGACAAACGTGTCCCGGCCGGCGAGCATCTTGACGTGGTGCATGTCGTGTTCCTCGCAGTGGTCTTCGAGCACCTGCGGCTCGCCCGTCGACGGGAGCGGGAGCGTGTTACGGCACTCGGGGAAGCCGTCACAGCCGACGAAGTACGACCCCTGGCGCGAGCGCCGGACCAGCATGTCCTCACCACACTTGGGACAGGGACCGAGCGTCTTGTCGGCTTTCAGCGATTCCTGGAGGTGCTCGCCGATTTCCTCGCGGGAATCGCGAAGNTCNTCGAACACCCGCTTGAGCATCTCGCGGGACTCATCGGCCACGTCGTCGAGCGTGGCCTCGCCGTTGGCGATGGCGGTCATGTCAGCCTCTAGCTGGGCGGTCATCTCGTCGCTGACGACGTGGTCGGCGAACTCCTCGGCGGCTTCGACGACGGCCATCGCCAGCGTCGTCGGCCGGGGCGGGTCGCCCTCGATGTAGCCGCGGTCGTACAGNTTCTCGATNGANTTGTGGCGGGTTGAGTTGTGAACTACTGCACCGCCATTNACGGCGAAGTTTGGCGCGTTCTCGCTGACAGTGAGGTCGTACACCGGACCGTCGTACTCGCGGCGCTCGACATCTTCAACGGTGACCGACGACGGTTCGCCGCGGAGTGTCGCGTATACGGACCCTTCGAAATCGGCTGCAACATACTGAACAGTTCTGTTCTCGTCTAGACTTCGATTGCTCCCCTCAATTTGTTTTTCGATGTGACCGCTCTCGCGCAGTTCGCGGAGATACTTGTTTACGCTGCCCCGGGTGACGCCGAGAGTCTGGGCGAGCGCGGCACTCGTCTTCGGCTCCTGCCGAATCGCCTCCAGTAGCTCCGCTTTCCTCGTAGTTACGTCGTACGCGTCGAGCGCGTCGAGTCCTCGATAGAACTTCTCGTCAGACGCAATGGGTATTCTATCGAGGAACTGCTCGAGGTTCCGCCGCCCCCGAATGTGGAGTTTGTGCTGGTCGGGGGCCAGTTTCGTTTCAATACCCATCTCCGCGAGCATTTCTCCAACGCCTGTCAGAAGCGTGTGGTCCGTGTTTGAAATAAAGGCCTTCCCTTCTCGGGAAATGTGACCCTCATCGTCGAACAGTGCACCAACGAACGCTGGCCGAACTGCGTCCGGAAGCACCGGCGTTCCGTTCTCAGTTACGGCCTCCAACACGCACACGAGGACACGCCCGACCGCTGATGGAACATCGACCTGATACTTTCGCTTGTGATGTGACTCTCGTCCCGGACGGTCGGTGACGGTCGGCTCGATATCGAATAGTCGTTCAATATCCCGAGCGAATCGCTCTATCAATGCCTCATCTGTGTTGTGATACCGCACGTCAACGACGTTCTCATCGTCGTTGCGGTGTATCGAGCCGTCACCCAAGAGGCAGCCAATGACCTGCGCCAGTTCCGGTGACCACTCCAAGGGGAATGGATTCTCGAAGCTCGTCTCGTAATTCAGCCCGTGAATTCTGTCCGGCCTGATATCCAACTCGCCAAGCAACCAGACGGGGACATCCTTTTCACCGCGTTCGTATTTGCCAACCGCAGAGCCGTAGGAACCGTATCGCTCGGCAAACGCAGTCTGGCTCTCGTCACGCGCCGCTCGTTGTGCCGCGAGTTCTGTTCCGCAATCGACGCCGTAGAGCTTCGAGTGCTTGTCGCAGTCCGCAGCGAACGTTTCCCACGAAAGCACCGTTTCGTCGGATGGTTCGACCATCGTGTCCGGCGGTCTACGAGCCGCGACGAGGTCGGTTCCCGCCTCGATATCCGACGCTGGACGGACTGTGACTTCGCCGTCCTGCCGGATGTACATCGGGTGGTCGTCGGTAACTGTAACCGCTCCGCGACTGGTTTCGATTGTTCGAACGCTCTCATCGTCTCTCAACGGCCGCTCACTGACGAGCGTTGATTCCTGTTCGGAGACACGTTCAGTCGCTTCGTCAAGCGAAAGGACCGTCGGTGTCTCCTTACTGACCGCAATATCTGTGTCTCCGTCAGCGAGGACGACCTGTCCGTCGCTAAAGAGCGAGTCGACTGTCTGTCGCTCGATATCTCCGTTTTCAGACCTGACAAGTACGTCACTGTCCGCTGTGAGGCATTTCGTCCCAAGCCCTTTGTCCTCCATCGTCTGGATGAGCCGCGACTGGCCGTAGCGACGCGGCGGCTGGGTCTGCTTGGCCTCCATCCGCACCTCAGAGATGGCCAGTTCTTCGCCTTCCTCCACGTCAGGGACGTGGTTCTCGCTGGCGCTGGAGTAGGGGTACACCTCGTGGTAGCCCGGCTCGACGAGGCGCTTGCCGTTGGCTTTCAGCGAGCGGCCGCCGGCGTCGGCGACGACACGGAGGTGCTCCCACGTGGCGGCCTCGGCGACCGTCGCGAAGAAGCGCCGGACGACCAGTTCGTAGATTTCCCACTCGTCGTCCGAGAGGTCGGCCTTCGGCGGAATCTCGCCGTCGGGTGAATGGGCGGGTGGTCGGTGGTCTCCTCGTCGCCCTCGGTGGCGGTGATGTCGTCTTGCTCCAGCAGCGCCTCGGCGTCCTCGCCGAAGTGTCCGGCCCCGACGAACTCATCGAGCAGGGCATCTTCTTCGAGGTCGTCCGGGTAGACCGTGTTGTCCGTTCGGGGGTAGGTGATGTAACCGGTGGTGTACAGCTCCTCGGCGATTGACATCGCCTGCTGGGCGGAGTAGCCCAGTGAACTCGCAGCGGAGATGAAGGCGGTGGTGTTGAACGGCGTCGGCGGGCTGTCGGTGCGGGTCCGGCGGCGGACGCTCGTCACCGTCGCCGCGTCGACGTTCGTCAGGTCGGCGTAGGCGTCGTCGGCGTCGTCCTCGACCCAGACCCGTTCTGCCTCTTTCCCGTCGTCATCGTAGAAGTACTGGGCCTCGAACCCCGAGCCGTTCTTCTGGAGGTCGGCGAAGATCTCCCAGTAGTCCTCTGGGTCGAAAGCCTGAATCTCGCGCTCGCGGTCGACAATGAGTTTCAGCGTCGGCGACTGGACTCGGCCCACAGAAATGAAGTCGTCGCCCAGTTGCCGGGCCGACAGCGAGAGAAAACGAGTGAGTGCTGCGCCCCACACGAGGTCGATAATCTGACGCGCCTCGCCTGCAGCCGCCAGGTCGAAGTCGATGTCGTCGGGGTTTGCGAAGGCGTCGCGGACCTCTCGCTCGGTGATCGAAGAGAAGCGCACGCGGTCGACGGGCGCGTCGGTTTCCTCACGGATGAGCTCGTAGGCCTCCTTGCCGATGAGTTCCCCCTCGCGGTCGTAGTCAGTCGCAATGGTGGCCTCGTCGGCCTCGCGTGCCAGTTGCTTCAGCGTGGTGACGATGTTTTCTTGCGTGGGTTCTTTCGTCACGTCGGCGTCGATGAGTTCGACTGGCTCTACGTCGCGCCAGTCGTTGTACTCCTCGGGGAAGTCGACGCCGACAACGTGCCCGGAGAGACCAACGACGCGGGTGTCTCCCCACCGATAGACGTTGACGCCGTTTCGCCGATTCGCGGACGCGCCCCCTTCTGAGAGGATCTCCGCGATGCGGCGAGCGGCGTTGTCCTTCTCGGTGATAATCAGCCTCATCGGACACCACCTGTCTCTGTCATTACCCGTCGGTACGGAGTCAGTTGTTCTAAAGGCTTTCGGGAAAATCAGGCGACAGCGCGGGTGTGCGGGCGCTTGCGGGGCCGCTCGCGCTCGCGCGGAGGTAGCCCCATTATCAATTCGGCAGCGGTCCAACGCAAGTGGGCAGCTGTGGCACCACTCATCACTTCGACGCACTCTTGCCACTGCCTCCCCGACTGCCGGTATGGATCGCCGGACGACCAAACTCCTCCGCGGAACCGCCGCCGCACTCGTCTTTGCGACGGCGGCGTTTCACCTCTGGTGGGGACTCCCGCGAAGCATCATCTACGCGCAAGCGATAGAGGGACTGTTCGGCCGGGGGCTCCCGCCGGACCCTCGCCCGTTCCTGTTCGTCGCCTTCGCCGCGGTGTTGCTCGCCGGCCCGTATCTCATTACACGGGGCGTCATCGGCCTGCGGAACGCCTATATCGCCGGGACGCTCCTCATGGTCGCATCCATTGCCGCGTGGGTGTTCTGGCACGCCACCGGCCACGGTGCCTTCCTCGTGGATGGGTTCTCCGCACCGTCGTCCGGGAGCGGCGGCCACCACGGCGGGAGCACTGCCCTGCTGATACTGGACCATTTCAACACCGAGCCGACCGAGTCCGCGATCAAAACCCTCGAAGCGCTCGCCGCTGCGATACTCGTCACACTGCTGTGGAAAGACCCTGCGATTATCCCGGGCGAGCGACGTGACAGCGTCGAGTCAAGCACGTCGAGCGAATCGTAGCGCGCAGCTCAGCGTACTGGACAGTAGGATAGCCTTATACGGTAACCACGCCTGTAGAGTTCAGGACCGACTCGGCAAGGGAACGGCGGTACCCTGACATTTATTATCAGTAGTGTGTCTCTTGTTATTGGATGGAAACTTCTATCCCGGACGTGATATGGGACACAGGGATGGACCGGGTGTTTGAGGCATTGTTTACCCGCCGTCGTCGAATGATTCTGTTCATGCTGAAGCAGGATAGTCCACGGCAGATTGTCGACTTTCTGCCAAGAAGTGTCGGCGCTCAGAGTACTGAAACTGAACTCCGTCACGATGACTTACCCCGTCTGGCCAGTTTAGCGTACATCAACTGGGACCGAGCGGCCGATGAGGTATCACGAGGCCAGCGATTCGACGAAATAGAACCGATGCTCGAGTTGCTTGAGAACCACGCCGATGAACTGCCGGACAACTGGCCACAGCGATGACTGCAGCAATTCAGGCTCGCCACTGCACCACCAGGCCGAGTAGGACGCTATCTTAGCTCTCCAGTTCCTCGCGCAGCAACCCATTCACGTCACCGGGGTCAGCGCTCCCGCCGGTTTTTTGCATGACCTGTCCGACGAGGAAGTTGATTGCGCCGCCCTCGCCGCTGTGGTAGTCTTCAACGGCGTCGGGATTCTCGTCGATAGCTTCCACGACAGCCTGTTGGACCTCGTCGCCGGAGGTCTTGCCCAGTCCCTCGCGGTCAACGACGGTGTCGGGGTCGTCGCCCGTATCGAGCATCTCTCGGAGCACAGTCTCATGGGCGTTTTTGGCCGTAATTTCGTCCTCGGCGACGAGTGCCACGAGCTGGGTCACCTCATCGAAGCGGTCGTCAATGTCGGTGATGGCCATGTCGCGGTAGTTCAGTTCGCCAAGCAGGTTGTCGGCGACCCACGTCGCGGCCAGGTTGGCGTCGAAGCGCTCGGCCACGTCCTCGAAGAAGTCCGCGACCTGTTTCGTGCTCGTGAGCTTCGAGGCGGCTTCCTCGCTGAGCCCGTACTCCTCGACGAACCGCTCGCGGCGGGCGTCGGGGAGTTCCGGAATCGGCACCTCGTCTTTCCAGTGGCTAACTCGAAGCGGCGGCAGGTCGGCCTCCCGGAAGTATCGGTAGTCCTTCTCCTCCTCCTTCGAGCGCATCGACACCGTGTTGCCGTGCGTTTCGTTGAAGTGGCGGGTCTCCTGCTCGACGGCGCGGCCCGACTGGATGAGTTTTCGCTGGCGCGACGCTTCGAAGGAGAGCGCCTGTTCCGCGCCCTTGTGGCTTGAGATGTTCTTGACCTCGGTGCGGTTGGCGTCTTCGAGGACNGACTTGTCGATGTCNCCGTCNTCGCCAACTTCGCTGGCGTCGACCATTGAGAGGTTCGCGTCGATGCGGAGACTGCCATCCCGCGTCGCATCGAACACGCCCAGATACTCAAGCACTTCTTCGAGTTTTTCGAGGAACGACCGGACCTCGCCCGGCGCACGGAAGTCCGGTTCCGTGACGATCTCCATCAGTGGCGTCCCGGCGCGGTTGTAGTCGATGAGCGTGTAATCCGCGCGTTCAATGGAGCAGGTGCGGGACTCAAGCGGGCCCGAGCCCTCACGGACGTGTTTGATCGAGCCGGGGTCCTCTTCGAGGTGTGCCCGGCGGATGTCGACGCTGCGGCGCTCGCTCTCGACGGAGAATTCGAGTTCCCCGTCCTGACAGATCGGCGAGTCGTACTGCGTTATCTGGAAGTTCTTCGGGAGGTCGGGGTAGTAGTAGTTCTTCCGGTGGAAGGTGGTCTCCGCCGGGATGTCGGCATCGATAGCCTTGCCGACCTTCACGGCGGCCTCGACCGCTCCCTCGTTGACCACCGGGAGCGCGCCGGGAAGGCCCAGACACACCGGGCAGGTGTGGGTGTTGGGTTCGGCATCGGCCACGTCGGTCGAACAGCCACAGAATATCTTCGTCTCCGTCTCAAGCTGGACGTGGACCTCCAGCCCGATGACGGCCGCGAGTTCGCGGGCTTCGGACGCTTGCGCAGTCATTGTCCGGGATTCGGTGGCGCGTGGCTAAAGGCTAACGACCCCATCCGCAGCAACTCCCCAGCCAGACCTGTATTCACTCTCGATAACGGCCCCGCCACTTTCAATACGGAGAATCAAATGTGTGGCAGTGTGACGATATCGGCGTTCATCGATACGGTTCCGTTAGCTCGGCGGACGCTCACGGTGTTTAACGACGATGAACCCGAGCCGCTAGTGCGGATGCTCAGGCGGATGGTTGACTCGCCGGCCGTCGAGGTTCAGGCTGGCGAGATGTCGCCAGAATCCCCCGAAAACGCCGTCGTCGTCAAGGACGCCGACGGCACGGAGCTGGCCGTCTCGTCGATCAGTGCGGTCGGCGCGTGCGTGTTGCTCGTCAACTCCGACCTGTATGTCACGGGAACGCGGTCTCTGGACGAGGTCGACACGCCGGCGGCGCTGTTGCACCTCGACGAGGTCCCCTTTACTGTCACGGGCAAGCGGAAGATGCTGCTCATCGAACTCTCGCGGTACATCGAGTCGCTTGGGTGGCAATCCGACGATAACACGCTCCACGCGGGGTTTCAGTACCTCTCTCGGATCGACGACGAGCGCGGGACCCGACGCGTGTACGACCGACTGGCCGACAGCGATACCGACCTGCACCTGTACGGCCTTCCGGACCGTGTCCCCGAACTATCCGAGGACCCTACTATCCATACTGAACCGCGTGACGAGCTCCGGGAGTCCTGGTTCGTCGTCAACACTGACTGTACCGCCGATATGAAGGGAGTCCTCCTCGCTGAACGGACCGGACCGAGCCAGTGGCGCGGCTACTGGTCGTTCGGCGCCGACCACGTCGACGAAATTTCGGCGTACCTCCGGAAGCGCTACTCACCGTGACACAGGCGTACTGTCCGTGCCCTGCGTCTCCCGTCAACTCTGCATAATGTATCACTCGGACTGCCAATGTCTGACGTAGGTATAAGTGTCCACAATGGCTGGGTTACGGATATGTGCGGCAACCGAGTCGAGGAACTCGAAACGCGCGTCAGAGAACTGGAAGCGTCGGTCGAGGGACTGACCGACGAACTCGTCGAATGTAAGGTCCGTATCCGGGAACTCGAAGCCAGCGTCGATGAGGACAACGGATTCAGCGCTGACGAGCCCGACTCGGAGGAATCGGCCGCCACCTCGACGGAGGCCGACACACCTAACACTGAGGATACCAACGAGATTGATAACAGGGAGGAGGCCGAGGCCGCGTCGGAGACCGAGACCGAAGAGGACTCGGAGTCCGACATCATCGTCGCGTAGGGCTGTCGGCTACATCACCGCATGCATATTAAAGAGCTCGTCCTCGACAATTTCAAGAGCTTCGGACGGAAGACCCGAATCCCGTTCTACGAAGATTTTACCACTATCAGCGGCCCGAACGGCTCGGGCAAGTCCAACATCATCGACGCGATTCTGTTTGCACTTGGACTCGCTCGCACCTCGGGTATCCGCGCCGAGAAACTCACCGACCTCATCTACAACCCCGGCCACGCCGACGAAGATGCCGAGTACGACGGCGAACGGCAGGCCAGCGTCGAGGTAATTCTGGCCAACGACGACCGGACGCTGTCCCGTTCACAGGTCGTCAACGCCGCCGGCACTGAAGATGTGGGTGACGTGGACGAGATCGCCATCAAACGCCGGGTCAAGGAGACCGAGGACAACTACTACTCCTACTACTACATCAACGGTCGCTCGGTCAACCTTTCGGACATTCAGGACCTGCTCGCTCAGGCCGGCGTCACGCCTGAAGGCTACAACGTCGTCATGCAGGGCGACGTGACCGAGATCATCAACATGACCGCCGGCTCCCGCCGGGAGATCATCGACGAGATCGCCGGCGTCGCCCAGTTCGACGCAAAGAAGGCCGACGCCTTCGACGAACTGGAGGTCGTGCAAGAGCGCATCGACGAGGCCGAGCTCCGCATCGAGGAGAAACAGGAGCGTCTTGATCAACTTGAAGACGAACGGGAGACGGCGCTCAAGTATCAGGACCTCCGTGACGAGAAAGAGGAGTACGAGGGGTACCGCAAGGCTGCCGAACTCGAAGACAAGCGCGAGGAACTGACAGCCGTTGAGGAGTCCATCGACGAACTCGAAAGCGAACTCACCGAACTCCAGACGGAACTCGACGAGCGCCAGGGTGCGGTCATCCGACTGGAAGACGAGCTCCACGAACTCAACCAGGAAATCGAGCGCAAAGGCGAGGACGAACAGCTCGCCATCAAGCGCGAGATCGAGGAGATCAAAGGCGACATCTCCCGGCTGGAGGACAAGATCGAGTCCGCCGAGGAAACAGTCGAGGCCGCCGAGAACGAGCGCCGGCAGGCGTTCGTCCAGATCGACCGCAAGCAGGAGACCATCGACGATCTTGAAAGCGACATCCGCGAGACGAAAGTCGCCAAATCCAACGTCAAGGCCGACATCGCGGAGAAGGAATCCGAACTCGCGGAGGTCCAGCAACGAATCGACGAGGTCGGCGAGGAGTTCCAAGAGGTCAAAGACGAACTGGAGGAGAAACGCTCGCGGCTTGAGACGCTCAAAAGCGAGAAGAACGACCTCCAGCGCGAGCAGGACCGTCTGCTCGACGAGGCCCGCCGGCGCTCGAACGCCGAGGACGAGAAGCGAGCGGCTATTGAGGAAGCCGAAGCCGAGATCCCCGACCTCGAAGCCGACATCGAGGACCTGCAGACGGAACTGGAGAAAGCGAAACAGAACAAGGCGACTATCGGCGAAGTCGTCGACGACCTCCGGGCCGAGAAGCGGGAGCTCCAGTCTGATCTGGACGACCTCGAAGACGAGATCAGCGCGAAACAGCAGGAGTACGCCCAGCTAGAGGCGAAGGCCGGCGAAGACGGNGACTCCTCGTACGGCCGGGCGGTGACGGCGATTCTCAACGCCGGCCAGGACGGCGTCCACGGCACCGTCGGCCAACTCGGCGGCGTCGACCCCGAGTACGCCACGGCCTGTGAGACGGCGGCCGGCGGGCGTCTCGCCCACGTGGTCGTCGATGACGATAGCGTCGGCCAGCGCTGTATCGAGTACCTCAAATCCCGTAGCGCCGGCCGGGCGACGTTCCTCCCTATCACGCAGATGCAGAACCGCTCGCTGGGGTCTCTGCCCAGCGCCGACGGGGTTATCGACTTCGCGTATAATCTCGTAGACTTCGACCGCGAGTACGCAGGTATCTTCTCGTACGTGCTGGGCGACACCGTCGTCGTCGACAGTATGGACACCGCCCGCGAGCTGATGGGCGACTACCGGATGGTCACGCTTGAGGGCGACCTCGTCGAGAAGTCCGGCGCAATGACCGGCGGCTCCTCCTCGGGCACGCGCTACTCCTTCTCGGGCGGCGCTGGCAAGCTCGAACGGGTCGCCACGCGCATCAACGAACTCGAAGACGAGCGCGCCGACGTGCGCGATGACCTCCGTGATGTCGAGGAGCGCCTTGACGACGCCCGCGACCGCGAGTCCGATGCGACCGAACAGGTCCGGGATATCGAGACGAGCATCGAGCGCAAGCAGACCGCGCTCGAAGACACCCGCGAGCGAATCGAGCAACTGGAAGCGGACCTCGAAGAAATCGCTGACGAGCGCGAGGACGTGGCCGACCAGATGGACGAACTGGAGGCCGACATCGAAGCAAAGACCGAGGAAATCGACGCGCTCCAACGCGATATCGACGAGCTAGAAGCCGAGGTCGAGGACTCGGAACTACCGGACCTGACCGACCAGCGCGAGTCGATCAAGGACGACATCGATGCGCTCGAAGACCGTCAGGGCGAACTCGACGCCGAACTCAACGAGTACCAGTTAGAGAAGCAGTACGCCGAGGAGGCCATCGAGGACCTCCACGACGACATTGAGGCGGCCCAGAACCGCAAGGCCGACCACGAGGAACGCATCGACGACCTCGAAGCGACGGTCGCGGAGAAGCAGGAGCTGAAAGGCGAGAAGGAACAGGCCGTCGCCGACCTCGAAGAGGAACTGGCCGAACTCAAGTCCGAGCGCGAAGACCTGAAAGCCGACCTGCAGGAAGCCAAGGAAGCCCGCGACGAGCAACAGGCCGCGGTCTCCGAAATCGAGCGCGACCTCGAATCTGAGCAGGAAACTCAGGAGCGTCTGGAGTGGGAAATCGATGAACTCGAAGCACAGGTCGGCGACTACGACCCCGAAGACGTGCCCGACCACGAGACGGTCGAGCAGGAGATTGACCGGCTGGAAACGGAGATGGAGAAACTGGAGCCGGTCAATATGCGGGCTATCGAGGAGTACGACCGGGTCAACGACGACCTGCAGGAACTCGAAGACAAGAAAGCGACGCTGGTCGAAGAGGCCGACGGCATCCGCGACCGCATCGATACCTATGAGGCCCGCAAGAAGGAGACGTTCATGGAGTCGTTCACGGAGATCAACGACCAGTTCCAGAACATCTTCGAGCGGCTCTCGAACGGCACCGGCCATCTCCACCTCGAAGACGAGGACGACCCCTTCGAGGGCGGGCTGACGATGAAGGCCCAGCCCGGCGACAAGCCGATTCAGCGGCTGAACGCGATGTCGGGCGGCGAGAAGTCCCTGACAGCGCTGGCGTTTATTTTCGCCATCCAGCGACACAACCCCGCGCCGTTCTACGCGCTGGACGAGGTCGACGCTTTCCTCGACGCGGCTAACGCCGACCTCGTCGGTGAACTGGTGGACGAACTCGCCGGCGACGCCCAGTTCGTCGTCGTCTCACACCGCTCGGCCATGCTGGAGCGGTCCGAGCGCGCTATCGGCGTGATGATGCAGGGCGACAACGTGAGCGCCGTGACCGGGATCGACCTCAGCGGTGAGGGCGACGGTGATGAGGAGGTTCCGGCTGATGACTAGCGAGGAGCCGACGGAGCAGCGCGACGGAGACTCCTCGGAACAGTCGAGCGGGGAGGGCGAGGCGCGCCCGGAGGAAGCGCCTCGGGGTAGCGAGCGGGGAGCGAATGTGACCCGCGAGCGCAGTGACCCGCGAGACGATGCCGATGACATCCCGCTCAACATCACCGGGCACGAGGACCGCGAGCCGCCAGGTGGCTCGGACGACGCGGCGGCGCTGCTGGGCGACTCCCCCGACCCAGACGACGAGACAACTGCACAGGACAGCCCCGAAAGCGACCGGACGACCGACGAGGACGAGGACGAAGACGTCGAACCGGTCGAAGTGCTGGTCCAGCTCGCGGACGACGGCGAAATCGACCCGTGGGATATCGACGTGGTGCGGGTCACCGACAAGTTCCTCCAGCGTATCGACGACGCGGACCTGCGCACGTCGGGGCGGGCGCTGTTCTACGCGAGCGTCTTGATTCGGATGAAAAGCGACGCGATGCTCGGCGAGGGCGAGACGGAAGAGGAGCCGGCCGAGCCGTGGGAGCAGGCAATGCACGAGGACGCCCCCATCGAGGACCCGGACCCCTTCGCTGCGCTGGAGTCGGAGATGGACCGACGGCTCGAACGCCGCCGCGCCCGCGGGATGCCACAGACGCTCGATGAACTCGTCCGGGATCTCCGCGACGCCGAACGGGAATCGTGGTGGAAGGAGTCCCGCGAGTACGACACCAGCGACTCGCCGAGCGGGTACGACCGCGGGACGCAGGAACTGGACTACCGCGGGGCCGACGACATGCGACTGGATGAGGAACCGTCGGCCGCCGATGTGACTGGAACAGCCCACGCCGAGAACATCGATGACATCATCGCCGACGTGCACGACGCCGTCCGCGAGCAGTACGACCAGGGCCGCGAAGAGGTGCTGTACCGCGAGGTCGACACGGCCGGTGGGTCTCGCGTTGAGACGTTCCTCGGATTGCTCTTTTTAGCTCACCGCGGTCAGGTCCGCCTCCAGCAGGACGACCTCTTTGGGGACCTCTGGATTCAGGACCCCAGCGCCGCGACCGGGTCGGACGAAGCCATCGCAGACTGAGCGAGCCAGTTGGGCGGCTCTACTGTGTCCAGTGGGGCCAGCAAACAGGTTCAAACGGGTCGAACCCTAAACGTTGGTAATGGCGACTCAGTCCTCGCCGCCGAAGTTACCTGACCCGGAAGCGCTCGCAGACACGTTCCACGTGTACGAGATCGACAGGACCGCCGAGGACGGCGTCCGGTATTACGGCGAGCCACTGACCGAGTCCGAACAGGTCATCCACCGCATCGCGCCGGCGTTCCGTCAGCGCGGGTACCGCGTCGCGCTCAAGCGGGAGATGGGCGAATGGGTGCTGATTGCCCACGAGCGGTCGCTCGGCGTCGACGGCATCCCGTGGTTGAACGTCGGGCTCGCCGTCCTGACGCTGTTGTCGACGCTGTACGCCGGGACCCGCTGGTACGGGCTGTCCGTGCTCGAAGACCCGACAGCCATGCTCAAGGCGTGGCCCTTCGCCGCAGCCGCACTGGGTATCCTCGCAATTCACGAGTTCGGCCACTACGTCATGAGCCGGTACCACGAGGTTGAGGCGAGCCTGCCGTACTTCCTGCCGTTTCCGAACGTGCTCGGGACGCTGGGTGCGGTCATCAGCATGAACGACCACATCCCCGACCGGAAGGCGCTGTTCGACATCGGCGTCGCCGGCCCGCTGGCGGGTCT
>JGI12329J12844_1000274_pt1 | contig 13511 bp, 12 predicted proteins | sample A23E3SouthBayCA_FD_12844 | JGI IMG/M metagenome (IMG submission 12844)
TCGTCGAAGACGACGTCGAGCGCTGACGTGCCGGGCGTGCGCAGGCGATACTGGCCGTCAGTCTTCTCGACGAACCGATCGAGGAGTTCGTCGAGGTGGTAGTTGAAGTGGCCGCTGTCGGAGAATCCGGCGGCCGACTGGAGTTCGGCGAACGACAGCGGCCCGGACTGCCACAGCGCCAGCAGGATCCCGATTCGGTTCTCGTCGGCGAGCGACCCGAACGCGGACGCGGCCTGCGCGACGTTGACGTCAGTGTCCCGGTCGACAGCCCTGTCGGTCATCGATAGGCCAGTTTCGGCGGCCGAACAGTTAGTTCCACGGATATCCGGTGTACGACTATTCACCGACCGCGACGAGCGGGCAGTCGACCCGCGATGACAGACGGCATTGAGGGCCTTGTACCGCTCGCTCGTCGCCGCGGCTACCGTCAGGTAACCGAGCACGCGGGGACAGCGGTACACGACGGTAGCCGAACAGAAATAGCCTTCAGGAGAGGTTTTTGCCCATCCAGCATAGACGCTGGGGTAGCAATGCACCATCCAGGGCCACCGCGGTTCACGACGGTTGGCACGGCCGTCGAACTCGCCCCGCGAAACCCGAGCGAGGAGATCGAACCCGCGATCGAGTGGTCGATCGTCGACGCACCGGACGACAGCGACGCGTCGCTCGGCTCGGACGCGGTCGAACACCTCACGCCCGATGAACCGGGTCAGTACCGACTCCGGATGACAGCCCCGGACGGGCCACACGAGTTGACCGTTCGAGCCTATCCGGACGTCAGCCGGCCGGTCCGCTTCGCTGTCGAGGCTGGGGAACTCCCCGAGGCCGAAGACGTCTGGATTTCGGCCCCGTTTAACGAGCACATCCTCGGTCGCGACCGCGCTCGATACGAAGACGGCCAGTACGTCTTCGAGACGGAACTGCCGCCGGGGCGACGCTCGGTGGCGTTCGTCCCCGACGAAGACTACCACTCGGCTGCCAGGGATGCCGTCAACATCGAGGGACCGGAACGCCCGCGGATCGAACTCGACGCGACCGTCGAAAGCGGGACGGTCGCCTTCGAAGCCGTGCCACGCGCCGGCCCGACGACCGACGAGCGATCCGGGGACCTCGACGTGGAGTTCTTCCTCGACGACCGGGACACCCTGGAGGGATCGCTGGCGATCGACGGGACGACCGCACGCTGTGAGCTGGCGGCCATCGAGGACTCGATCCGCGTTCACGCTGTCGCGGTCGGAGCGCGCCACTCGATCGCCGACACGGTAACGGTCTCGACGGACGGGGATGTCTCCTATCCGAACGAACCGCCCGCCTGGACGGACGACGCGACGATGTACGAGATCTTCACGCGATCGTTCACGGGCCAGGCCGACGCCAGTTTTCAGGCGCTCGAACGGCGCGTGCCCTACCTCGAGTGGCTCGGGATCGACACGCTGTGGCTGACGCCGATTCTCGAGTCCTACGCGCCACAACGGGACGACGACGGCTACGAGCGCGGCGGTCCCCACGGCTATCACACGCTCGATTACTTCCGGACGGCGCCCGATCTCGGCACGCGCGAGGAGTTTGAATCGTTCGTCGAGACCTGCCACGACCACGGGGTCCGGGTCGTCTTCGATCTCGTCGTCAACCACACGTCGAAACACCACCGGAACTTCCAGCTGGCCTCGGCGGGCGTCGAGGACTACGAGCAGTGGTATCGCTTCGACGACGACGGTAACGCCGAAAACTACTTCGCCTGGAATTCGATTCCGAACCTGAACTACGACTCGCTGGCCGTCCGCGAGCATATCCTGTCGGTCGTCGATGAGTGGGCGCCGGTCGTCGACGGGTTCCGGTGTGACGTCGCCTGGGGCGTCCCCCACGGCTTCTGGCAGGAAGTGCGGGACCGCGTGACGGCCGAAGACAGCGAGTTCCTGTTGCTCGACGAGACCATCCCCCGTGATCCGCTGGCCCACGAGAACGCCTTCGACCTGCACTACGACACGACCCTGTACGGTCGCCTGCTGGAGATCGGTCGGGGCGACCGGCCGGCCGAGTCGCTGCTTGAGGCGGTTCGGGCCGAGCAGCGCGAGGGGTTCCCGCCGCGGTCGATGCAGCTCCGATACATCGAGAACCACGACGAGGACCGCTACCTGGCCGAACACGGTCGTGACGCCCAGCGTGCCGCCGCGGCGGCTACGCTCACGCTACCCGGGATGCCGATGGTCTACTACGGCCAGGAGACGGGGATGACCCACTTCCGAAAGCCCATGGAGTGGGACGGCGACGACGAACTGACCCGGTTCCACCGCCGTCTGATACAGACACGAAACGAACACGGGGTCTTGCGCCGCGGCGACCTCGAAGACGTGGCCTTCGAGAGCGAGACGGACCGCGCCGTCGCGTTCGCTCGCGAGTATCAGGGACGACGCGTGGTCGTCCTGTTGCACTTCGGGAACGGAGCCGCCTCGGTGTCCGTCCGGGGGTCACTCGCAGCAACGGATCTCGTGACCGGCGACGCGATCGATGTCGCACGCGCCGGCGGGGAGACGACCGTTTCCGTGGCGACTGTCGCTGTACTCGAAGTCGTGGGCGAGTAGCTGTCGTCGCGGCAGACGCCTGGCTGACGCTCGCCGTCACCTTTGATACTGATGCGCCCCTATCTCTAGGCATGCACGGGACGCCGGGAGACGTCTTCGAGCACGACCGACTCCAGGCGATCTACGAGACGCGGTCGCTACTGATCATCGCGTTTGTCCTGGCGAACCTGGTGGGGTTGCAGCTGCTCAGGCTCGGCTTCCCGACGGCCGCCAACGCGGTCGTCACTGTCGCGGCGCTGCCGCTGGTGATCGTCGTCATCGGACTACTGCGAGAGACCGGTCGCTGGATCGGTCGTCACTGGCTGGTCGGCTGATCACAGTCGCTGGCCAGAATCGGTGGCTGACCACCAACTACGGGCGTCGATCGGAACCCCCTCAGTACGACCGCTCTTTGGGTTCGTAGGTTTCCTCGTCGCCCTCGAGGATGACGGGCTTGTAATAGAGTTCGGGCGACCCCTCGTTCCAGGCGAGCATGGTGTGTTTGATCCACTCGTCGTCCTTTCGCTCCTGATGGGCTTTCCGCCAGTGTGCGCCGCGGAACTCCTCGCGGGCGAGCGCGCCGACGGTGATCGCCTCGGCCAGATCGAGGATGTTGCGGGTCTCGATCGTGTGGATGAGATCGGTGTTGTACGTCCGTGAAGGGTCGGCGACGGCGACGTCCCGGTAGGCTTCTCTGGCGCGCTGGAGTTCCTCGAGTGCCTGTTGCAGGCCGTCCTCCTGCCGGAAGACGTTGACGTACTCGGTCATCGTCTCCTGGACGTCCGCCCGGACTTCCGCGTGGTTTGTCCCGTCTTCCTCGAGCAGTTGTTCGACGCGTTCGCGTTCACGCTCGACGGCGGTGTCCAGCACCGCCTCGGGTGCAGTCATCGCGCCATCGGCCGCGACGTCGCCTTCCGAGCCGTCGACGGCGCCGAGTTCGACAGACGCGTCGACGGCGGCGTCCTCGCTTCTGGCCGACGGACCGGTCTCGATTTTCGCTTTGGCCATGTCGCCTCCGGCAGCGTGCTTGCCGGCGCGCGCGCCGAACACGAGCAGTTCCGGCAGCGCGTTGCCGCCCAGCCGGTTCGCACCGTGCAGAGAGACGCAGGCGTTCTCGCCGGCGGCGTACAGGCCGTCGATGCAGGTCTGGCCGTTTTCGTCGGTCTCGATGCCGCCCATCGCGTAGTGTTGGCCCGGCTTGACCGGCATCGGCTCTTCGAGCCCGTCGACCCCTTCGAAGTCCTCCGCGAGGTGGAGGATGTTCTCCAGGCGATCGACGATGCGCTCCTCGCCGAGATGACGCATATCCAGGTGGACGTACTCGTCTTCGATGCCCCGTCCCTCCTGGACTTCGGTCAGCTCGGAGCGCGAGACCACGTCCCGGGAGGCCAGTTCCCCCTCGTTGTTGGCGTACCCGCGTTCGAACATGAACCGCTCGCCGTCGTCGTTGTAGAGGATCCCGCCCTCGCCGCGAACCCCTTCGGAGATGAGCACGCCCGTCGACGGCAGAGTCGTCGGGTGGAACTGGATCATCTCCATGTCCTCGAGGGGGACGCCGGCGCGGTAGGCCATCGCCGCGCCGTCACCGGTGTTCGCGACGGCGTTCGTCGTGTGGTCGAACACCTGGCCCAGGCCGCCCGTCGCCAGGACGACGCCGTTCCGCGCGTGGAAGCCGGCGATCTCGCCGGATTTGATCTCGTAGGCGACGGCGCCGTGACACTCCCGATCCTCCGGGTCGTCGTGATCGGTCACGGCGAGGTTCATCACGTACCACTCGTCGTAGACGTCGATCCCGCGCTTGACGGCCTGTTCGTACATCGTGTGCAGCAGGTGATGGCCGGTCTCGGCACCGGCATAGGTCGTCCGCGGGAAGGACAGCCCGCCGAAGGGACGCTGCGAGACCCGGCCGTCGTCCTCGCGGGAGAAGGGCATGCCCCAGTGTTCCAGCTGGATCACCTCGTCGGGCGCGCTCTTGGCGAAGGTGTCGATCGCCGGCGCGTCGCCCAGATAGTCCGACCCCTTCATCGTGTCGTAGGCATGCAGTTCCCAGTCGTCGCCCTCTCGAAGCGCAGCGTTGATACCGCCTTCCGCTGCGCCGGTGTGGCTGCGGACGGGATGGAGCTTCGTGACGAGCGCCACGTCCGCGCCTTCCTCGTGGGCCGCGATAGCCGCCCGAAGGCCGGCGCCGCCGGCACCGACCACGATCACGTCGTACTCGTACATTGATTATCGTCCATACGGATCAGCGTGACTTCAGGTTTTGCACTACACGGTGGCTCCGGTCGTCCCTGGCGGGGTTGCACGTCACTGGAGTTCGAGACGGAGCGAGTCACAGAGCGCGTCGACACCTTCTTCGTCCCGGATACGGCGCTGGCGATCCGCGCCGCTCTCGCCTTCGTACAGCTCGCGGATGCCATCGACGCCCAGCCGATCCGCTTCTCGGTGGACGACCTCGCCGAGATCGACCGTCCCGTCGCCGTCACGGGCAAGAAACGACGCGTCGTGGCCGTGACGGGTCGCTCGCCATTTGTTCTCATCAAGTAGTTCGCGCCGCATGTCGGTCCCGGATTCGCCGTCGTCGTATCGGGCAGCCAGGTCGAGCACGAGCGCGTGAGCGTACTCGACGAACGCCATCGTCCGATCGGGGTCGGCCTGTCCGTCCGGCGCACGGACCTCGACGGTACCGTATTCGGTGTGGGGACGCACGTCGAACCACAGTTCCCCACGATCGTTGATCGAATCCGTCTCCACCATCTGTCGTTCGAACGCCCGGTACTCCGCGATCGAGTCGAAGGCCGTCGGCACGCCCGTGTTGGGCAGCCCCTCGAAGATCTTCGCTCGCGCCGAGGCGAGTCCCGTGTCGTATCCGTTCCAGTAGGGGGAGTTGGCCGACAGCGCCAGCATGATCGGCAGGTACCACCGGAGTTCGTTCGAGATCCACATGGCCTTGTCACCGTCGTCGACGCCGACGTGGACGTGGACGCCGGCGGTCGTGTTGCGGTGCTGCGGGTACTGGATCCGGTCGAGTTGCTCCCGGTAGCGCGGCTTCTCGGCATGTTCGAGTTCCCGCCATTTCGCCAGCGGATGCAACCCCGCGGCCGCGATGCCGAACCCGTGGTTGCGCGCGTGTTCGAGCAGCGCGTTCCGGATCTCGAGGACGGCCTCGCGTGCGTTTTCCGGCTCCTCGATCAGTCGTGTCCGGGTCTCGATGACTGTCTTGAAGAGTTCGTGGTCGATGCGGTCTTCGAGCACGGCGGGCGGATCGGATTCGTAGACCAGTTCGTCCGATCCGGCGGTCGGCCGGCCCGCGTCGTCGACGACGTAGAACTCCTCCTCGATGCCCAGCGTTCCCAGGCGGGTGAACGGCGACTCCGTGCCCGTATCCATCGCTACCACGCGTTTGGTTTCGGCCGGCTAAAACCTTCCCGTTACCGCCGGGTTATTGCCGTGGTGTCGCGATCACACCCAGGTGGTCGTCGTGGTACGGTTCCAGACGCCCGCGGTCGAGGATCTCGTAGCCCGAGGAGAGTGTCTCACAGACCCCCTCGAAGACGCTCTCTGGATCGGCAGTCACGTCCTCACTGCGGGCCTTGATCGCCATGAGCAGGCGACCGTCGGGTTCGAGGAACTGTCGGTTCGCGAGCGCAACCTCTGCCTGGCCGCGCGTGGCAACGTCCTGGACGAGCACCTCGACCGGCTCGACGACGTGGGCGTAGGTCTCGGGCTTGCGAGCGTCTTTCAACAGCGGAAACAGCCGGTCGCGGTCGGCGGCGACCTCGATCAGATCGCGGGTCGGTCGCGGGGCGAACTCGACGGCGTAGGTCGGGCCAGCGAAGTCAGCGATGTGACTGACGGTCGTCCCGCTTGCGGCACCGAGATACAGCACGCGCTCGCCGCCCTCGAGGCCGTGCTCCAGGCCGTCTTCGAACATCGCGCCGACCTTCGAGCGGTCAGGATCCCAGCGTCGCCACCCGTCGACGGTCGGCTCCTCGGAGACCTGCGGCCCGCGTGTCGCGAGCGACTCCCGGCCGTCGAACGAGCGGCGCTGAACGCCCTCTGGGAGGCTCATTCGTTCTCACCTCGCGCCCGAATCGTCGCGATGCGGTCGTCGAGTTCGGCCTCAAGTTCGGGCCGGCGCTCGCCGCTGTAGTGGTCGACGCGGGCAGCGAGCGTCAGTTTGCCCGCCAGCGCCCGCGCCGCCGAGCCGCGATGTTCGGGGTCGGTCCCGCGGACGTACTCGTGGGTGTAGATGACCCCGTGTTTCGGCGAGGGAGCGTCCCCCCGTAGGTGGGCAAAGAGCGCGTCCTCGGCACCCAGGACCTGGACCGTGCCGCTGGTCGAACGGGCCAACTGCTTGAGCCCGCCCGAGAGCGCGATCAGCCGCGCCGCGAGCACCGGTCCAGCCATCGAGGAAAGGTTCGGCGCGACCTCCGGCGTGAACCGCTCGATCGACGCGCGGAGTTCGGTGGCCCGCTCGTCGAGGTCGACCACCTGTTCGGCGAGCGCACGCAGTTGTTCGTCGAGGTCGCTATCTGGTTCGTGCTCGGTAATCTCGCGGGCGAAGGCGACACCGCCGCCGGACTTGCCGACCCGGCTCCCGCCCCACTCGGCGACCCGCTCGGCCAGCTCGTTCGCGGTGCGTTCACAGTCGTCCATAGCCCGAACGGCGTGTACGAGTTGCTGGTCGTCGGCGCGCTCGCGCTGGGCGACGGCCTCGCGAGCAGTCTCGATGGTCGCCTCACGCAGTTTGTCGTAGTAGTCGTCCGCGTCACTGGCGAAGCCCGACGCGATCGCTCTGTCGGGCCACGCTGCCGGGGATTCGGCAGTCCCGTCTTCGATCGCGTCGCGAGCGTCGAGACCGTCGGGACCGACGCCCTCGAACCAGCCTGTGTCCGTGGTCATTGTCGGAGTGTATACGTTCCCCCCGTATATCGGTTCCCGAGTCGGTGTCGGTCACAGCGTCGCCAGCACCGCCTGGACGTAGCTGTTCGCGCCCCAGCTTCGGTGCGGAGCGATCGTCTCGACGAGCCGGCGGGCCTGTTCCTCGCGCATGTGTCCGACTCGGGCGTAGTCGCGGAGCAACCGCGGCGTCGGCACGAGTGTCGCGCCCTCGATCAGCGCGTGGACCCGAGCGAGGTTGGTGAACTCGTCGGTGAGGAGGGCGTCTACGCCGAGGGCGTTCGCGAGCACGATCGCGGCTGTCTCGCCCTCGTCGAGCCCGTAGGCCGGCAGCGCGTCGTCGGCGTCTTCCCGATCTAACGGATCGACGACCCGATAGTGCTCGTCTGCCGCGCGGACGTTCGTCGCGGCCGCAGCGTGAACGTCGTCGTACCCAGCCATCTCTTGTAGCTCGGTCTCGACTTGCGTCGGGACGAAAACATCGCTCCCTGTCAGGAGGTACTGCAGCGGATCGGGTTCGGAAGCCGTGTCGTAACTCGACACGGACCGTGGAATCGCGAGACTCGCCAGTGCACACGTGTCAGCGACGACTGTCTCCATCTATCAGTCCTCTGGATCGACGGTCGCCGTCTCACCGTCGTAGACATCGGCGTCTTTGTCTGGTTCCGGGATGTCCAGGGGGTCGCTCTCCAGATCGCGTTTCAGTAGCTGGAACGTCCTGGCACGTTCGGTCCCGACCAGCGCCTCGACGAGGTCGTACTCGATCCGATCGTCGTAGTAGGCCTCGGCGACGTGCTCGCGAAACTGCTCGTTCTGGCGATGTTCCTGCAGATACTCCTGCAGGGCCTCGATGATAACGTCCGTCCGATCCTTCCCTTCGATGTCTGCCAGCGCGTCTGCCTGCTTGACGAGCTCCTCGGGCGAGAGAAAGTGGACGCGCTTGCGCTTGGAATCTGCAGCCATATGTGCAAAGTATGTGTGTCAGAAATGTAAATGTGTGCATGGCGTGTGCGTATACACCCCTTAGAAGTTCCACTCAGCTAGTTTCAGACGGACTCTTGTGGGGTTGAAGCGCGCCGACGGGCTCGCCAAAGCCACGCCAGACGAGTTTCAGACGGACTCCGCCAATATCTCGCCCAAACCCAAATCACGCCACTGAATTACGCGAGTGCGTCAGGATCAGCTTTCATGTATTCTCGCAGCAGGACAGTAGCGTAGGACCCTTTCGGAAGCGAAAACTCAAACGTCGGAGGGTCGCCTGAGACCGTCAGATTCGTCCGGACCAGGATCGCCCGACGCGTTCCGGAGGATTCGAACTCGCCGGGCAGATCGAAGTCGGCGGGTTCGATATCGAGATCAGCGAGCACCTCCTGGGCGATCTCAGCCGGTTCACCTTCGCCAAACTCGGTATCGGTCCCGACCAGCGGTGCGGTCACGAACGCTCGCCCGCGGTCGACGTGTCGCCGAGCCGTGTCGAGACGCGACTTGTTGACAACCTGGGTTCGGTCGGCATCGGGTAATTCGAGATCCGGCGGCGCGTCCCGGTCGCCGAAACAGATCACGTCGCCCGCGACCGGTTCGTCGAAGGGGAGTCCACGTCGAAGTCGCTCCGAGCAGATCCGGTTGAACACGTACGACTGGGCGGCGTTGACGAACAGCCGCTGCAGGTTCGTCGGGAGCGCGGTCAGCGCCGCCTGGAAGTCGGCCGGTTCGTCGCCGTCGATCTCGGCGAGGCGCTGTACCATCGCGCGCTCGTATCCGAGGTACGCCGGCAGTGCTTCCGTTGCTCGTCCCCATTCTCGGTCGTCCCAGCACTCCTCGACGGTCGCCCGCGCGTCGCGCGTCGACTCGCGTTCGCGCTCGCTCGGGTTCCCGACGTACGTCCGGACCGCACCCTCCCAGTCCCGGCGGACAATCGCCAGTCCGACCTCGTGTGTGATCGCCCGTCGGCTCCCGAACCGCTGCTGGCCGAAGACGTTGGGCACGCCGACGCGGTCGTCACTCCCGCCGAAGGCCCGGAGATCGTCGGTGATCGCCTCGATCGTCTCGACCTGTTCGGGCTCGGAGACCGTGATCTCGAAGCGATTGCCCGCGAGGTCGCCAAAGGTCAGTCCCCGGCCGGTCCGTCCGAGCACGTCGATGTCGGCACCCGCGAGGTCGACGCTCGCGACGGCCTCGGGATCGGCGTTCCGGACCGTGAACAGCTGGGTCGTGATCGCGTACTTGTCCTTCGTCCCGGCCCAGTCGACGCGTTCGCGGCTGATCCCCAGTCGATCCGACAGGGCACTCGCGAAGTCGTTGGTATCCCACTCTCGCAGTGTCGCCCGCAGCAGAATATGCGGATATCCGCCGGCATCAGCCTCGATGGGCTCCGGTTCGACGGTCTCGATCTCCTCGACCCGAAAGTGATCGGGCGAAGCACGGAGTTGCCCACCGATCCCCTCGGCGTCGCTGACGTAATAGTCGATTCCGACCGTCGCCTCGAGTGGGTGTGCGTCACGCATCGCGTCGCTCGAACCGTGCGGCGGCGGGAGTAAAGCACTGTCGCAACAGTTAGGACCGCCGTCGTGCCAGATATCTTTACGAACGTGTCGCCACCAGTATCAATAGAACTCCCTGACGAGATCCGTCGCCCCGTCAGGCGCGCCGTCCGGAATCTCGGCTTTGTTGGATCCGATTCCCTCCCGTTCCACGTAGGGCGTGCTGTCTTCGTCCTGGTAGAGGATGCCGATGTACTCTTTGTCGCTGTCGAGAACCCGGTCTTTGGCCTGGTCGAAACTGCCCGGATCGTGGTCGGTATCCTCCAGATCGACGATCGAGTCCCGGAAGTAGTCGTAGGTGTCGACGTCGTTGAACGTCACGCAGGGGCTGTAGACGTTGACGAAGCCAAAGCCGTCGTGTTCGATGGCCTGTTTGACGAGTTCGGTGTGTCGCTGGGAGTCCGATGAAAAGGACTGCGCGATGAAAGTCCCGCCGGCCGACAGCGCCAGCGCCTTCGGGTTGACCGGCGGAACGCTCGTCCCATCCGGGGAGGTCGCGGTCTCGAATCCCTCCTGGGAAGTCGGCGAAGCCTGTCCCTTCGTCAATCCGTAGATCCGGTTATCCATGACGACGTAGGTCATATCGACGTTCCGGCGGACGGCGTGGATGAAATGCCCGACGCCGATCGAGTAGCCGTCGCCGTCACCGCCGGCGACCATCACTTCCAGGTCAGGATTGGCCAGCTTCACGCCGGTCCCGACCGGCAACGCGCGACCGTGGACCCCGTGCAGCGCGTAGCTGTGCATGTAGGTCCCGATCTTGCCGGAGCAGCCGATCCCCGCGACGAGGAACGTCTCGTCGGGGTGGTTGCCGGTTTCGGCGAGGGCTTTCATCATGCCGTTCATCGTCCCGAAATCGCCACAGCCGGGACACCAGGTCGGTTGCTTGTCAGATTTGAAGTCCGTGAATCGAACGTCGGAACTCATTGTGGTACCTCCGTCTTCGCGACGGCGTCACGGATTGCTTCGGCCAGTTCGTCGGCCTTGAACCGGACGCCCGTGTACTTGTTGATGCGCTGGACGCGTTCCAGCGTGTCCTGTTCGATCAGGTCCGCGAACTGCCCGGTCGCGTTCGCCTCGACGACGAGCACGTCTTCGGCGGCCTCGACCGCCTCGGTGAGGTCCGGCCGCGGATGGATGTACGGCACTGACAGCAACCGGACTGACACCCCGTCCAGTTGCGTCATCGCTTCGCGGATCGCCCCCTCGTTAGAGCCCCACGTGAGCACGAGCGTATCGGCGTCCGGATCGCCGAACTCCCTGGGCTCGAAGGTCTCCCGTTCGCGCGCAGTCTCGACTTTCCGTTCGCGTTTGTCGACCTGTTCGACCCGCACGTCCTCGTCCTCGGTCCGGCGGCCGAGTTCGTCGTGTTCGAGCCCGGTCGTCATGTGCGCGCCGTCGGCCGTCCCCGGGAACGCACGCGGGCTGATGCCGTCTTCGGTCGCTGCGTGCGCGCGGAACCGTCCCTTCTCGTCGAGCCACGCCTCGACGTCTTCCTCGTCGACGACCTTCCCGCGCTCGATCTCGACGGCGTCCATGTCGAACTCCTCGGGTTCGTAGGTACGCTCGGTCACGGCCATCGAGAGGTCTGCCGTCAGATAGACCGGCACCTGGTACTTCTCGGCGAGGTTGAACGCCTCGATCGTCTTGTGGAAACACTCCGCAATCGTCGTCGGCGCGATAACGAATCGCGGAATCTCGCCGTGCCCGCCGTAGAGCATCATGTTCAGGTCCTCCTGTCCCTGTTTGGTCGGCATCCCCGTCGAGGGGCCCGAGCGCATCACGTTGGCTATCACCAGCGGCGTCTCCGTCGTCGCCACGAGTCCGAACGTCTCGCTCATCAGGTCGATTCCCGGGCCCGACGTGCCCGTCATCGCCCGCGCGCCGGCCCGGGCGGCTCCCAGCGCCAGGTTGATCGCCGCGAGTTCGTCCTCGGCCTGGACGACCGCCCCGCCGAACTCCTCGATCCGGCCCGTGAGATACTCCATGATGTCGGTCGCCGGCGTGATCGGATAGCCGGCGTAGAACCGACACCCGGCGGCGATCGCGCCCATGCCGATCGCCTCGTCACCGTTCAGTAGGACGTAGTCGTTGTCGGTCGTTTCGAGATCGTATTCGAAGTCGTACTCGTAGTTCTCTCGGACGTACTCCTGCCCGAGCCGGGCCGCTTCCTTGTTGTTCTGGACGATTGCCCTGCCCTTGTCGCCGAAGCGCTTTTCGAGCGCTTCGTCGAGGTTCTCGATCGGGAACGCCGCCACTTCGCAGGCTGCCCCGAGCGCGACGACGTTGCGCATGATCGCGCCGCCAGCCTCCTCGCCGAGCCCCTGTAGGGGCACTTCCAGCCCGATCATCCCCTCGGGCACCTCGACGTCCTGCATCGTCGTCTGCTCGCCGTCGTAGATGATGACACTCCCCTCGTGGAGTTCATCGAGGTTCTCGTCGATGGTCCGCTCTGTCAGCGCGATCAACACGTCGAGCCGGTCGACGACGCTCTCGACCGGATCGATCGCTGTGCGGACCTTGTAGGCCGTGTACCCCCCGCGGATGCGTGAGGCGAAATCCTTCGAGGTGTAGACGTGGCGGCCGGCACGTGACAGCGCGCGAGCGAAAATCTTGCCCGTCGAGTCGATCCCGTCGCCGGCCTCGCCACCGATGGCCCAGTTGAGATCCTCATGCATGATGAGGAAGGTTTCAAAGCGACCGACGAAAAGCCTTCTGGAACCCCACCCCGATGCCGCCGGCCCGGACGTTTTGTTGCCTCGAATTGCACCTTCCGAAAGGACCATCCACCGCCCGCTCGGACTATCGGGCATGGACACGACGGATCTCACTATCGCGGCACTCGAATCGGTCGGCCTGGACGCGATCGCGATCACGTTCGACACGCCAGCCGGGTTCTCGGCGTATCCCGGACAGTTCGTCAAATTGACGCTCGATACCGACGACGGCGAGCAGTCTCGCTTCTATACGATCTCTTCGCCCGATGTCGCGGACACGTTCGAGATCACGGTCGGAATCGATCCCGAGGGCGAGGTGGCTCCGCTGCTCGCCGATCTGGAGCCCGGGGACGCTGTCTCCGTCGCCGGCCCGTTCGGTGACGCCTATTACGAAGGAAACACGGACGCGGTCGTACTCGCCGGCGGTCCTGGTGTCGGACCGGCGGTCGGCATCGGCGAACGTGCCCTCGACCACGGCAACGGTGCTGCTATCATCTATCAGGACCGCGATCCCATCCATCGCGACCGCCTCGACGATCTGTCCGAATCGGGTGGTTTCGTCCGTATCGTCGGGGAGGATGCCGATCTGAGCGAGTCTGTCGTGGCCGCACTTGACGCGGTCGATGACGACGCGCAGGTGTTCGTCTACGGCTTCGCGGACTTCCTGGACGGTGCGATGGACGCCCTCGAAGTGGCCGGCGGCGATCCCGAAACGGCAAAGGTCGAGAACTTCGGTTGAAAGCCCTCGCGGCGGTCTGGCGACCGCCGCTCGCCCTTTTCATGTCCGCCAGGGC
>JGI12329J12844_1000288_pt1 | contig 13035 bp, 18 predicted proteins | sample A23E3SouthBayCA_FD_12844 | JGI IMG/M metagenome (IMG submission 12844)
CGGGTGCCAGTCCGCGACCGCCTCGACGAACGCCCGGAAGCCGCCGTACTCGAGTACTAGCAGCTCCGTCAGATACCCCGAGAATCCGCGTGTTCGGAGGTCGCTCCCGTAGACACCGATCCCTTTCAGGAACTGCTTTGCTACCCGCACCTCGCCGGCGCTGTCGTCGTCCAGCCGCTCCTGCAGGTATCTGGTGTGAAACGGCGTCCGGTCCACCGCGGACTGGATTTCTGTGGCGTCCTCGACCGCGTAACAGGGGACCAGATCAACGGCGTACCCCTCGCGCTCGCCGACGACGTAGGGGTGTTCGGCGTACTCCTCGCGTCCATCGGGCAGGACTTCGTGCCCGACCGTCAGCCCGTATTCCTCCAGCGCTTCGCGGTCGAGCGACGGCGGAAAACAGACGAACACGTCCACGTCCCGGTCGCCGGCGGTCCAGGTCCCCCGCGCCGTCGAGCCGACCTGCACCACTTCTGCGTCGACCGGTAGGTCCGCGATGGCTGCTTCGGCGTCGGTCATCACCGCGTCGGCGACCCGCTGTAACTGCGCTCGTTCGTCGTCGGTTGGCGAGGCCCGTGCTCGCATCTCCTCGACGACGGCGTCGAACTCATCGCTCATACCGCCGCTTACGCACAAGTGCGTGAAAGCGTGTCGATGCCGACTGGAAACGAAAGCCCTAATTACCAACTCTGGCAATCAATAGATGCGTTCGCGCCGCCGTAGCTCAGTTGGTAGAGCACCTGGTTGTTACCCAGGTTGTCCCAGGTTCGAGCCCTGGCGGTGGCGTCGTTCTTTCACTCGGAAGCCGACGAGCGTTGCGTGCCAGTCGCTGTAACGTCGGCTTCCCGAGTCGCTGAACATATGATTACACAAGCGATGCCTGGAACCTTCTGTCCTGTCTCGCTCGCATCCCCGAACCCCCACCACTCCAACCCGACAGGCTAAAGATGCGGACTCATCAACACCAATCTGAGGGCCCTTAGCTTAGTCTGGTTAAAGCGATCGGCTCATAACCGATTGAGCGCTGGTTCAAATCCGGCAGGGCCCATCCAGTTTCTGCCTGAATCGTATCCGATACGAACCGGCAGCGATAGGTGTGCGAACGGGCGGAGAACGGCCGAAGCGGGGTGCGAAGACACCCCCGCTAAATCCTGAGTTCAACAAGCATCTTGTTGGGGGTCGCCGCCGTCTGGCGATTTTGCGATTCGGAGGTGCGGGCGATGAGTAAGGCGTCAGCGCCCACTACGCTGCCCGAGAAGGGCGTTCGGAACCGTTCGCAGTACGCCGACACGCTACACCGCCTTGATCCGAACGCTGACGAGCCAACACCCGCCTGTCCCGAAGCCGATTACCGAAGTGACGCGGACTTCACGGAGGTTCCCATTGCCGCGTATCGGCCGCACTACAAACTCTGTGGGAACCCGGAGTGTTTTGGAGGTGACTGGCGGTGAGCCCCCAGTCATCGCTCTTCGATTACGAACCGGACCTGTCGCTGCTGACTGACGCCGAACGAGAGGTGTACGAGGCTGTGGGCATGGGCCAGTATGGGCCACGGGAGTACGCCCGGAAGACTGGCCGTTCACCCGGTACTGTCGGGAACCTGCTCCGTCGAGCCCGCAAAAAAGTGGAGGTGACTTCGGCATGAAGGGGTTCGTTCGTGCCTCGGAGCTGTACGACGTAGAAGCGGGTGAACCCCTTCAGTTCGACTGGACAAACTTCCAACCTCTCGTAAAGAGTCAGGCCGAGATCGAGCAGGCCGTCGCGGAGATCGAGGACGGGAGATAGGGATGTCGCGGCATCTCAAGTGCGCCCCTCATGAGGGCGACGTGCGCTTTACGATTGGCGTGCATCCCGACCCCGGCGTTCCGGACTACGGGCTGAAACCCTACTACGCGATGGACTCACTTATCAAAGAGTGGGGAGACCGCTGGGAGACCGAAGGCAAACCCACGCGGGATGTAGAACTCGCGGGTGAGACATGGGCCACTTGTTTCGACTACTCCGAGAGCGGCCTGGATACCTGGGACAATCCGGAGTTCCAGATCCAGAACGTCCGCGAGTTCCAGTTCTATTTTGTTTCGAAGGACTCGCCCACCTACGAGGGGAAGCGGGCAGATCGGGACAAGCGCGTGAAGGGCGGCACGATCACCGTCCGGCCACGGTGGCCGAATCTTACAGCTGACGGCGAACCTGTCTCTGTCCCCCAGTACGGCGAGCCCTACATCGACGTGCAGGTACAGGCATCCAACATCCCCCACGAGCGGTATCTATCGCTCGTGAAGCGTGTGATGGATGCCTATGGAATCGCCGCGCGGTACTTCGACCAGCCACACCCGGACAGCCACATCAACGATTTGGCCTACTACGTCCGGTTACACCGCGAAGACAGCGGACCGCTGTACGCGCCGGATGGACCGATAGCGCGCTGTCACACACTCATTCAGGGCGACCGCTCGGGGTATCGCAAGCACGTCGAAGACAACACGAAACTGCCCGGCTACTACGTCACTGCGACAGTTGAAGACGAGAAAGCCGACCAGTTGGTCCGTGGGCATCGGTTGGGGAAGGAACTCAAGCACTACTACCCGAACCATCCGGACAACTACGAACCGGATCATCCGATGTACCACCCGAAATTCGAGGTGTCTTACCAGACCAGCCGAACCGAGCAGACCGTTCGGTGGGACGACCTCGACGACGCCCGGCGTGAGCTCGAAGAGACGATCTTGAACTGTCTGGATTGGTGTGGGCTGGCGACGAGTGCCGAGAGCAGTGTGTTCGTGGATTTCGATCCGTTCTGGAACATCCGGGATACGACGGAAGCCCGGAAGTTCGTCCAGTGTCCCTTGCCGAAGATCGAAGACGACCAGGAACACCGCGTGATGCAGCTGTGGGGAGACATGACCACTGCCGACCGCGACGTGACGGAACTGCTACTCACCGACGGTGGGAAGGTCTCACCACAGAAGGCAGCCGAGAAGACCGGCTACACGTACCGGACGATTCGGACTGTTATCCAGCGGATGGAGGGATTGATTGAGCACACCTACGGCGAGATGGAACTATCCTCGAAGAAGATCCAGCAGGAGCTACTGAAGCGAGTCCGCGCAGCGGGCGAGCGCTTCGAGCAGGAGATCGGGAGCGCCACGATGGAGCTGGCCGACGCGGCTGAAGAACGTTCCCGGTCACGGTGGGCGCGAATCCGCCGAGAGTATGCAATCACGGAAACCGACGCTGCCGACTGCCGGAAACTGTTGAAGGTGGGCTACACGCCGACCGACTTCGAGGAAGCACAGACCATCATGCGCGAAATCCAGACGGCCTACACCGAGTGTGTCGAGGAGAATACCTACGGTGTTCACGTCGTCGTTGAGACTGCGGAGACCGGTCGTGAGCGGTTCCGTGATCTCTCGAAAGCCTTCCGGACAGCATACCGCTCCGGCGACTATCTGCGTGAAGCGCGGGCGGCTGAGAAGGGCCGCGAAGGCTTCGACTTCGAGGCATGGCGGGCGGCCGGCTGCCCGCCAGCTGACGAGTGGCGCGGCGGGTAGCGTGCCACCTGCATAGAGGCATCACTGTCCAACACACTGATTTTGCGGCAATACTGTTCGATTTCCCCGAAAATCGCGCGTCGCGCGGCTGGGTTCGTTCCCGTTGGTCACATCACCCAGCCGCGCGACCAGGGGGAACCCGGTGCGCAGGCTTCCGGGTTCCCCTTAGTCGTGTGGCTAAGGCCACTTCTCCAAAATACACAACCACCGCCAGAAATTAAACCATGATATAGTTACAACCTAAAAGCCATACAATGACTGATAAGAAGTACTTCATAACATCAGAAAGTGATCAACGAGATTTATTATCTAATCAAGTGGAAATCTACCACGGGCTTCAAAAGAGAGCTACTACATTACTACGACTGATTGTTGCTATACTTGCTGTCTCTGCTACTCTCGTTTCAGCAATCATTTCTCAGGTTGTCGGTGGTAATATTGGTATAAAGAGCGCTCCTTACTACTTGAACCAGACAGTATCAGCCGCTCGCAATTCTGGTGATGTGAGCGTCGCTGTCATTTTATTATTTATTGAAGGTTTTATTATTTCCAGTGTGGCTATATTTATCGGCATCTATGGAATCGGGTCTGTACTTGAGGTTTTAACCTCAAATGGACTCCACCCGTTTGTTCCGCATCATACCGAAAAGGGTGAATTAGTATCTGTGGGTGAGGACAACGTTAGTAAATCGGCCACAGCTACCATCACATACAACTCCCAGATACTTTCATCAATGAGTTCCTCATTAAAAGAGGGTTATACAGCTCTGGTAGGATCAGTGGTGGCACTTTCTATTGGTCTCTTATGTAGTGTTCTCGCATACTTTGCTCAGTTGGAGGAGATTCAACTTATTGCTACAGCGCTCTTGGGTGTCTCCATAACTTACATCATAAGTGAAATTATCACATCCAATGTTGAATACCGTGCTGAGAAAACAAAAGAAAGGATAGAAACGGTTGACAAGATCCTCTCCAAAGTGAATAAAACTGCTATCGCTGTTGCAACTTTATTCTTGATCATACTCCCTCTTGCGTCTATTCTGTTCCTCTTAGATGCAACTCTTTACTTAATCGCAGCCACTCTCGGTGTCTTATCTCTATCTCTATTGATACATCTTCCATTAATTCACTCCGAATATGCTGAAGACAATATTGACATCCCAATCATAGGCGAAGACTGAGAACGGTGTTTTAATCTACTTCATTGGCAAATTGTGCTAATCTTAATTTTGGATTGTTTTGAGCCACGATGTTTACCGCCGCCATGCCAATTGAGAAACGGTAATTGTGATGAGTGCCGCATCTCCCACTCTAGTACTTGTACTCCCTGCCCTCGAATCCGATACACGCCGAACACATACCACCCGTTTGTGCTCCGTAGCTTCTCGTGATACTGGTCGTAGAGTTTGAACGTCCCTGGCCGGCCATCAGCATGACGGCGCATCGCAGCCTTGATTTCAACCGGCGTTCCATCCGGTCGCTTCGCGTCGTGCCAGCTGCACCGATCTAGTTCAAGATCGTACCGTTTAGCGGCTTTCCGCTCGACGAGCGTCCCGTAGTGATTGGCCTTATGACTTCGACTCATTCGCGCACCTCGCGTGCGTCATATATAGGTATTCCTCCGGGCTGTTCGCGGCCGTTGCCCATGGCTCGCGCGTGCTCGCACCGCGAGCGTACGCCATGGGCCAATACTAAGGCTACGTCGGGGGGTTGGTTGTTGGTGGGTTGGTCGAATCCTGTCGCTGTCATGCGGTTAGCTCCGTCACCTCACCAACCACATTGCGGTGCTTTCCGTCGTCCTGATACTCATTCCAGCGCCGACGGACCCATTCGGCGCTGTACGGTACGAAATCGGCGATTTCGTGGTTTGGTCTATCCGGTTCAGATTCCTTCGCGGTGATGACCGTGTAGATCGCAAGCTTCCGAGAGAGGTCTTCCGGGTCCACCTCGTCACCGTCATCCTCTCCGCTCGACCACGACCACGTAGTCGGTTCCTTGTCGTCGTAGCGCCAGTCCGTTTCGGGGATACCCGACACGGAGAAAATCGGGTTGACGCCCTTCCGGTTCCGTACGTCTTCGTAGAATGTGGCTTCTTTCAGCCCTTCCTTGTGGACACAGACACCGAGTTCCCGAACCAGCGGATGTACGTCACGGCCGTCGTGACCGATGATGATGAGCGAACCGCCATACTTCCGGATCTTGTAGGTGAGCGGCCCGAGCTTGGTTTTCGTGTCGTAGCCGTCCTTCCCGCTTCCACCCGCATTGCTGCTGGCCTCGTCGAAGATGAACAGTTTCGGGACCTGTTCGTTGTGCATCGGGTCACCATCCTGTTTCAGCCACTCGTTCAGTTCGCCGTAGTTGGCAAGCCAGCCGTCGCGACGATCTCCCTGCTTGTCCGTCCACTCGTCAGTTTCTTCGAGCGTGCGGATGTTCGAAGCCACCAGCGCGTCTGAACCCTGCTGTTCTTTCCAGAGTTGGCCGAGTAGACAGGCGAAGTTCGATTTCCCCGTGCCGGGTTCGGCCCACTGGTAGAACATCGGCGCGGGGCCGGTCATCTGTGCCCGGAGGTGGTCGATGGCTTTGATACCGGAGATATCAGCCCGCTGGCCGGCATCGCCGGTGAACTGCTTGAGTGACTGCATATCGCCGTTCGCCATCGCCCGACGCGCGGTTTCGGTCCCCTCGATACGGATGATGTCGCGGACGTGCCGGAGGTCTTTGGCCTGTCCGGGCATCTTCTCCGGGCGGTCGCATCGCTGAGGGTCGTAGTGCGTTTCGAGTATCGAGAGATACCGAGATAGTTTCTCGTCGCGGACGATACCGGCGTGTGCGTGTACCTCGTCAGGGTCACGCTGTCCGTAGCCGTCCTGATACTCGCGGAACTGTGCGGGCGTATAGAGGTCGGTTCCATCGTCAGTCATCGTTCATCTTTGGGTCTTGGGTGTGATCGGTCGGGACTGTCGGCCCATCGCCCACAGCGGCGTCTGCTGTGGGGTCCGGGGCGTCGGTGAGATCGTGAATCGTTGGGGCGTCTTCGAAGTCTTCGCCGTCTTCGATGAGGTCGCCGAAGGTGTCCTTCGCGGCGGTCTTTTGGATCATCTGGCCGCGCTCGTTCGCCTCGGCTTCGGCCGTGACGAGCTTCTGCTGAAGTTCGACCGAGCCACGGGACCAGCGGCCGCGAATGGCGGCGAGTTCTTCGGCGCGGTCGATAAGCCAGCCGTGGATGTCCTGCATTTGCTTCTTGCTGGTCATGAGCTGCGTATCCTGACAGCCTTCCAGCCAGACGCCCTTGACGCGGAGTTGGTCGACGTCTTCCAGATACTCGTATTCGCGGACGGTCCACGCACTGCCACCGTTGACAGGGTACGGGTCCGGGCCGTCGATTTCTTTCTCACGCCAGAGTTCGGGCGGGACGTAGTACTTCTCGGTAGTGTCCTCGACGGCGTTGACGTGATGGACCTCGACCCAGTTACGCCGGCGAAGCCAGCGGGCGATCTTCGCCCCGACGAGATAGCACGGAATCGCTAAGACGAGCCAGCCGACGGCGACGGCGGGAATCCACGTCGGCAGGGTCGGCAACTGTGGCTGGTAGTAGGCGAACAGCACGACCGCGCCGACGAGCATCCCACTGACGAGTAGCTTGTACTCGGCCAGTAGGTAGGTGAGCCGGTCACGGTTGTCCGCGAATGTTGGTGCGGGCATCATGCCACCTCCGGACGGCCGTTCTCGCCACGAATGACGTTGTAGCCGGCGATAATCATCCAGACGAACGCAACACCTGCACCGGCCAGCCATGCTTGGAGCGACGAGAGCGTGCGGAGTATGTCGAGTCCGCCACCGGAGGGCTGCTGGACGATTTCGGCGTACAGTGGCGTGTTCTCTGTGGAAATCGCCACGCCGACATAGCCGTCCTTCTCAGTGACGGGAATCTCGATAGTGGCGGTGTCCTCTGAGCGCATGGCGACGGTGCGGACGGGAATTTTCCCGCCTTCTTGGAAGCGGCCGGCGTCGGAGATCGTCACGGTCTGGACCGCGCTCGACCGGAGGGTGATGCGAGCGATACCCTTGTCCGGTAGGTACTCCGAGCCGACAATCTCGGTCTGCCCGTCGATACGGGTAGTTTCGGTGGCGTTTGCTGTGGGCTGTGGGCCGGGCGTTTCGGCGGGGAGGTTCCCTGCGGACTGTGCGGCGGTCGGGGCGCTGACGCAGCCGAGGCTGACCACGAGCAGCGCGACAAAGAAAATGGAACGCATGGGTGGATTAGTTCTGAAGAACAACGATACCGAGCAGCGTGCCGATCACGGCCAGTGCCACGACGGGTGGAACACTGCCGGCACCGAGCAGGCCACCGCCGGCAGACTGTTTCATGGCCTTCTCACGGGCTTCGATCTGTGCCCGACGATATGCCAGATCCTCGTACTGCTGTTTGAGTTCGGTAACGTTGGTCGTCTTGTAGGTGGTTTTCTGGATAGTGACGTTTTCAGTCGTCTCACCGTTTGTTGTGGTGATTCTGTTGATGGTGAAGTTGCTCTGTAGTTCGACGATTCGATCACTGGTGCCGACGTACTGCGTGCCGCCAATCTGGCTCGGGTTGTAGGTAGAACCGTTCTTGAACTGCCCGCTGGCAGGGTTCTCCTGTGAGAACAGCACGCCCTCGTACTGCGTGCCCGATTCAGTGGTGACGTTGAAACTCCCGATCTGGTCGAAGTTCTTTGGGGAGTTCTGTCCCATCAGGGTGAGCTGTGCGGCGGTCCAGCCCTGGAAGTCTTCACCCGCCGATTGCTGGTTTGCCAGTACGTAGGGGTCAACGAGGTCGCTATTGTTGATCTCGCCTTGCTGATAGGCGCTATAGGTGTTCTCTGCCAGCGTGTCCATGTCGTTAACGACAGTCTGGCTCTGGCTCTCGATGTTGTTCCAGCGTTGGCTGTAGTTCGAGAACACCATGTACTGCACTCGGGGGGCTGTCCCGTCGTGGGACTTGATGTGCAGACCGGTGAAATCGGCATGGGTCTCATACTGCGTACTGCCCGGTACGTGGTCAACTGAGACAGTCCCAGTGGTCGGGTCTGCCACAGTGGTCATGTCAGTACCAGAGGTATCAGACCCTTCGGAATAGAACTTCAGGCCAGTGGTTTCGACAGTCTCACCATTTGCCAGCGTCAGCGTTTCAGTAGTGGTTCCACGATACTCCTTCGCATAGTTGTCATGGTTTTCCGTGTAATCGAAGTCCACGTAGTCGTTTGAGACGCCAGACTCACTCTCAGAAATGCCGTTGAGGTAGTCGAATTCAGTGGCCTGAGTTTCCCACTCAGACGCTAAGTTCCGCTGTTTCACCGCGTAGTAGTTCTTAACGGCGTCCTTTGCTTGGGTCTTTGCCGCGGACTTGCTACTGCCGTTGTTCAGTGCGCGGATGTAGGCATTTTTGCCAATAATCCGGGCTTGCGTCTTCGTATCGGCCAGATAGTTATCCAGCGTGTTGTGATAGTTCGTCGCTTGAGCCTTGCTATTCTGAGCGGACTGGTAGATGTCCAGTTTTGTTTGCGAGGCGTCCGTTCCGGTCGTGTTGACGGTGGTTGTTCCGGGCTGTACCGTGCAGTCCAGATTCGTGAAGCCACCAACCATAGCACCGATCTGGTCGGCAGTAGTGCACTGGGTATCTTCGTCGCCGCCAGTCGACCCAACGGAAGTACCTTGGAAGGTCAGACCGTGAGCAACGCTCTTAGTGTCGAACTTGGGTTCGCCGCCAGAGAACTCCGAGACGGTGACGTTCAGCGTGTCGTAAGCTCCCTCGTTGTGCAGCAGCAGCAGGTCGTCGTTGACGTTGGCGGTGTTGTGGCTGTCCCGGTACAACACCGTGGGACTGTCCGGTCCCTCCATGGTCGTGAACTCTACCGTGAAGTCCGTGCCGTCATCGATAGCGGAGACGTCGACTGCAACTGTTCCCGGCGAACCGGTGAACTCGTACTGTACGGGTCCGGTGTCGGTCGTCTGTGCCAGCGCGGGACCGACCGTGCCAACGATGGCCGAACAGACGATGAGCGCGGCGAGCAGGATTGAGCGGGCGCGGGTCACTGCTCACGCCCTCCGTCGGTTTCGACTTGCTCGACACTGGTGCGCACGTCTTGGTCGTCAGCGCCAGTTGTGGTGTCTCGTTCTTTGACGTGGTGCGCGCTGATTACGCCGGCCGCGGCGATGGCCGGAACGACGACGGGGAAAGGGTCGCCAACGATGGCCGCGGAGATTGTGGAGGCAGAGACGCCGATAGAGCCCACAAGCCCATAGCTGAGTATGCGATCCATCGGAGTCACCCCAGGTAGCTGATGACGTAGTAGCCGGCGGCCTCGACGGCGACGACGGTGAGACCGATAGCGGCCGAACCAACCACGATATCCTGCGCGCCGAGGATGTTCAACCCGGTGAACAGGACGATGACGAGCGTCCCGAGCGCGAGGTAGGTTTCGACAGTGGCCGAGCCTTTGGCAATATCCACGAGGTCGGTGTCGAGCTGGTAGTTCTTGTTGCGACTCTCGTTCACGCGGTTGGTGGCATAAGCCATTGCCAGAGCAGCGAGCGACAGCAGAAACGCGAGGTCGATGCTCGTTCCCTGAACGGTGAACACGGACGCGGCGAGGTCGTAGCCGAGCATACTGATCGCAGCGATTCCATTAGTGACGAACGCACTGGCGGTGAAAATCACGCCAGCCAGCGCATCTTCGATGTCTATCTTTCCGAACATGGGTATTCGTCCGCTTGATGCGAACAAGAGACAGACTCGGATGTGTTGGTAAAAGATAGGTAGTGGCGGCATAGATGCCGCTATTGCATCTGATAAAAATAGGAATGGAGACGCAATTATGCGTCAGGTCCGCTGTCCTGTGCCAGCGTAGCAGAGGTGTCGCCTTCAATAGGTTCGTAGACTACTCTGATATCGTAATCGGAAGAGACTTCTACATCAACCTTCTGGCCTGCAGAAATCTCGGAGCCACTATCATGGTTGCTATTTGTACCATCCCAAGATCCGGCACTACCTCTGATAATATATGAAGATGATGCATCATTGGTAGTAATAATACCACTCCCGCGAATATACAGTTCTTGAGCTTCGATTGCGTCGCCACCATCATGAGTGACTGTTACGTACCCCTCACCATCAGTACTACCCTCGGTATATTCAAATGAGAAACTGGCCTGCGGGGTTGCTTGTTGGGCCTGATCGCCGAGACCAAGCACGAACGATGCGATGACAGCCGCAAGAATCACCGTAATTGCGACCATCAGAATGACACCGATGACCGGGGAGACGGCGTCATCGTCACGGAATAGTTCTTTCAAGTCCATTACGTCTACTCCACATCTGTATATCATATTAAAACCAATTTACTGTTAGGCTAACATTTCACTGTTCAACTCTGACTTGAAGCCGATATAGATCGAATTGAAAGTGTGCGCCAAGGGGGGCCTGGATCTGACCCCCTGGCTTGGAAACCAGTATTACCCTTTTGATTTCAGCGGGAACCAACCCGCAAACGTCTTTTCAACGACTTTTCTGATATTGATTCCGGTTCCAGAATGGTACAAGGTGGCCTTGAACTCGATTTTGACGCCACGAAACCGTGCTTTGACTGAAACCATGGGGTCGCAGCTCGAAGATCGTGCTCGACGCGATATGCACACGAGCGGGAACTGGCTGTGTGCATACTCGCAACCAATCGGGTGGGAATGTCGATGTGATCGTGCCGCGATGGGCATGGGCCGCAGCGGTCTTTATGAGTAATCGGGCTTCGAGTTAGTCGAGAATACCTATCTTTTGACCTCGTGTTCACGAGCGATCTGTATGCGAATCCGCGAAGACGGTAAGCACGCACACCGAACGGACACCATTGAGCAGACTGCTGAGTTCTGGGACTGTAACAAGACGAAGGCCCTCATGCGCTCCGCTGATTTCTCAAAGCGGATCGACGAACGAATCCAAGAGGTACTGGCACGAGATGATTTGACCGTTCAGCAGAAACGGGAGATCGCCGAGACGTTACGTGTCCCCGGTACATATGAAATCAAAATTGAAGAGGCTGTTGTCGTCGATATGTGACCTCATTAGCTGTTCTTCGATGTTTCACAGAATAGTTCGTTCTGAATCTCTCTCTCTGATAACGCTCAGTACAGTTCCTCTTCGTACAAACGGATTCTTGTTTTTTCGTCGTTGAATTTTGGGCCTTTCTTGACGGTCTGTTCTTGTCTATCCAGCCTGACTAGCCCTGCTTCTTCTAATTCTTTGAGCGACCGATGACGTAGCTCAAGTCGGAGTTTCGCTACATCCTCGTTGGCAGAGGGGAGGTCGCTACGGGCCGCAATGGCCGGTGTGTCGCTCTTTCTCATTATATATAGTATACTATCAGAACACGAATAAACACACACAGTTTTCACTGAGATTTGTCTCTCTCATTAATCGAAGGGTCAAGGACTCCACACGCTCAGTAAGCAGACTTACTGTGCAAGTAATTCACCACATCTAAACTGAAAATAATACTAATAGAGATTGTGTAATTCTCGTCGTTAAGCTATCCTCTCAGAACTTTCTTCGCTGATGGCCACGGCTGATTACTGGCATCTAACCGGCCTTCCAGATACCTGAGCCCATACCCCGTGATATCGTAGTTCTGGAACTGACGGGTTAGCGGCTCGATCATCTGTGCGTATGTAAGCATCCGACAGCGTTCACGCACACGGCCCACAGAGGCACGGAGGGATACCTTCTGCGCAATGTATCGTGGTGATGACCAGCCTTCGGCTTTCAGTATTTCGAGGATTCGTTCATCTAGCGGGACCATCCATTTGGCGGGCTTGCGTGACATGATTTAGGGCAACGTCGTCAGCTGTTGATTCCAGGACCGTCAGCCGCATCAGCACCATTTTCTCCGTCGGAAGATCCGCCACCATTGATGTAGCGTTCTCTTTCAGCGTCGTATTTTTCTTCGAGATAAGCTTCTCCTTCATCAGTGAGGACGTAAACTCCATTTCCGAGAGCGCGGAGGAGATCGTGTTCGCTAAGTTTCTGTAGTCGACGAGAAACCGTTGACTGGGCAATATGGATTTCATCTCGCTTTGCGAGCTCCGTTGAGGTTCCTGATTCCTCCTCGCGGATTATTTCCAGTATCCGGTCATCCCAGATAGTCATCCAAGATCCTGACTGACGCATTCATTTCCCACAAGAGTATAGACTATCTTATTTCTCACTAACAATTCGAATTAAGGCCACCAATGCATTTATGCATAATCAGCCTGTTTGTGGATATGCGAAGCACCCGATTCGGTTGAAGATGACTCTCCTTGGTTCGTGATGAACGGGCGGTCTGGTACACCGCCCGAAAAGGTGGCTTCGCGCTCTGTAGGCCATGAGCGAATCCACCATTACGGGGCTACAGCCCCGCACGAACACCGAAGCATCGCAATCGAATAGTTCTGACGACGGCAGTTGCGCCACCTG
>JGI12329J12844_1000290_pt1 | contig 13021 bp, 17 predicted proteins | sample A23E3SouthBayCA_FD_12844 | JGI IMG/M metagenome (IMG submission 12844)
GGTACTCGCGGTCTTCGTGGACGAAGAGGTACGCCACGTTACTCCAGTTCGTCGACCGCGTCCGCGAGGTCGCCGTCGTTGGCTTCGAGCGCCTCTCGCGCGGTGTCTTCGTCAACGCCGGCCCGCATCGCGACGAGTTCGACGTCGTCCTCGTCGACGCCGGCGTCGCTGCCGCTCTCGTCGGCGTCGTCGGCCGCGGCCGAGCCTTCGCCGGAGCCGAGTTCGCGGCTCTCAGGCTCGCCGACGACCTGATACGTTTTCTGGCCCTGGGCTTCCATGAGCTGGACCTCCGCGTCGTCGAAGACGAGTTCCTCGTCAGGTGTGCGGATAATTACTTCCTGCGCATCGATGTCCTCCATGTCGATGCCCATCTGTTCCATCATCTGCTTCATCTTGCGCGGGTTCATCCCGCCGCCTCCGCCAAACATACGTAGGACTGGCGGGGCAGGGCAGAAAAGCGTAGCGACCCGGACTCGGACCGACGTTTGTCGCGGGACAGGCCCGTCGACCGGACGAAACCGGCACACACCCACGGCTTCGTAACGATTCTAAGGCTCGCCCGTGCATCCCCGCCGTGTCACTGCTGTCGATCTTTGCCACGGCGATCCTCCCGGTCGTCGCCGTCGCTGCGGCGGGCTTCGCGCTCGGCCGACTGCAAGGCACCGACCCCGACGCGCTCAACACCATCACGGTGTACGTCCTCGCACCGGCGCTCGTCGTCCACAGCCTGACCACGTCCTCGCTGGCCGGCGACACGATTCTGAGCGTCGTCCTCGCCGTCGTGTTGTTCACCGCCGCAATGGTCCTCCTCGCAGAGGGTGTCGGTCGCCTCACGGGCCACTCGGAACCCTTGCTGGGCGCGTTTGTCCTCGTGTCTATCTTTCCCAACACCGGGAACTACGGCATTCCACTGGCGGATTTCGCCTTCGGTGCGACGGGGCGGAGCACGGCCGTCCTCGTGACCGCACTGCAGGGCGTGTTGCTCTACACCGTCGGCATCTACATCGCCGCGCGGGGCAGCGGCGGCAGCCCGCTGGCGGATATGCGTCGCGTGTTCGGTGTGCCGCTCATCTACGCCGTCGTCGTGGCGCTGGCACTCCGGTGGGTCGGCGCAGTACCGCCGACGGAGTCGACAGTGATGCAGACGCTGGAACTGCTTGGCAACGCGTCGATTCCAGTGATGTTGCTCATCCTCGGGATTCAACTCTCGAACGTCGACGGGAACAGCGACTTCCAGTCCGTCGGTATCGCCAGCGCATTGAAACTCCTGCTCGCGCCAGTGTTCGCGTTCGCCGCAGTGCTCGTAGTCGGGTTCCAGAACCAGACGGTCGCGCGGGTCGTCGTGCTACTGCTGGCGACGCCGACCGGCGTGACGACCATCATCCTCGTTGGCGCGTTCAGCCATGGGACAGGGGACCAGTCGCCGAGCGAACTCGTCAGTGCAACGGTGTTCTTGACGACCATCGCAAGTGCCGTAACGGTCACGCTGCTAGTGTGGCTACTGCAGTCGGGACTGGTGCTGTGACTACTCTTCCCAGTATATTCTGATCTCGTCAGCGGTAATATCGACAAAGTGATTCGAGCCGCTGCTGACCGCGAACCGACCGATATTCCGTTCGATAGTCCGGCTGGGACCGCCCACAACCGCGACGGTAATCGTGTATGTTCCGGTCGCACCGATGGTCGGGTCATACTCGACGGACTCGCCGGCAACCAGCGTCTCCGTCTCATCGAGCACCGTCGCTTCGTCCCGTGTGATGGTGAGTGTGACAGTCTGTTCACTGTCCGTGTCGTTGTCGATGATAAACAGGATCGGGTCGTCGGGGGCGGGCGTTACTGTCGGTGTCGGCGTGTCCTGCGGTGTTTCGGTCACGGGTGCTGTCGACTGTTCCGCTGGCGTCGCTGTGGCTGTCGGTGTCGTCGAGCCGTTCGTCGCCGTGTCGTCACCGGGCGCAACACAGCCGGCGACTGGGGAGAGCGCGAGCGCGGCGAGGAGGGTGCGGCGGCGCATATCGCTCGTCCCGACGGGAGCAGCAAATGCTTTTTGTCATACGGGATGGTGTCGAGCAGGGCCGGAGAGTCCCAACCCCGGGGTCGGCACGTACCGGGCGGTCACGACGCCACTCCGTCTCAGTCCTCTGCACCCTGCCGGACTTTCACGGCCATCCCCGTCTCGAAGTCGTCCATGCCGCTGCCGGGCAGTTCCGCGCGGCCGACGGCGAGCAGATAGCCGTCTTCGTGGACGACGAGGGCTTCGTCGCCCGGACGGAGGGCGCTGTCGGCGGACTGCACAAACTTCGCGAAGGCGTTGCGGCCCTCGCGGATGAACGGCTCGCTCTCGTCGCCAACGACCACGCGGTGTCGCGGCCCGTCGAATGCATCAAGGAGCCGGTTCCCGCCGGCGAGTCCGAGCCGAAAGCGCCCGTCGTCGCCGTACGTAGCGATCCGGCCATCCGTGGCATGGACCTGCCGCGGACGGCCGGAGCTGGTGTGTGTTACGTCGAGGGTATCGGGACCTGCGAACAGCGCCGTCCCGCCGCCACCGCCGAACTGGTAGTCGGCTGCACGCCGGAGCCCGCGGAACTCATCGTCACTCATTGCCCGTGTTCGATGCCGGGTGATAAACCGCCTTTCGGTTCCGTCCGTGCCACTATCCAGTGGAATCCGAAACGAAATGTGTGCCAGACCGTGGCTGCCCGAACCACGGCCGACAGAAATTGTGTGGCGATGTTGAGTGCCACTCCCCCCGCTCCGTTCCGAATCAGCGGTCCGGCCCTCTGGGTGACAGACTCGAACCGGAATGCCAGTGGTTCGCTCCGTCACTCGCCCCGGCCCGAGTGTGCGGGGCGTGTGCCTCTGTATCCAATCCGTGTCGGAGGTCCGACGACGATGCTTGGAACTGCAGTGGGTCTCTATCTCGCGCCTGGTCCGTGACGAGCAGCCGCGAGGGTGTACCGACACGCCTCAACACGTGGCAACATGCTGTCGCTATGACCCAACTGGTCGGGGGCACTACGAGGGGATGTATGTACTGCTTCAGTTGTGCAGGTGGGCCCGAAATACCGTGCTGCCGAGCTGGAGCGGTGGCGTTTCGCAGGAAAAATATGGGTATTGCTGTCTTGTCCCATACTTTCCTCCATCGGTTTTGGGGAAATTTATACCGGATGACTTCTTAGGAATTGGTGATATGGCTACAGACACGCGAAAAGTAATGCTGGGCGCTCTGCTGCTGGCGATCAGCACCGTGCTCATCCTTGGTACAGGGGCAATCGACATCGGCATCCCGGCCGCTGCCGGAGCGCTGGCTGCGCTGGGGCTGGCCGCCGGAGCGCTCCTCGTTGGAACGTCAGAAGACGGTCGCCCGGTCTAACCGCCGAGAGAACCTTTTCCTTCGACAGTAACCCAAACACCGTAGCTGTAGGCCCGTCGAACCGCAGAAAACCGCGGGAGAATGTCGGTTACATGGGTGAACAGCAGTGGACAGAGCGGCGGAGCGACCGCCCAGACACTGATTCGGCTACAGCAGGAACCGGTCGGAGTCGTCGCTCATGTCGATAAATCCATCAACGGCCGCTTTGAGGTCTTCGGAGGACGACTCCTCGAATCCCATCGCTTCGACGCGACAGCCCTCGTGGCGGAGATATCGACACACGCGAGCGAAATCCCCGTCGCCGGTACAGAGCACTACTGTATCGACGTGATTGGCCAGCGAGACGGCGTCGAGGCTCATCCCGACATCCCAGTCGGCTTTCTTCGATCCATCCTGAAACGTCTTGATGTCCTTGATGCGTGTCTCGAAGCCAATGTCGACGAGCGCTTCGAAAAACGACTCTTCTTCGGGCGAGTCCGCTCGGATGACGTAGGCGATAGCACGGGTCAGTTCGCGGCCGTCAACGGCCTCTTCCAGTAGTGCCTCGTAGTCGATGTTCCGCGAGTAAAGACTCCGGGCAGTGTGATAGAGGTTTTGCGCGTCGGCCAGTACGGCCACGCGCTGTCCCGGCTGGGAAACTGTCATATCAGGTATTGGCTATCGGCCCGAATATGCTTTCGGGATACAAACGTGAAACAGCGGGGTAATTATGCCCCAACTAACCAGTTGTTGTCGGTTCAGCAGTTCTATCCGTGCAGAGAATATATCAATACAGCAACCGGACATCCGGGCAGTGCAGCCGGACAATTTATTAAATCAACCGTCTGTCAGTATGTGTATGACAATTCAGCGAATGTTATTTCGTGAGCCAGACGGACGGCAGAAGGGGCTCCTTTTCTCACTCTTCTCGTTCATCTGCATCCTTGGGTGGGTGTATTTCGGTATTGTACTCGACGGCCCTCACAACATGCTCTTTTTGGGTATCGCGTTTGCGTTCTCTGGGTTCGCGGAATTCCTGCCCCCGAATCGACGACGTTCAGCGGGAGTCCTGCGAATGCTCGGCCTCGGGACGCTCGTTGTCTTCGTTATTCTCCTCATCTCGGTTCCAGAATCAATCTGGGGCTGAGCGCGAGGAAATGGGTTTGATCAATATGCACGTCTACTGACCGGTTGTTTCAGGCAGAACTCAACTTTACAGGTGCAGTCGCGCCGTCCACGATTCGATAGCGCTTCGAACACACTGTGAACGGCGACCGCGAGAACACAAAAGCTAAGTCGGTCACACGCAGTTACTCGACCATGCGACGACGCCGTCAGTCCGGAACCGCTTCATGGCTCCCCGGTGAGGGCGTCGTCCGCGCAAAGCGCAAGCCGACGTTTTAGCGACTCGTGGCGGACGTGGCGACTCCGTCTCGGGTCAGGTCGTTTGACACACAACAGCCGGCGGTATCGGCCGGCTACCGCACCGTTTCCGACCGGACAACCGAACCCACAGCGACACCAGACACACAGCAATGACAGCGATTGACTTCCACGGCGTGTTCCCAGCGATGTGCACGCCATTCCATCAAGACGGCAGTATTGACTTCGAAACACTCAGAGACGACGCCCAGCGGCTCGAATCCGCCGGCGTGGACGGACTCGTGCCTGTCGGCTCGACCGGCGAATCGGCGACGCTCTCCCACGACGAACACATCGAGGTTGTCGAGGCGGTCATCGACGCCGTCGACGACGTGCCAGTCATCGCCGGCTCAGGGTCGAACAACACCAAGGAAGCACTGGAGCTATCGCGGCGCTCCGCCGAGGCCGGCGCTGATGCCCTGTTGCTCATCTCGCCGTACTACAACAAGCCCGAACAGCAGGGGTTTATCGACCACTACACGACCCTGGCCGACGCTGTCGACCTGCCACAGATCGTCTACAACGTCCCCTCGCGGACGGGCCAGAACATCGAGCCGGACACGGCGGCCGAACTCGCGTCGCACCCGAACATCCGCGCATACAAGGCCGCGAGCGGCGACATGAACCAGATTTCCGAGATCATCGAGCGCACACGAGACGAGGACTTCGCGGTGCTGTCCGGTGACGACGGGATGACGCTACCGATGCTGTCAGTCGGTGGAACTGGTTGTATCTCTGTCTCGGCCAACATCGAACCGGAGCGCACCTGCGCCATGGTCGGGGCGGCGCTGTCTGGCGACTTCGAGCGAGCGCAAGCGATTCATCACGAACTCGGGCCGCTGTTCCGCGCGATGTTCGTCGAAACCAACCCCATTCCGGTCAAGGAGGCGATGCGAATCCGGGGCTACGGCCCAGCACACCTCCGCTCGCCGCTGACCCGCCTGTCCGACGAACACCTCGACCACCTGCGTGACGTGCTCGCCACGCTCGAAACCGAAGACCTCGAAGACGAGTACGCGGAGGCCGAGCGATGACGCGAGTGGCGGTCAACGGCGTCACCGGCCAGATGGGCGGGGCCGTCATCGAGGCCGCCACCGACAGCGAGGTCGTGGTCGGCTTCGCGACCAGCGACACGGATGCGGTTGACGACGTCCCGGTCGTCCACCCGGCCGAGGCCGCCGCTGCGCTCCGGGAGTACGACGTGGACGTTGTGGTCGATTTCGCCGTCCCTAAGGGTGCGCTGACCGTCGCCGAGGCCTGCGTCGAGGCGGGCGTCCCGATGGTTGTCGGAACCACCGGCTTCGACGAGGACGGGCTGGCCCGCCTGCAAGACGCCAGCGAGGAGATTCCGCTGCTGAAAGCCACGAATTTCTCACAGGGGATTCAGGTCCTCCAGCGTCTCATCAGCGAGGCCGTCGGCACGCTCGACGACTACGACCTCGAACTCATGGAGACTCACCACAACCGCAAAGTCGACGCCCCGTCGGGAACGGCCAGCAGCATCCTCGACGTAATTCAGGAAGAGCGCGACGTGGAACCAGTGTACGGCCGCGAAGGGCACGCCCCGCGTGAAGACGACGAAATCGGCGTGTTCGCTCGCCGGGCCGGCGACGTTCGCGGGGAGCACGAACTCGTACTGGCCGGCAATGACGAAGTCCTCTCGCTCTCACACCGGGCCGAAGACCGCGGCGTGTTCGCCGCCGGCGCACTCGATGCGGCGGCGTGGCTCGTCGGCCGTGGCGCTGGCTGGTACGAGTTCGGCGACGTTGTCGACGCGTAGCACGGTTGACGCTGTGATCTTCATACCCGATTATACAGCCTAGTACACTACGATAAATATTAGAATTACCCTTATACGTCGCTCTCTGCAACAATCTGGTATGGCTACGAACCAATCCGTCCGACTCCCCGCGTCCGACTGTCCCCGATGTGCAACCTCGTTCGAAGCAACGGCCCCGCGAATCAGTATGTGCCCGGAGTGTGGCTACATTCCCGGTCACGGGGCCGACTGAAGCGGTACTAGCTGCCGCCGGAGCACTGGTGTCTGACTGCGAACCGTTTCGGTCGCAGTACTCGCGGTCGACCGCATTGAGGCATCACCCGGAACAGTGGGGCTTCATGCGGATGGGACGGCGATACGAAGGCTACAGCCGCTCGAACGTCCACTTCTGGTTGTCGCCACCGACGTAGCTGTACTGCTGGACGTTCGCGCCGCTGGTAGACACTCTGAGTCGAAACCCCGACAAGTAATACCATCCGCGAAATAGTGAACCCCATGAGCCTCAAAGCGGACATCGACGACCTCTGGGAGCGGAAACAGGACGGCCTCTCAGCGACCGACGCGACTGACGACCATCTCGACGTACTTGCGGAGTTCCTCACGGCGCTGGAAGCCGGTGAGGTCCGCGCCGCGGAGAAGTCCGGCGGCGAGTGGGAGGCAAACGCTTGGGTCAAACAGGGGATTCTGCTGAACTTCGGCCTCCGCGAGACCGTCGCTCGCGAGTACGGCGGCGTTGACTACCACGATGTACTCCCGCTGCGAGAGACCGCGGACCTCGGCGAGCGCGGGACTCGCAACACGCCGGACGGGACGACCATCCGCCGGGGCGCGTACCTCGGCGAGGACTGTATCATGATGTCGCCCTCCTTCGTCAACATCGGGGCGCACGTCGGCGACGGCACGCTCGTCGACTCCTGTGATACCGTCGGCTCCTGCGCACAGATCGGCGAGAACGTCAAACTCGGCGCAAATACGCTTATCGGCGGCGTGCTCGAACCGGTCGAAAACGCGCCGGTTATCGTCGAGGACGAGGTGTCGCTGGGCGCTGGCTGCCGTGTCACCAGCGGGTTCGTCGTCGGCGAAGGGTCTATTGTCGGCGAGAACACGCTCCTGACACCCCGGATTCCGGTGTACGACCTCGTCGAGGATGAAGTACTGTACGGCGAACTGCCGCCAGAGCGGCGCGCGTTCCAGCGCTTCGTCGACTCCTCGGTCGGTGAGAACGACCTGATCCCCGGCGGGGCGTACAAGCCTGCTGTCGTGGCGACCGATGTGGAGGAGGAGACGCTGGAAGCGACAGAGAGAGAAGACGCGCTTCGGGAGTAGCGAGGCGCGAGCGCCTCGAACAACGAGCGGGGAACGGAGTGACCCGCGAGTAGCGAGGTTCTGAGCGAAGCGAAGAACCTCGGCGGAACGGCGGGGGAGCCGTGGAGCAGCGAGGGGTACGCGAACCGCGGCTCTCGACAGAGCAACCGTCGTGAGCCGTGAAGTATCGTCTCCGGGTGACAGTGGGCATCGGATGTGTTGCTATGGCCGCGCGAACAAGCACTCGTTACCGCGGCGTGAACAACCGTCTGTATATTTGTTACCATACTACAAACCATGTCGCATGAGCCAGAGACATACCGTCTCTCGCCTCTCTGCGGTGACGAAGTACAGATGGGTCGCTGGCGGTGTGAGCGGGCTGGTCGCTGGCGTCGGCATGGGCGTCGTGTTCCACGCCGGAGCGAACCTCATGCCGTTTATCGGGGCGCTGTACGGCTGGCCGACCGTGGTCGGCGGATGGGTCGTCCACCTGTTGAACAGCGCCCTCGCCGGCCTGCTGTTCGCGTTCGTCGTTTCCCGGCCAGTGTTTCACAGCCAGATCGAGTCCGTCGGGGAGAGCGTCGCGGCCGGCGTGGTCTTCGCAGCCGCGATTGGTCTGCTCTCGACAGGGTTCTTGCTCCCAGTCTCGATGAGTGCGCTGGGGGTCCAGTCGTTCCCGGAGCCGCTGGTCCCGCTGCCAGGTATGCTCGGGAGCGTCCTCGTCGTGGCGTCGGTCGGCGTCGCCCACCTCGCCTACGGGCTGCTCCTCGGCTGGACCTACGCCGCGGCCAGGGGTCGCAGGGCTCCCGACAGCGTGGCGAGCGAGGCGTGACCGTCGTCGCAACTCCGTCAGCCGTCGTTCACGCCGCGGCGGTGTCGCCGGCGCTCTCATCAAGCGTCGTTTGCCGGCCTCCAGATGGCTCCGCGCCGCGGTTTCGGTATGACTCTCGGAGCGTGAGCGCCAGAGCACCGAGGCCGAGCAGGAACGCGACCAGTTCGAGCAGGCCGCCAAGGACTGGAATCGCGCCGAGGAGAGCGAAGCCGACGAGGCCGACGACGAGCGCGAGCCAGCGGTTTTCCCGGTCAGCGAGCGAGAGCGCCCACGACCCGATGGCGAACTGGCCGTAGACGACCGCGACCCACGCCGCGACCCCGAAGGCGATGGCACCGACGAGCGAGAGCGGGATGCCGACGATGGTGAACAGGAGGACAACGAGGACGACGGGAACGGCGACGAGTGCCAGCAGGCCGACGCCGCCGGACTTGGCCGGGCGCTCCGCGACGTGGCCGGCGACGCGCGCCGAGAACGACGGGAAGATAGCCAGTAGGATCGCGCCCAGCAGGAGGTTCACGAACAGGCCGTAGACGACGCCGACCCACGACGGCAGCGCGAACTCACCGAACTCCGGACCGGCGCTGGCGCCGATGCTTTCGTCCCGGACCACACTTCCACCGACCGCGGCCTCGGGGGCGCGGGTGAACGTTGCGGCGTCGTAGCGGACATCGCCGCCGACCGACGCCGTCGGCCCGAGGACAAACTCCTCCGCGCCGGCTTGGACGGTCCCGTCGACTGTCCCGCGAAGCGCGAGGTAGCTCGCGCCCACATCGAGGTTTCCGTCGATCTGTGCCGTCTCACCGATCTCGACTGTGCCGCCGGCGACGCTCACGTCGCCGCCGACGGTGCCGTCGATACGGACGGTCCCCGCTGCAGCTTCGATGTTGCCGCCCACCTCGCCGGTCTCGGTGACGTGGACAGTACCCGCTGCGGTTGCGATGTCGCCGGTCACCGTCCCGCGGACGATGACCGTTCCGGCGACCCCCTCGACGCTGTCGTACGTCTCGTCAGGTCCGATGACTATCGTTCCACTTGCTCCCTGATACGACTGCGCGGCGACGGTACCAGTCACAGCTGAGAGCAAAACGAGCGAGACGACCGCGAGCGTCGCGACCCGGATGCCACCGCTTGAAAGTCTGGAAGACATACGGCCCGATTATATTGGAAAGATAATAAATGTAGGTTGATANTATCGNGCAACNAGAATACTACCCAAGGAGTGTGAATCGGGCTGTACCCGTCNGATCCAAGCGGTCGGTTCGAAACGCGGCGGTGTCGTCGCCAGTGGAGGAGATGACGCTGGAAACGACGAGGACAGGAGCCACACTCAAAGTGTGGCGGAAGCGCGCGAAGCACCGGAACTCAGAACGTGGGCATCGGCTGCTGGGGCTGGACCCGAGCGAGTATTTCTGTATTGACTATCCGACATTTGGGGATAGGTCGACAGTGGTTCCCGACGACGTTCTTCGGCGGTATCCCGGGCGACAGGTCGATTGTAATTTAGCACTGTGTTTGGCAGAGCGAAACCAATACTAGTTTCACTCTTTCTAAAAACTGGCATTTTGTAATTGCTACTGGCTACACCACCATGCAGATTTAAGTGTTAACGGCATGGAATATTGGTCGTAGATATGTCTAGTGACAGCAAGCAACAAAGCGCCACAGAGCGGAAGTCAGCGATAAAGAAGCGGCACGAACAGGCGGCAAACGAGGTGCTGCCGGATCGGCGGGAGCTGTACATCGGTGGCGAATGGGTCCAGAGCAGCGGCGGGGAGACATTCGAAACAATAGACCCGACAACCGGTGAAACGCTTGCAGAAGTGCAAGCCGGCACAGCCGAGGATATTGATAGCGCGGTTGCGGCCGCGTGGGGGGGGGGGGGCGAACGTCAGGCGATGCTGGACGGTATCGCAGACGCCATTGCGGAGCGAAGCGAGGAGTTCGCAAAGCTCGAAAGTTTAGATAACGGGAAACCGATTACCGAGGCTCGGATCGATATTGACCTCGTTATCGACCACTTCCGGTATTTCGCAGGTCTCGCCCGGTCGGGCGAGGGACGGACTATTGAAACCGACGATAGCCGCCACGTCCAGACACTCCGGGAGCCGTACGGGGTTGTCGGACAGATAATCCCGTGGAACTTCCCGCTCCTGATGGCGGCCTGGAAGCTCGCGCCGGCGTTGTCGGCCGGGAACACGGTCGTACTGAAGCCCGCTGAGGAGACGCCGCTGAGTATTCTCAAACTGATGGAAATCACGGAGGACGTGATTCCTGACGGCGTCGTTAACGTCGTCACCGGGTTCGGCCCGGAAGCAGGAGAGCCACTCTCGAAACACCCTGACATCCGGAAACTAGCATTCACTGGATCGACAGAAATCGGGAGTAAAGTAATGCAAAGCGCCGCCGAAAGCATCACCGACGTGACGCTGGAGCTGGGCGGAAAAAGTCCGCTCGTTGTGTTCCCTGATGCAGACCTGGAACAGGCTGTCCAGACGACGATTACGTCGATCTTCTTTAATACTGGTGAGTGCTGCTGTGCCGGGTCACGGTTGTTCGTGCACGAAGATATCAAAGACGAATTCCTGGATGAGCTTGCGGCTGCAGCTGAGGACCTGACTGTTGACGACCCACTGCTGGAGTCGACAGACCTCGGCCCGAAAGTGACCGCGGAGCAGGTCGAGCGGACGCTGGGCTACATCGAGGAGGCAGAACGAGAGGGGGCAGCCTTCGTCACTGGGGGAAGTCAGCCGGACGACGAGGCCCTTTCGGATGGGTGCTTCGTCGCGCCGACGCTCATTGACGAGATTGACCACGACAGCAAAGCGGTCCAGGAGGAAATATTCGGCCCGGTTCAGGAAGTATTCAGCTGGAGCGAGTACGATGAGATGATCGAACTGGCTAACGATGTCGACTACGGCCTCGCAGCAGGAGTCCTCACAGAAGACCTCTCGAAGGCACACCAGTGTGCAAAAGACATCGAGGCGGGGAACATCTGGGTCAACACCTACAACGACTTCCCGGCAGGCCAGCCGTTCGGCGGATACAAACAGTCGGGAATCGGTCGAGAGATCGGGCAGGAGACAATCGACCACTACACGCAGACGAAGACGGTGAATATCTCACTCGATTGATGTGACCGTCCCGTTCCCGCAAGTCCCGCCCGGACAGATCGAGGCCACCAACGTGTCCATCGCCCCCGACGGGACGAAATACATCGTCCCGTCAGGGATGCACGAGCGACTGTACCGGGCGGTGGTGCCCGACGCTGCTGAGGGAACACTGGACCCCAAAACCGAACTGGCGCTGGCGGGGTGGGTGTCACTGCACACGGATGGGCTGACCAGACGGGTGTACATCGACGCTCCGGATGACTTCGCCGAAGCTGCCGTCGTAAAGCGGTTCGCCCGGTCACACGACGCCGAATCGATTGTCATGGCACGCCACCCAAGCGGCGACGTGACCCGCTGGCAGTCGCCAGGCGCTGTGTCCGTTACCGAACAGTGAACTCGGCAGTCAGCAGTCTGTGCTGTCGCTCAGGGTCAGTCCACCTTACTTAGTACGGCCTTGGATGGCCGCTCGCGGCTGGCAACAACGTTGTTTTCAGTCCAGCTACCGACCTGTGGCTATGGATGAGCGAATCGACCCGGACGAACTGCTCGCTGCTGTCGGCTTTGATGCGGACGAGAGCGTGCTAACGCGTCGTCAGGCGGAGGTGCTTGCGCTCCGCGAACATGATATTCGTCAGAGTGATATCGGGGAGTTGCTCGGCACGTCACGTGCGAATATTTCAAGTATCGAGCGCAATGCGAGAGAAAACGTCGAAAAAGCACGCCAGACGGTCGCCTTCGCAAACACCCTGACCGCACCCGTTTGTGTTGACATCGAAGGCCGGGACCGATATCTACGATATTCCACCGACGGTGTATGCCGCCTGTGATGAGGCCGGTGTGGAGGTCAATTACGGCTCCTCGAATCTGTTGCAACTCATCGATGACGCCGTCGATGGGGCGATTCAGCAGGACACGGTGCAGGTGCCACTCCGCATCGATGTGACAAACGACGGTGTCGTACACGTTCGAGAGCAGTCGGCAGAACGCACAGAGTGACCGGAGATAGCGTCCGGCAACAGTACTGTTTGCATGAATCGAAGTACATGGCGCGCGTACCGACGCATCGTTGAGTCCCGACAAACGAGTCATTGATACAGCACCGTCCGGAGTCGACCGTCGCCCGATAGCGAGATGGCCAGTTGGGGCGCTGCGTGTATCGAAACGGAACCCTTGTTAGCCGCCGACACCGTGGTTTCCCCAATGAGCCACGACTCGCCGCC
>JGI12329J12844_1000295_pt1 | contig 12829 bp, 10 predicted proteins | sample A23E3SouthBayCA_FD_12844 | JGI IMG/M metagenome (IMG submission 12844)
ACTGCGTCGCCGGCGAAGCGCTTCTCCTCCATGCCGAAGTTCGTCGACCGGTGCTCGACGAACGGATCGACCTCGTTGAACGTGCCGTCGTCGACGAGGAAATCGATACGCTCGCGGGCGGTCATCTTGCCCTTCTCGTGCTGGGATTCGATACGGGCTTCACCGCCCCCGAGTTCGGCTTCGGCCCGTTTCTGTCGCAACTCTTCGACCGCGTCGTCAGGCGCCCCAGTCTCGTCGTCTGGTTCTTCCTGTTGACTCATCCTACCACTCCATCCCGCCGTTAACACCAAGTACCTGTCCTGTCATGTAGCTCGATTCCTCGCTGGCGACGAACCTCACGATGCCGGCGATGTCTTCGACGCGTGCGAACCGGTCGAGCGGAATCTCCCGCAGAATCTTCTCCTGCACGCGTTCGGGCACCTCCTCTAGCATATCGGTCTTGACAAAGCCCGGCGCGACGCAGTTCGCGGTCGAGCCCGTGTGTGCCAGTTCGAGCGCAAGCGTCCGTGTAAATCCGAACAACCCGGATTTCGTCGTCGCATAGTTGGCCTGCCCGATGTTGCCCTGCTGGCCGACGACGCTAGAGATGTTTATGAGTCGGCCGTGGTCGGCGTCACGAATATCATCATAGAAAGCCTTCGTCCCGTTGAACACGCCGCCGAGGTTGACATCGATCACCGTCTCCCAGTCGTCGCGGGTCATGTTCTCGAACTTTTTGTCGATGGTGATGCCGGCATTGTTGACGAGCACGTCCGCGGGACCGAACTCGTCGGCCACCTTCTCACGCATCGCCCGGACCTCATCGAGTTTCGCCACGTCGGCCTGCGCCGCGATAGCGGTGCCACCGCGTTCGCGGATATCCTCAACGACGGCACGGGCTTCCGCCTCCGAGGACCGGTAGTTAACGACGACGTTGGCCCCGTGAGCACCGAGGTCTTTGGCGATTCCGCGACCGATACCGCGTGAGGACCCAGTGACGACACAGGTTTGATTGTCCAGGTTCATTTGTGATTGATGGGAGCCCTGTTGCTTCGTACGCTCATCACCTAATCTGGCAAAGCACAGCCAGATAATAGTTCTCCTAATACAACATTAAACGCCAGATTTGGAATATAATGATATACCAGTTACAGGAGAAGTGATAGCTGGAAAACAGACTCACGAGGGAAACAAAGTGAGAACGCCATATTTTTTAGGATGGCCTAAAGACGTGGAGGCAGCACATGACAGCCGACATCTGCGTGATGGTGCCGACGATTCGAAATCATGAATGTATGCGGTCCTACTTCCAGAACGCCCGAGACCACGGGTTCGACCTGGACCGACTGTTCGTCGTACTCATCACTGAGGACTTCTGTGACACCGACGCGATGGAACAGATGCTCGACGAGGAGGGCGTCGACGGNGCCGTCTACGACGGNACCGCCCGCGAGGCGTGGTTTGAGAACCACGGCACGAGCGAGTATTCACACCTTATCCCCGAAGCGAGCCACGCCCAGACATCGTTTGGTCTCCTCTATATGTGGGCCAACGACTACGAGTACGGCGTATTCATCGACGACGACACGCTACCACACGAGGACGCGGACTTCTTCGGCACCCACATGTCGAATCTGGCCTTCGAGGGCGAAATCGAGACGGTCAGCTCCGATGAACAGTGGGTCAACGTTCTCTACCAGAACGAGGACGAGCACGGCCTCTACCCGCGTGGCTACCCTTACGCCGCGATGGATGAGACGGTTGCAACAGAAGCAACGCAGGTCAACGACGTAGTCGCCTCGCAGGGCCTCTGGACGAACGTGCCCGACCTTGACGCGGTTCGCATCCTGATGGATGGCGACCTGCAGGGGCAGGCGCAGACCCGTACCAGCGGGGCGGACTTCGGCGGTGACTTCGTCGCCGCCGAGGGGCAGTACCTCACCGTCTGCTCGATGAACCTCGCATTCCGCCGCGAAGTCATCCCGGCGTTCTACCAGCTCCCGATGGACGACAACGAATGGGATGTCGGCCGCTTCGACGACATCTGGTCGGGCGTGTTCCTCAAGCGGGCCTGTGACGTGCTGGGCAAACAGATCTACAACGGCGACCCGCTGTGTGAGCACAACAAAGCGCCCCGGTCGACCTTTTCGGACCTGACCAACGAGGTTCACGGGCTCGAACTCAACGAGCACGTCTGGGAGATCGTCGACGAAGCCGGTGCAGACGCCGACTCCTACGCCGAAGTGTTCGACGCGATCGCCACAGCGATGGCCGACGGCGATTTCAGCGACTGGGAAAACGGTGCCTTCCTTAACTACTGCGGCGAATTCATGCTCGACTGGCTGGAATGTCTCGACGAGCTGGACGCCGCTGCGACGGAACAGGTCCCCGCAACCGCCGACGACTAGAAAGGCCTAAGTTGTTTAGGCAACCCTAAATCAAACAATGAGTGATTCTAACGATATGACTGGACGTAACGCGACGCAGTCTCGACGCCGCTTCCTTGCTCTCGGCAGCGCAACTGCCGCGACAGCGCTTGCCGGTTGTTCCGGCATCCTCAGTGGGGGTGACGGTGGCGACGGCGGAAGTGACGGCGAGGCCGGAACCACAACCGGGCAGCAAATTTCCCTGTCGGACTTCCGTGGCTCCGGCCCACTGGTCGCACAGCGGGAGGCTCCCGGTGGCACCTCGATCGAAGACCTGCCAGACCTCAGCGGCGAACTGACGCTGTATCTAGGTGGCGGGGAGGGCGGACTCTATCTCGACCTCATCAATCTGCTCGAACAGCGCTATCCGGACTTCACGGCGAACCACCGGCTCGAAGCCTCCAGCGACCTCGCAAACACCATCATCGAGGAAAACGAGGCCGGCGCAAGTCCTGCTGACGTGTTCATGTCCATCGACGCCGGCTCGCTCGGTGCTGTTGCAAACGCCGACGCGACCGCGAGCCTCCCCGACGAGGCGCTTTCGACGGTCCCCGACGCGTACCAGGACAGCGAGGGGCGCTGGGTGGGCATCGCTGGTCGCGCTCGGGCGATCCCGTACAACACGAACCAGATATCCGAATCCGATATCCCGTCGACGGTTCAGGAGTTCCCCGAGGCGGCTGCCCTCGAAAACAGCATGGGCTGGGCACCGAGCTACGGCGCGTTCCAGTCGTTCGTCACCGCAATGCGACTCATTCGCGGCAACGACGAGACGATGTCGTGGCTTCAGGCGATGCAGGACCACGGCATCACCACCTATGACGACGAGTTCCGCGTCTCCAATTCCTGTGCTGACGGGGAACTGGCCGCCGGCTTCGCTAACCACTACTACACGCTTCGGGTCCAGTCGGCCCGCGAAAACTCGCCGATCGGCCTCGCGTTCACCGAAGGCGACGCTGGCGCACTCGTCAACGTTTCGGGCCTCGAAATTATCAATGGAACCGACAACGCGGACCTGGCGTCGAACTTCGTCCGGCACGTCCTCTCGGCGGAGGCACAGGAGTTCTTCGCCACCCGGACGTTCGCGTATCCGATGATTCCGGGTGTCGCACCGGTCGGCGACCTCCCACGCATCGACGAACTGAACCCGCCAGAGATCAACCTGACCGAACTGGCCGACGTGGCCGGAACCGTTGACTTATTGCGGGACGCTGGCGTCCTCTAATATGGGCACAAAAGACCGGTACGAGCGGCTTCGGGAGCAGGCGACGACATCGGAACGAGACTCGTCGCCGCACACGCTGCTCGCAGTGGTCTCACTCGCGATCTCGCTGCTGTTACTGGCGCCGCTAGTGTGGGTGTTTCTCCGGGCGGGCGAAATCGAGTTCGCGCGTGCGGTCGAACTATTGACGAGCGATACGACCGTCTCGGTGACGCTGAACACGCTGGCGCTGGTGACTGGCGTCACTGTCGCATCGATTCTTATCGGCGTTCCGCTGGCGATTCTCACCGCCCAGACGGACCTGCCGTTCAAGCGATTCTGGACGATTACGTCCGCACTGCCGCTGGTCGTCCCGAGTTATATCGGGGCCTTCGCGTTCGTTTCGGCGTTTGGCCCCCGTGGCGTCCTCGCGGACCTGCTCTCGCCGCTCGGCATTGAGCAAATTCCGACTATCTACGGCCTGCACGGCGCGATACTGGTGCTGACGCTGTTTACATACCCGTACGTGTTCTTGACCACGCGCGCGTCGCTCCTGTCGTTCGACGGGACCGTCGTCGAGGCCGCCCGGACACTGAACCACACGCGCTGGGAGGCGTTCCGCCGCGTCACGCTGCCACAGATCGCACCCGGTATCGCCGCTGGCGCGCTGCTGGTGGCGCTGTATGCCCTTTCCGACTTCGGGACACCGGCGATTATGCAGTACGACGTGTTCACCCGGATGATCTACAACGAGTTCGGCGCTCGCCGGCTTGACTATGCCTCCGTGCTCTCGATGCTGTTGCTCGTGATGGCGCTCGGTATCCTTGCCGTCGAGTCCCGCCTCAGCGCCGGGCGGGACGGTGCCTACGTCAGCAGCGGCTCGCGCCGGCCCGGGCTCATCAGGCTCGGCTACTGGAAGGTCCCGGCACTGCTGTTTTGCGGTGCCATCGCGACACTGTGTCTGGTGTTACCCATCGGCATCCTGCTGCAGTGGCTCCTGCGCTCCGGCACGGGCTACAGTGCCGGTGGCTTTGCGTTCGAGGCGGCCTACGCCTGGAACTCGGTCGGTCTCGCGGCCGCTGCAGCCGCTATTTGTGTCGTGGCGGCGCTCCCGATAGCGTATCTCTCCGCGCGCGGCACGTCGGGTGTCTCGTCGCTTCCCGAGCGAGCTACGTATGTCGGCTACGCCGTCCCCGGTGTCGTCCTCGGGCTGGCACTGGTCTACCTTGGCCTCCGGTACGTCCCCTTCCTGTACCAGAGCGTCATCCTGCTGGTGTTTGCCTACGTGATTCGGTTCCTCCCGCAGGCCGTCGGGACGACCGAATCCTCGATTCTTCAGGTCGACCCGGGTTACATCGAGGCGGCGCGGTCGCTTGGCTATCACCCGCTTTCGGCGTTTCGGAAGGTCGTCTTGCCCCTCGTTGCCCCGGGTATCGCCGCCGGGGCCGCGCTGGTGTTCCTGACGACCATGAAGGAATTGCCGGCAACGCTGATGTTACGCCCGACGGGCTTCGAAACCTTCGTCACATACATCTGGCTCGTCCAGGGTGCCGGCTACTACGGACAGGCGGCGGTTCCGGCCCTCGTGCTCGTTGGCCTTTCCGGACTCTCCATGCTGGTCATTCTTCGACGGGAGGACACAAGCTAATGTCTCGACAAACACGCACACAGCAAACATCGGACTTCGACGACGTGGACGCAGCGGTGGCAAACCCGAACCGGACCGTGCTGGAACTGGACGATGTCTCCAAAGACTACGGTCACGAAGTCGCCGTCGAGAACCTCTCGCTCGACGTGAAAGACGGCGAACTACTGACACTGCTGGGACCGTCCGGCTGCGGGAAGACGACGACGCTCCGGATGATTGCCGGGCTGGAACGCCCCTCTGACGGACAGATATCGATCGCCGACGAAGTCATCGCCGACGGCTCCTCGTTCCGCAAGCCAGAGGAGCGAAACGTGGGCATCGTCTTTCAGGACTACGCCCTGTTCCCGCATCTCACCGTCGCCGAGAACATCGCTTTCGGCCTGACCGAGATGGAAGAAGACGCCGTCGCGGAACGGGTCGACGAACTGCTCGAACTGGTCGACCTCTCGGCCCATCACGACAAGATGCCGAGCCAGCTTTCCGGCGGCCAGCAACAACGTGTCGCGCTCGCCCGTTCGCTGGCTCCGGAGCCGGATGTGCTCCTGCTCGACGAGCCGTTCTCGAATCTGGACGTGCGCCTGCGTGTCGAGATGCGCGAGGAGGTTCGCAAAATCCTCAAGCGAGCCGGCGTCACCGCCATCTCCGTGACTCACGACCAGGAGGAGGCACTGTCGATAAGCGACCGCGTCGCCATAATGAACGACGGGACTATCGCCCAGATCGGCGACCCCGCTGAAGTGTTTGAAAACCCCGAAAGCCGCTTCGTTGCGAGCTTCCTCGGCCAGGCGAGTTTCCTCTCCGCCCGGGTGACCAACGACCGCATCGAGACGGGGCTGGGCTCGTTCAATGTCGAGTTACTGAACGGGCCGGTCGAGGCGTATAACGGAGCGATGGTCGACGTGCTCGTCCGGCCCGACGACCTGCAGGCGATGCCGACAAACGAGTCCAAAGCCGACGGCTACGTCGTTCACCGCCAGTACAACGGCCCCTCGTTCGTCTACCGGGTCGAACTCCACAGCGGCGATGTCGTCCACTGCATGCACAACCACGTCGAGACGTTCGAACCGGGCCAGCCCGTCGAGGTTGACTTGGTCGCCGACCACGACCTGGCCTGGTATCCGACGGAATGAAGCGACTGCGCCAGCCGGGGGTACAGGCGGGGCTAGTGGCACTGCTCGGCGGGGTCGTCGTCTTCGCGCTCGCTCACGTCGTTTTTCCACATCACACAACCAACCACGACGAGGGCGTCTACCTCCAGCAGGCCGCGATGTTGCTGGAGGGACAACTGTTCATTTACCCGCCGGTCGAGGAGTCGTTCCGACCGTGGTTCTTCGTGGCCGACGGCGAGCGGCTGTATCCGAAGTACGCGCCGGTTCCGGCGGCGATGTTCGCCGTCGGGAAACTGCTCGGCGGCTATCGCGTCGCGCTCGGCCTGATTGGAACCGGCGCGCTGGCGCTGACGTATCACACCGTCCGCGAGGCTTTCGACGCTCGAACCGGCGTGGTGGCGAGTGTCCTCATGCTCGGGTCGCCGCTTTTCCTCATCGACGCCTCGGTGTTCCTCTCGTACGTGCCGGCGACGCTCTGGAACCTCGGCTTCGCCGCGGCGTACCTCCACGCCGACCGGACCGGAAGCCGAAAGACAGCGGCCTGTGCTGGCCTCTCGATTGGCCTCGCTTTCTTTGCGCGACCATACACCGCCGTGCTGTTTGCGACGCCGTTCATTATCCACGCGCTGTGGTCGCTCCGGACGCGGGACCTGGCGCGGTTCACGCGCCTATCGCTGACCGCTGTCGGCGGGCTCACCGGTGTCGCCGCGACGCTTGCATACAACCACGTCGTCACCGGCTCCGCCATGCTGTTCCCCTACGAGGTGTTCGCCCCGCAGGACGGGCCGGGCTTTGGCTACCGTGAGATTCTGGGCTACTCTCGGGGGTTCACGCCGGCGATGTCGCTGGATGCGAACACTGAACTCCTCTGGAAACTCGTCACCCAGTGGGTTGTCGCCGGGCCGCTTGGGACGGTGGCAGCAGCTATCGGCCTCGGGGCTGTCGTGCGCCGCGGGATAGACGGTCGACAGGCTGCGCTGGCCGGCGTCCTCCTGACGGTTCCGCTCGGCAATGGCTACTTCTGGGGCACGGTGAATATGCTCGGCGATCTCTCGGACCCGACCGACGGGCTGGTCACCTTTCTGGGGCCGTTCTACCACGTCGATATGCTTGTTCCGCTAACTGCGTTCGGTGCTGTCGGCGTCGTGACCGTTGCCCAGTGGACGCGGCGGCTGGTCACAGAGCGGGTCAGCGCGGACCGGGTCCGCCCGGTCCTGCTCACGGTAGCGCTCTGTGGCGCGGCGCTGGGCGGCGGCGCGGCCGTCACAACGGCGGCCGAGCCGGTTTCGGACAACTACGAGGTGACCCAGCAGTTCGAACAGGCCTACGAGCCGTTCGAGGAGCGGGACCTCGACAACAGTCTCGTCTTACTCCCAACGCCGTACGGTGACTGGCTCAATCATCCGTTCCAGTCAGTCCGCAACGACCCGGGTTTCAACGGCGACACAGTCTACGCGATGCAACACAGACAGTTCGAAGTTATCGACGCCTACCCGGACCGAACCTACTACCGCTACGTGTTCCGCGGCGAGTGGGTCCCGTATCTGGGGCTGCCCGTCGAACCGCGACTCCAGCCGGTGTCTGTGGCGGAGGGCGAGACGGTTCGGACAGATGTATCGGCGGCAGTTCCGGAGCAGGCCGCGCTGGTTTCGATGCGGCTCACAAGCGAGGGTGAGAACGACTATGCGACGGTTACTGGAGTTGACAGGCTCGATTTGCAGCTCTCGACCGACCAGAATCGGACACGGCTCACCGGCGACGGCATCGACGAGCAGGTCGGCGTGCCGACGCCGGAAGACGGGTCGGTCACGCTCATCATGTTCGTCGACTACGGCACTGGCGCAGGGTTCGAATACCGGGCGGAACTCCCAGTTGCACAGACGGACGGCGGCGTCCGGACGCTGACGCCGCGGCTCGAAGTCTGTAAGGATCAGCGCCGCTGTGACGGCGAAGCGGCTTATGTCCCGGGCGCACACCGTGATGGAATCGGCATGAACGCAACCACGACGGCGGAAAATACGTGAAACTAATCGATGACTGACTACGAACTCACCAGACGTGACGCACTGAAAGCGCTCGGCGCGGCGGGTGTCGCCGTCACCGGTGGCGCGGCGGCGCTCGCCTGGAACGAGTCCGAAGACGACGATACTGTCGAGTCAGCCGAGGACGACGCTGATGCGTCCGAATCGGAGTTCGGCGAGCACGAGCGCGAGACGTACCGCGCCGTCGCCGCTATTGTCTATCCGAGCGAGGTGGCAGGCGTACAGGAGTTCGTCGACAGCTACGTCGCCGGACGGGTCGAGGCAGACCCCGAGCGGGCGGCGGACATGGCGACCGCTGTTGCAGATCTGGACGCCTACACCAGAGAGTGGGAGGACACCGTCTTCACTGCGTTAGACACAGAGACGCAGGAAGAAACGCTGCGAGGAATGGGTGTCAACGCTTCCGACCCGGACCCACATGGCGACCCGCGACACCGCGTGCGATACTACCTCGTCAACGACCTCCTGTTTGCGCTGTACAGTTCGCCGACGGGCGGCGAGCTTGTCGGCATCGAGAATCCGCAGGGCTACCCCGGCGGAACGAGTAGCTATCAGCAGCCACCGAACGACCGGTAAGCCGGGTCCCGGCGGCGATTGCTCGGTCCGTTAGCGGAACCGTTCTTCGAGCGCAACCCGAACGATAGACTTTGCGATGGCGGCCCCGCCGGAGAACGGGTCGAGTTTCGTCTCGCCTTTCCGCTCGTCGTACTCGATAGGACGCTCACGCACGTCGTAACCGCGCATCAGCGGCCGCATGAGGAGTTCGGCCGAGAGTCCGGTGTTTTCGGTCCAGACGATTTTCTGGAGGACCTCACGGCGGTAGGCGCGCATTCCGGTGGTCGTGTCGTGGACGCGCTTGCCCATGAGCACGCTTGCGAGCAGGGCAAACAGCTCGTTCCCCAGCTTGTTCATCGCTGGCATCTGTTCGGCCCCGTAGTACAGCCGGTCGCCGCTAACGACGTCGGCCCCGTCGTTTATTTCCGCGAGGAAGTCGGGCAGGCGTTCCATCGGATACGTGTCGTCACAGTCCGTCGTGACGACGACCGGCCGATCCGGTGTCAACACGGCTTCACGGACCGCCACGCCGTACCCCTGTGGTTCCTGTTCGATGACTGTCGCACCGTGGTCGCGGGCGATCTCCGGTGTCCGGTCGCTGGACCCGTCAACACAGATGACTTCCGCGCGCCCGTCGGTCACTGTCGCGATATCATCAAGAACGGTGCCGATCGCTTCTTCTTCGTTGTACGTCCCCATGACGACCGCGAGGTCGTCGAACGTGTAGCCGCCCAGTCCTTCGGTCCGCGAACCCTGAATAGCCATTGCTCATCCGTCAGAACCCACGGTTCTTGAATGTTTAGGTTTGCCAAAATCAGCGGTCGGCGAGATACGTCTCTATCGGGGTTGCATCCTCCCAGAGATGCGCAAAGAGGTCTCTTGCCCATAAAATCGCGCTATCCGCTTCCGAGACTATCTTCGCTGACGGCCAAGCTCCGTCGAGTTCTGGAAGCGTCAGAATCATCCAGTCGTCGGCGACGGCGAGTGCGTACGGGACCGGCGTGACACGAACGGTCGTCTCCTCGTACCGATTCGTATCCAGTGAGACGGACTCCTTGCCGAGGATTTCGTCGATGACAGCACAGCTCACTACCAGCCTCGAATCGGCGTTGTCTGGCATCGCAGCCTCGTACTCAGGGTGGTAGACCGGCGAGACAACATCGCAACTAGAGACACTCTCAACGCGGGTGACGACTTCGCGGACGGGACGGTTGATATCAGTCTGTGTGCCGCGGACGACCGTGTATTCGTCAAGTTCAGGCAGGCGACACCGGAACGGCTGTGGCAGCACTGACGTATCGTGGGACTCCCAGTACTGGGGAGCCACGGCGAAAAGTTCCTCAAGACGGTGCTGGCGGTGGATCGTATCGGCGATCAGACGGCCAGTGCCGGTCAGTTGCCACCCGTCATCCATCGAGGTGACCAGACCGCGGCCTTCGAGGTTCGAAAGCGCATCGTAGATCGCTGACTCGCTGGCAGTGACTGCTGACAGCAGTTCGTTGGTGGCCTTGGCTCCGGGACACAGCGAACCGATGATGTCCGTCCGGACGGACGACGTTCGGACGTACTGAATAAGCGATTCTACGCCCATACTGTCCCCATATACTATAGCTCATATTTTTCGTACATATCAGTTTCCATTTGTAATGGAATGTTCTTCAGATGGGACACTATTCTCCCGGGCACTGGATATTATTGCAGCCAATGTGTCCATCTTTTTTACCGCTCACGACGCAGACACTGTTGCTGTCCACGCAAGACCACGTCCCCGCTGTACGCAATGGAGCACGCTGGTCTCGTGGAATTGCCACGTTCGGGCCCGGCGATGTCGTGCCTCTGACATACTTCGCCAGCCCGAAGGGTCATGCAATCGCCGTGGGTTGCCCACCCACGGTGCTCATTGTCTCAGCGGTCGACTCGTCCAGCCGCATCCGTTTAGTATGGACTGCTGTTCATTGTTCCCGTATCGACTGTCTACACTCGGGCAGCCATCGTGAGAAACAGCGACAGCCGACAGGACAGGATCAGTTCTCTGGCGGTTCGTCCGTCCCGATTCGGATCTCGTACGCCTCGATATCCTCGAACGCAGCGACCTGTCCACCGACCTCCCGGCCCATCGGCCGTTTCAACGACCAGCGTCGCGACCTCGCGGTTCGAACTGAACGACGCCTGATCCACTTTGCCCTCGATGACCCGGTGGTCGCCCGTCTCTACGTCCCGGCCCTCGATAGTCGCGTAGAACTCCCCATCTAGCGTCATCAAATCAGAGATACAGCGCCGTATCGTCCCGTAGCGGCGCGGGAACGGCAGCGCTTCGCCGTCACTGGCAATCGTTTCGGCAGTCGTCCACAGCACCGTATTAAGAAACCCGGACACCAGAAATCCGAGTTCCGACCGATTGAAGATGACGCCGTACCGGTCCGTGTCACCGCGGACGCTCTCGCGGGTGGCATACATCGAGTAGTTTCCATCGGCGACAGCGACGACCGGTGTCGTGATACCGCGACGAGCCTTCACCGTGGTCGCGATGGATTCGTAATCGAACCGCGCCGGGTCGGGAGCGTCGACGCCCGGTGAAATGAGGATCTCGATAGCGATGCCGGACTGCCTCCGGCTTGCCAGTCTGTCTTCGAACCGCTCTAACAGGGCCGGGGTCAGCGACAGCGTCAGTTCGTACTCGGCCGTTTCGATTATGTCTTCGAGGTACCGGAGTATCGTCGGCCGTGATTTGACGAGCGAAACAGCTTCGGGCTCTCGGGCGGGTGCCGTGTAGCGCGAGGACAGGTCGTCAACGAGGTCATCAAGCGAGTCCTGTATGCCCTCGAACGCTTCCCGCGGGTCGATAGCCAGGACCTTCATCGGTCGGGACTCCTTGAGTTCGACCAGCCCAACATCGCTGAGGCTTCGAACCGTATCGTACACCCGCGGCTGTGGAATGTCCGTGTTCTCCGATATCTCCGACGCTGTCAGCTCGCCGTGTTGCAGCACGGCCAGGTAGGCTGAAATCTCGTATTCGCCGAGATTGAACCGCGCAATTACCTGTTCGAGCGATGCTTCCAAGTCGTCACTAGACATAGTGTGGCGTTTGCGAGTCGAGTACTAAGAACTTCGGCACTCTCCTCAGTAGACAATTTCAGGCCCAGTCGCGCGCCTATCCGCTACTGTTCACTGTTCCGTCACAGCGGCCACCTGCGGACCCCGATTGTTCGAGTTGCTACAGCGAAAAAACTGCGCGCTGCGATGCGCTATTAGTAGGCGTTGGAGATCTGTGAGACGACGTCCGCGGGCGCAGCACCGGAGTTCAGCGACGAGATAGCGGATTCAAGCGAGGACTTGACTGCCGGCGGTGCGGCCAGGCCGTGTGCCACAGACGGCGGCTGGGCATCGCTGTTCTGGAAGTCCTCTATCTGGTCTTTGGAGAAGTCGTTGAACGGGTCGGTGTCCACGTCAGTCCGCGGCGGAATCGACCCCTTCTTCGGGTTGAAGATCTCCTGTGCCTCTGACGTCCCGACGAACTGGCACCACAGCGTGGTCGCTTCCGGGGACGGGTTGTTGACCGGATACGGGAACGAGTCCATGTTGAGTGCGTAGTTGCCGTCGGTACCCGGGAATGTCACGTGGTCCCACTCCTCGCCGTACGTGAGGTCGTTCGTGATGTACGTTCCGGCCGCCCAGTCACCCTGGTGGAGGAACGCCGCTTCGCCGTTGATGACCTGGTTGTTGGCCTCGGTCCAGGAAATCGACCCGGCGTCGCTCGGGATGTAGTCGAGATAGGACTGCGTGGTCTCGACTGCCGACTCCAGCGCGTCGCTGTTGGCGTCGACTTCGCCGTTCTGGAAGATGGCGCTGTAGGTCTCGGCGTCCGTTTC
>JGI12329J12844_1000299_pt1 | contig 12726 bp, 14 predicted proteins | sample A23E3SouthBayCA_FD_12844 | JGI IMG/M metagenome (IMG submission 12844)
TACTCGCCATTTAGATCGACCTCGCTTTGATGAGAATCTCGTCTGCATCCACGGCCCCGGTCAGTCGCTCCTGCTCGTCGGCGAGCAAGTAGCGGCCGAAGGTCGGGCCCCGGACGCGGTAGTACCGGCCGAGGATCTTCTGTCGCATCTCGTCGGCGACAACGGTGGTGTCGAGCGCGTCCATCGCCATCTCTTTCGCCTCTTCGAGGGCGATGCCGGTCAGTTCCTCGGTCGCTTCCTCGTCGAAGATGACCTCGGTGACCTCCTCGCCATCATCGAGGACGCCCTTGATGCGGAGGTCGAACTCGCCTTCGACCTCGCCGTGTTCGCTACAGCGGCCGTTCTGGAGAACGCGTGTGCAGTCGTCCTCCGGACAGCGCTTGATGAGACCGGAGCCGGACTGGATGTCGACCAGCGCGCCCTCGGCCTCGACGCTGTCGTCGCCGACCTCGATTTCTTCGTCCAGTTCCTCGATAGTCGTCGTCCGGTTGAGCTTCACGGAGAAGCGGCCCTGATACTCGTCGGTGACGACGTTACGCAGGGCGTAGGACTTGCCTTCTTCGAGCGACGGGAGGTCTGACTTCGACCACTTCGTGAACTTGATTGTGCCCGTCTCGTCGCCCAGCAGACCGACCTGGGCCACGGCGTCAGCGCGCGGGTCCCAGAGTTCGACGACCGTCGCGCGAACGTCGACCCACTCCTCGGGGGCGTCGACGTCGGCGACGTTCACCTGCTCGTTGCCGCCACCGTCGCCGCCGCCCAGTTGGTCGCGGTCCATGCCGGCCTCGTCGAGGTACGTGTTGACGACGCTCCGGCGGGCCTCGCTGATGGGGACCTGGTAATCGTTGACCAGCGTATCGAGACGCTCGACGACGTCGTCGACATCGATCTCTAGCTGGTCGGAAAACTGCTCGTGTATCTCTGTCGCGTGGGTACGCAAATCTGACTCAGTCATTGGCTTTCACTGTCTCCGCCTGGTTTTCGTTGGGAGACGTTCGATGGTTGGTCGCCTTTGGTTATAAACACTCGCCCAGCGGAGTGAAAGTGAAGGTGTGCGCCGTGTCGTCGTTCCGGGCGAAGACCGCGCGAGAAGATTGATTTGTCGGCGGATACAACGGTCGGTATGGCCGACGACGACCGACTCGCACGGTTCATCCGTGATACCTTGCGGTCGGCCGAGCAGCAACTCTCCGACGCGAAGAGGGCCTACGCGAACGGCAAGCGGTCGGCGAAGGCCGGCCTGCCCAGAGACGAGGAGGGACGGGCCCGCATCGTCTGTCGCCGCCACGCCGAGTACCGGGCGGTGTCGATGGACGAACAGCGGCGGCCGGTCTGCTACGAGGCGGAGAACCCGGACTGTCAGGGCTGTGTCGAGGACATCAGAGACGGCACGATAGAGACGTGGTAAGCAGCTGCCGGCAGCGGCTCCGACCGTTTTTCAACAGGTTCGCCAGTACAACACTTTAGCACTAGCCGGGTTAACTCCGAGTATGGAGCGTCCAATCGTCGCGCTCGTCCTGGCCGGGGGAACCGGCACACGGCTGTATCCGGCGAGCCGGAGCGATCGGCCAAAGCAGTTTCTCTCGTTTGGTCGAGACCAGTCACTGCTCGCCGAGACTGTCAATCGGGTGGGGTTCGCGGACGAGACCTACGTGCTGACTCGGGAGTCATTCGCCGACGGGGTACGGGAACGGGCCCCGAGTGCGGCGGTGTTGACCGAACCGGAGCCCAAAGACACCGGTCCGGCGCTGGCGTATGCGGCACACCGCATCCGCGAACAGGTCGGCGACTGCGTCCTGCTGTGTCTGCCGAGTGACCACCGGATTTCGGGGCCGTTCGAGACAGTCGCACGTACGGCCGCACGAGTCGCAGTGGAAACGGACGGGCTCGTTACCATCGGTATCGAGCCGGACCGGCCAGCGACCGGCTACGGCTACATCAAGCCCGGACCGTCCGAGAACGGCTTCGCGCCGGTGGAAACATTCCACGAGAAACCCGACCGGGAGACCGCGACGGAGTACGTCCGGGAGGGGTTCTACTGGAACGCCGGGCTGTTCGCCTGGACGCCGACAGCCCTCCTGTCTGCAGCCGCGTCCTCGCCGCTTGCGCCTATGGTCGAACGGCTGGGAGAGGACCCCGATGCGGCGTTCGATGCCGTCGACCCGGTGAGCATCGACTACGCCGTGCTCGAAGAAGCCGAGAACGTCTTCGTCGTCCCGGCGGCGCTTGACTGGGACGACCTGGGGTCGTGGGACGCCTTCGAGCGGATCCTCGACAGCCAGGACGGAAACGCGGTGCTGGGCGAGGCGACTACAATCGACGCCGACGGGAACGTGTTGGCGAGCGACGGGCACGTCAGCGCCGTCGGCGTCGAAGACTTGGTGGTGGCGTCCTTCGACGACCGGACGCTCGTCGTCCCAAAGGGCGAGGCCCAGCGCGTTCGTGAAGTGGTCGCAGAACTGCGGGACGACGGACGGTTCTGATCGGGCAGGGGACCAGGACTGTCAGCTCCGCATCGCGCCGCCGTCGACGGGCAGAGCCGTCCCGGTAACGTAGGAGGACCGGGCCGAGGAGAGGAACGCCACCACGTCTCCGAGTTCCTCGGGTTGGCCGACGCGCTGTAGCGGCGCGTCGGACCAGGATTCGATACCCTCCTCGTAGGAGTCGTACTCGCCGCGCTCGACGGCCGCCTCGACGAGTTCCTCGATGCGGGGTGTCTCGTGCGCGCCAGGGAGGACCGCGTTCACGCGAACCTCCGGCGCGAACTCGCGGGCCTGGGTCTTCATCAGGCCGATGACGGCGCGACGGACGGCGTTCGAGAGGACCAGGTCGTCGATGACCTCCCGGACGGAGCGGGAGGTGATGTTGACGATAGTGCCGGCCTCGGAGTCCCTAAGATACGGGTATGCGGCCCGTGTAGTCCAGACGGCACTCATCACCAGCAGGTCGTAAGCGCTGTACCACTCGCGCTCGGTCGTCTCCATGAACGGCCCGGGGGCCGGACCGCCGGCGCTGGTGACGACGTGGTCGAGGCCGCCGAAGCTGTCGACGGTCTCCTCGACGAGCGCCTCGATCTGGTCGGGGTCGGTGATATCGGCCTCGACGGCCAGTACATCGCCGTCGCCGGTTGATTCGAGATCGTCCCGCGCCGCAGCAACGTGTTCCGGCGTCCGGCCGCAGACGGCCACGTCGGCTCCGTTCGCGGCGAGCGCTTCGGCACTCGCGAGTCCGAGTCCGCTCGTCGCGGCGGTACACAGCGCTGCGTTACCGTCGAGTTCGAGGTCCATGTCCGGAAGAAGTACCGACTGTCCCAAAGAAGTCCCGCTCGCAAACTGTCCCAATGACTGTCGGCCGCGGACTGTCCTAGCTGCCCCAGAAGTTGTCCCGGCTCCCGAGACGCCGGCCGTCATCGTCAGCGTCGTCGTCCGTCTCGTCGGTATCGGTGTCGCTCTCTTCGGTTTCGGCTTCCGAAAGGTCCTCGTCCATCTCCAGTCGCTCGATTTCTTCGGCCCGGGCGTGGTTCGAGTGGACGTTCGTCACCTTGACCAGCGAGCGGGCCGGCGGGAGCACGCCGTCGACCATGATGATGAAGCCGTCCTCGGTCCGACCGACACCGGCACCGCTCTCGTGGATGTCCTCGACGTCGACAGTGACTTCCTCGCCCATCTTGACCGGCTGGCTCTTGAGTTCCGAGATGGGCTGGTTGTAGTGATTGCACCACTCGGCGCCGCCACGGTCACCGTAGTGGGTACAGCCCATCCCCTGGATTCGTTCGGTGAATTTGGGACAGTCGTCTGCGAGCGGACAGTCGGCCATATCAAGGGATAACGTGGCCGCTGGCAAAACGCTTGCGACCCCACCCTAGCCCCGCGCAGCCCGTTATTATGTTTGAGATTTTCACCGGCACGCACTTTACCGCCACTCGCTGGTTGTCGCGTAGCATTCGGCAGTACCCAGAGCTATGAGAACGCAGATGTTGGCAGGGCTAGTTTGCTTCCTTTTGATTTGTACGTCCCCGGCTGCCCTCGGTGTCGAGTCGGGTCCGCCGACACAGATCGGTACCAGTGACGTCGACAGATCGATTGATGTCCGGTACACGGTCGAGAGAGAACCGAACCGGACCGGCCGAGTACGCGTAACTGCGACGATTGAGCGACCACAGCACGTCACCGGACTGTCGGTACGGACGCCGGCGGCGACGACAGTGCGTCGGGCCGACGGGCTCCGGCCCGACGGCGACCGCTGGCGTATCAGCGATGATACCGGGACGGCACGGCTGACCTACACTGTGCCGGTCGGACTCTCGACGACGTTCGGCGAGCGGACCGCCGCCACGGACAACTGGACGCTGCTTGCCAGACAGGAAGTGTCACTGCGTGCCCGCTGGCGCTGGCACGTGGGGCCACGGCCCGCCTGGAACGAGTCGCTGGCACTCGCGCCCGGCCAGGACGGTGTCGCCGGGAGTACGGCCGCCTACATCGGCCCCCACGAGACAGAAACCAGAACGGTCGATGGCGACCGAATCACGCTCGTTGTCCCGGCGGATGCGGACTTGCGACCCAACCGTACCGCCGCGCTTGACTCAATCAGCCATGCGAAGCGTGCCTCGACCGCCGGAACGGACCACGACCACATCCGCGTGTTTGTCGCGCCGAACGAACTCGCATCGGGCGGGTACACCCCGTCGAACGGCGAGTCGGACGTCATCGTCAACGCCGGCGAACCCGTCCGCTCCCCGGTCAACGTCTGGGTCCACGAGTACCGCCACACCCGACAGACGTTCGAGACGGCACCGGCGATGGACTGGCTCAGTGAAGGCAGCGCGGACTACCACACCGCGGCCCTCACGTACGGCGCGGGCGGTATCGACGAAGACCGGTTCCGTGACAGGATTACGACCGAGCGCCACGAAACCACGGACCTGACACAGCCCGATAGCTGGGACGGGCCGGGCGCACAGTATCATAAGGGAACACGTGTCGTCGCGGCCATCGATGCCCGTATCCAGCGGTCGACCGACGGCAGCCGAACGTTCGAAACCGTCCTCGACAGGCTGATGCGACAGGACGACCGCGTCACGCTCGCGCTGTTCGCCGAGACGGTGTCGGCTGTCGCCGGGGCGGATCTCGACGCGTTTGTTCGCCAGGCTGTCACTGGCACCGCGCCGTCGGTCCAGACCGACGTGCTCACTGATCGCGACCTGCGGCGAAGCGGCGCGGCAGACACGACCGGCCGGCGGACAAACGCCGCACTATCAGTGGATGGCCCCGCGGCCACAGCGACCAACGCCGCCGACAGGGGCAGGCACGGCACCGCTACCGCACGGCCCGTCACCGACCGCCACGGAGAGTGGACCGTGCTCGGGACGCTCGGCATGCTGTCGGTGCTGCTGATCCGTCGCCAGCGACAGCGCGAGCGGCTGTAACGCTCCCCGAATCCCTTCGTCCGCGCCGGAGAGTGCCGTCACAGCCACGAGGTCAAGTCCGGGCTCCCTCAAGGTGTTCTGGGCCGAATATGTTTTTCCACAACTGTCATGCCGACCGCTCACTTGGCATCCGACAATGGCATCACAGTCCATCTTTGAGCGGATCGGCGGTCGCGACGCGGTCGACGCGGTGGTCTCGGACTTCTACGACCGGGTGCTCGACGACCCGGTGCTCGAACCGTACTTCGAAGAGACCGACATGGACCAACTCCGGAGCCACCAGGCTCAGTTCATCAGCGCCGTCGCCGGCGGACCGGTCGACTACGACGGCGATGACATGCAAACCGCCCACGAGGGCATGGGAATCACCGAGGAAGCGTTCGCCAACGTCGCGACCCACCTCGAAGCCGCGCTCCGGGAGAACGGCGTTCCCGACGACGATGTCGAAGCGATCCTCACTGAGGTCGCTGCCATGGAAGACGACATCGTCGAGGCGTAGGACAGCGCCGTGCGGGTCCGACCGCTGGGACATCCGTCGGGAGTACGAGCCGTTCGGTGGCCACAACAGCTTGCCTTCACCCAGTTTCTCAAAACAAAGGCTGACTGTGAATATGCCGCCGTATTATTATCTCTGACCGTCAGACCATGTGTGTGAAGGGACCATGACACTACTGCCCCCCAAGTTGGGTTACCGTGCCTCTGACAATCACGCAAACTAACTAGGTAGTGTCAGTACGGGTCTTTTCACTGTTATACTACGGCGCTATGTACTCACCAGACTATTGTTAGCGACGGGTGACTCTGAGACTAACATGCCCTCGAAAAAGTGGACACTAGAGGGCTGTCCCCGAGTTTAGACCGCGCCTGTTCGTCCGGCGTGCTTCGTGCCTACGACCAACGTTTCAACACACCACTATCGTTCAACGACTTCACGGGCACGGTGGGATTCAGGAACCACGCCGAGACGGTCCCGGTCGCTCACTTCGTTCGCTTCCCGGGCTGCGACTCGTCTGATTCGAATCCCCTGCGTGCTTGTTCAGCACGACTCGTGTTCACTCGGCGGATTCACGGGCACGGTGGGAACCTGAATATCGCCAATTCGCGGCGTTGATTTTAGTACTCATTGTTCTCAAATATCTGGGAGGAAGTCGCTACGCTGTTCAGCCTGCTCGCGGTCAGAACGCCGGTCGTAGTGACGGTCGAGAATATCCGTGCTGGCGTTGAGTCGATCCTTCACGACTCGGCGGGGAACATCCTCACGACGGTAATAGGTCACTCGACCACTGCGAACATCGTGAGGAGATCGGGCCGAAGGGCACTTACTGGCGTGGTCGATGTGCGTGGCTTCGCAGTCATCGATATCGCGGTCATGCGGACAGTCCTCACCGCGCCAGCAAGGACGAGTGATCCGATACAGTGTCGTTCGGAAAGTGTTGCCAGCTGGTCGACCGTGTGCTGTTGTGAGCAGGGGTTCTCGTCCGTATTCGTCAGGCACGTCGTCCCGGTGGAAATCGATGTAATCCTCGATGTACCGAGCGGTTTTCTCACTGATTCGGTTCCACCGAGTTCCTGCCTCTCGGTTCTTGAGCGGCGTATCTGTTTCAGGACGGTGGACAAACTGTAGGGCAGGCCCGGAGAACCGTGGATGGTCGCCTTCCAAGTCTACGTCTTCGAGATCGAGGCCACGGATTGCGCCAGTACGCGCACCGGTTTCCCAGAGCAGAGCGAGAATGATGTGGTCGCGCGTGCTGGGACGGGCCTTTTCGAGATAGTCCAGAATCTCAATTGCGCGCTCGGGGTCGAGCGTGGTTTCCGACACGTCCTCGCCGTTGGTCATCGTCGGCAGCGTCAGCTTTTCAAAGAAACCCTGCGGGACAGCGTCAATGTCAGCAGCAAACTGGAGGAAGCGACGGAGTGTCGCCAGCTGGCCCTTGAGCGTGACTGTTTTGATAGGGTCACGACCGTCGCCCTGGCCTTCGCGTCGCCAGATCCGATACTTGTAGAGGTCCCGACCAGTGAGTTCGTTCAGGTTCTCGATCCCTTCCTCATCGCAGAACTGTACGAACGCCTGGAGACGGTGCTTGTTGCTTTCCCGTGTCGACTTTGCATGTTCGTCGACCATCGCATCGTGGAACATTTCCACGGCCTCATGAGGTGGGATCGGGTCAAGGTCACTCAATAGAACCACCTCTGGGAGCCGGGCGAACGCTGGGCTTTTCATCTGGCGAGGCGACTGTCGTCGTGCGGGGCGTAGACCCCGTATCGGTTCCTGTTGACATGGATGCGGTAACGGAACCACCCTCGGGCCGTGTTCCAGCACGGCCCAGTTCTGAATGGCTAAGAGCCATCAGTGGGCGGCCCGCAAGAACACTATTACCCAGAAAGTGCATAAATGTATCGGGAAACTATTTTTGATTGGTTGGTAAGAAAGTGCACGTAAGGACTGAAATAGGTGGGTCGAGTAATATTTGTAATTCAAATGCGCTTATCCGGTTCGTGGCAGAGCGTCTGGGACGACCGTATCCTCGAATGGATGCGAGAGAACGAGGGTACGGGAACACCCAAAGAAGTCCACGATAGTGGGTTAGTCCGCGTTTCGAGAACTCAGATCGGCCGTCGGATGAAGAAACTCGCCGAGAATGGGCTTCTAACTCACGTCGGTAACGGAGCCTATGTGATTACTGACGAAGGGAAAGCGTACCTCGATGAAGAATACGACGCCGAGGAAGGCGTCTATATCAACGGTAGTGGCCCAACGGAGCCGTCGACGAGTGCAGACGCAGAGACGAACGACGTGTAATCGCCCTCCACCATGACGATTCGCAAGACCGCCCGCTGGCAACGGAGTATCGACGACCGAATACTGGAACATCTTCAGGATGACTCGGTATCGACAGCCAAGCAGATGGCTATCCGTGACAACATTCACGCAACAGAGGCGCAAGTACAAGATCGGTGTCGCGTGTTGGCTGATGCTGATCTGGTGGCGTTTCTGACCGAGGATCAGGATTTTGTTGAGCTGACGACGGAAGGTGAGCAGTACTTGGAGGGAGAGATCGACGTAGAATTGTATCCATATCCACGGCACCCAAAGGCGATGGAGTAGGCCGACCGGTGGGTGGGTCGGTGGGTTGGTAAATCAATCATCGTGTTGAGTCGGGAATCTGCTCATTTTGTTCCTCTAATTTTACAACTAAATATCTAGCACTTCCCATAGCTGATATGACTCCAATGAAGAATATGTGAAAAGGCTGAGTGTTAGTTGCGGAAATGAGCAGTAATGTAACAGTTGCGGTTAATAGTACTACTATTTTTCCCAAAGTATGCCTAACACCTAGTAGTTTTTGTATTGTTTTGGCTTGCGCTCGTAGTATCATCGCAAGAGCCACTAGCATACCAATAACGATGATTAATGCAGTAAGTGGGTCTGCATAGGTTAGAGAAGTGAGAACCTCAGAAACCCAGTCACCTTGCATAGTGTAAAATTGTAGTAATCAGGGTTACAACGCCTGCGAGTGCTATTGTAGGGCTGGAAAGAAATAAGGATACCATCATTAATCCTAAAGATACACTATATAAAGATGCTTCCGGCCTCTCAAAAAATAACGATCTTATTAAACTATTGATAGATGGATTTGATTCCTGCATATTAGTGTTCGAATCAGCATTCCAATGTTGTTCTAGGTTCCCTAACTGAACATTCTCTGCAATAGTGGATAGTTCCTCGTCAGTAAAAGTAGTAGTAGAAGTATCGTTCGTGCCAACTGTTGGAGGTCTAGAAGGCTCGTTAAGTATACCAAGGCTAGACTGGTTTAGTGGATCTTGAATCAGGGTGTCAATATCTGTAGTAGGCCCTTTCTTATATGACCTCAGCTGATCGAACTGGTCAGTTGACTCAGAGTTATATTGGTGGATTAGGAACTTTTCAATTAAATCGATGCGTTTTTCTAATTTGTAAATATATTCTGGATATATAACGGAGCCGCTATTATCTTCTGAACTTAACGAAGGTTGGGGAGTGCCGGCTGTACCAGTGGCCTTCTGTTGCTTAGGGGTCCTAGTGTCTGTTGAACCAGAACTATTAATATCAAATTCACCAGCCATAATTAGTCACTAGTACCTGAACTATCAATAAATTCTTTTAGAGTCGTTTCTATTTTATCGATATCAAGATCTTCTAATGAATCCACTCTGTACTGAAATTGTAGGTTCCAGATGTGTGGATTTGAGATTGATTCAGTATCTAAAACCATTCTAAACCATCCGTTTTCAGAATTATTTATATTTGGTTCTATAACTGCAGCAGCGCCATTAATATCGGAGGGACCAAGCTCAGTGAGAGTTTCTAGCTTGTTATTGTTAAAGTAGTTAGAGAAGTCATGAGAACCGCTATCAACTCTTATAATACCATTGTATGTGAGTTCAACAGTTCCTAAGGTGTCAAAATCTGCACCCTCATAAGTATTGAAGAAATCTTCGGCGTAGGAATGTATTTCATCATATGACACATCTTCGGTAGTTTTGAACGTTATAAACGATGAATCACTAAATCCAGATATGTCGGCCTCAGGTTCATAGAGAACCTGGATTTGATTATTTACCGCAAAGGGTCCACCTTCAATTCGAACGCCTCCTTGAAAAACAGAGGCTTGGTTCTCAGAATCGACTAATTGGAAATCTCTCTGCGTCAGCCAGTTAGCTAAGTTGCCTTCGTCTACTGGAAGATTGTAGGGGAAAATAAATCCGATGCTGATATTCTGTGGGTTGAGTTTAGTCATAATCAAGTCTAATAGCTAATTACAGAAAACACTGAATGCCCAGTAATCAATCTTTTGTTCATATTTGGGTTCATATACTACATTCTTATATTATGTATTTTCAGTTCGTGTATCAAAATTACGGACAGACTTACAAATGCAGTTCGAATAACTACATATCAAGTATGAATATTATTCAACAAGACCACATTCGCGAAGCAAATCGAGAAGTTGTGACCACTCGACAGCCTTCTCGAATAGAACAGCCCGAAGGTTCCACGCCCACGGCGCAGCATCATCAGGATCGTAGCCTGTAGCCTCCTCGATTTCTTCGAGACTGCCACCGAACAGCCGATCAGTCGGCGCGTCAGCATCAGCAGGCCACGTTTCGAAGAACTCTGCGCTCTTCTTCGCCGCTTTGTACATCGCCAGCGTCGAGAGACGCTTTCGCTCCGGATGGAGATCCTTCCCAGTGTGGACAACGACGGCCTCCATGTCGACGCCGATCTTCGCGTATCGCTTCGCCAACGGCGTGTACTGCTCGGGCACCTCTCGACGGTTCGTCATAGCGTCGAACCTTCGTCGATCAGTATGGCATTCGTTCCGATGTTCAAGCAGCTGCACGGCAAGATCGTGAGCTGACGTGACGACGATATCCGTCTGTTCCCACGTCCGGGCGTTCGAGAGCACTAGGAGATTATCGAGGTCGAGCGCCCGCAGCGTAATCAGCATCGATGGCTGAGGCCGTCAAGATTTTCCATGAAATTCTCGGTCTGAGATAGGTCTATTAGCCGAATTAATGCTATCCAACGAAAATAGGAATTAAATCACTCAGTTACGCATCGGGACCGGTGTCTTCTGCCAGCGTCGCGGACGTATCGCCTTCCTGAGTCTCGTAAATCACGCGGAGGTCGTACGCTGACCCAACGCCGGGGTCAATGCTCTGGCCTGCACTGACATCAGATCCGCCTGAGACAGACGAACCCGGCATGTTATTCCACTGGCCGTTACCTGGCGGGTCGCTAGCATCCCAGTTACCACGGATATAAAGCTCCTGAGCCGTGATGGAGTCGCCACCGTCGTGTGTGATGGTCAGGTTGCCGTCCATTCCCTTACCCAGTCCTGCAAGCGTGGAGTTTGCTTCATAATCCCAGCTAAAGCTTGCTTGTGGGTTCGACTGCGATGCCGTATCGCCCAGCCCGAGGACGAAGGATGCGATTACCGCTGCAAGGATAACTGTAATTGCGACCATCAGAATGACGCCGATCACCGGTGAGACAGCGTCATCTTCAGTAAGCAATTCCTTCAGGTTTGTTAGATCCATACGGAACAGTCCATGATATACAGTGGTATAAACCGCTCAGACCGTTCAAAACAAATCCGGCAGTACAAGGCTCGAATGTAGGATTACAAGTCTATGTTGTAGCCTACAAGCTCGGCTTGAACGCCAATTATCAGGAAAACGCATGGATATCGGGGGACCATCCAGGCCCGGAACACCGATGCGAAAACGGTGTTCCTATATCCCGTTTTCAACGAGACGGGTCACTGTCTCGCGGTTATCTTTCGATGCTTGCAGATCATGAAGATTGTGGATTTGCGTACGAGGGCTATTCAGGTCCGCGCTCACGAAGCAAGTCGAGAAGGTCGGACCATTCTACGTCTTTCTCGAATAGACCAGCCCGAAGGTTCCAAGCCCAGGGGGCGGCATCATCTGGGTCGTAGCCAGTAGCTTTCTCGATCTCTTCGAGACTACCACCGAACAAGCGATCAGTCGGCGCGTCAGCATCGGCAGGCCATGTCTCGAAGAACTCAGCGCTCTTCTTCGCCGCTTTGTACATCGCCAGTGTCGAGAGACGCTTACGCTCGGGATGAAGATCCTTCCCTGTGTGAACAACAACGGCTTCCATGTCGACGCCCATCTTCGCATATCGCTTTGCCAATGGCGTGTACTGCTCGGCCACCTCTCGCCGGTTCGTCCTGGCGTCGAAGTGCGTCGAACCTTCGTCGATCAGGATAGCCTTCGGACGGTCCCGATGTTCGAGCAGCTGCACGGCGAGATCGTGAGCTGACGTGACGACAATATCCGTCTGTTCCCAGCTCCGAACGTTCGAGAGTACCAGGAGGTCATCGAGGTCGAGCGCCCGCAGCGTGATCAGGAGGATGGCCGTGTTTGTCTTGCCCGTGTTCGGATTGCCAGCGGCCGTAACGAACGCCGGAGCACCATTGTTCTCGATCTGGTTCAGGAGCATCATCGGCAGCCGCAGCGCCGACGCGTCGAGGTCCTGTTCCGTGACACCGACGATGTGCGACATGGCCGAGCCGTTCCCAGCAGCGACGGCTTCGGTCGCCGTGTCGGTCAAGACCTTCGACGAGATCGCCTGTCCGAGAGCCGTGCCCTCGAACGTGGAACTACCCACCGGTGACCGGTCGGTTTCCCGCATTGAAGTCTCCATGAACGACAGCGCCGCGCGGTCTTGCCGATCCTCGACGATACCCGTGTGCGGTAACAGCCGCTCGTCACCGTCGAGTTCGCCCTGTACC
>JGI12329J12844_1000300_pt1 | contig 12723 bp, 10 predicted proteins | sample A23E3SouthBayCA_FD_12844 | JGI IMG/M metagenome (IMG submission 12844)
ACCCCGACGAGGTGGACATCCTCCCGCCCTGCGAGCCGACGAAAGTCGTCTGTATCGGGCGCAACTACGCCGACCACGCCGAGGAGATGGACTCGGACCTCCCGGACAGGCCGATGCTGTTCCTCAAAGCCCCGAACGCCGTCGCGTCCCACGGCAAGCACCTCACGATGCCCTCGGGGAAAGAGCGCATCGACTACGAGGCCGAACTCGGCGTCGTCATCGGCGAGCAGTGCCGGAACGTCAGTGAATCGGGCGCGATGGACGTCGTCGCGGGGTACACCTGCGTCAACGACATCTCCAACCGCGACGACCAGCGGCGGGAACAGAACTGGGTCCGCGGGAAGGCCTTCGACAACGCCTGCCCGATTGGCCCGCTTGTGGCTACGCCGGAGCACGTTCCCGAGGACGCCAGCATCGAACTCCGATTGAACGGCGAGACGAAGCAGTCCTCCTCCCGCGAGCACCTCATCTTCTCGGTGCCCGAACTGATTGCGGAGATAACCTCGTACATGACCCTAGAGCCTGGTGACGTCATCGCCACGGGGACGCCTGAAGGGGTCGGCCCGATGGAGGACGGCGACGAGGTCGAAGTGGAAATCGAAGGAATCGGCACGCTCAAACACAGCGTCAAGATTCCATAGGCGGCCAGTCCACAGTTCCGAAGCTATTCAACGACGATTGCGCCTCTCATCCCTATCGATTCATGCGGTTTACAGGAGTATAGATAGGTCCCAGTTTCCTCGAACGTGTACTCGTGGACGCTGTCGCTCTCGGTGACGAGTTCCGTGTCAAGCGGGCCGTCACCTTTAGAAACGATGTTGTGTGGACCACCGTCGCCGGTCCACTCCCAGACGACGGTCGTTCCAGTCGAAGCCTTCAGCACGGGCGGGCCGAACGCGAACTGACCACCGTTGCCCTTGACTCCGACCGTGACAGTTGTCGTATCGGTGTCGGTGCGGTCGGCAATGGTGCCGTCGAAGTTACTCGACTCTATGAGCCATTCGTCGACAGTTGCATTGCCTGAACTCGGCGGCTCTTTCACGATAACCGCACCTTTCATGCCATCGTCGCGATGGGGTTCGGAGACGTAGCGGTACTCGCCGGTCTCCTCGAAGAAGTAGTGATACTTCGTTCCGGACTGGGCGTTCGTCCGGCCGCTGTCGAACGTGCCGTCGAGGGCGACCACGTTCTGTTGGCCGCCGTGCCCGGTCCAGTCCCACCGAACGAGTGTCATCGGCGGGACTTCGATGACCGGCGGATCGAAGGCCAGTCCGCCATCCTTCTCTTGGCCGACCATGACCGTCGGCCGGGATTCGGGTCCGAAGCGGCGGGCCTCGCCGTCGTAACCGTTGGCGTCGTCGAGCCAGTCGTCGAGGGATTCGGGCGTTGGCGCGGTCGTGGCTGTCTCTGTGGGCGTTGTGGTTTCGGTCCCGTTGTCGGCTGGGCTCGAACTGCTTGAGGAGACGCAGCCGGCGGTAACGGCGAGTGTTGTCAGTCCTGTGCTCGCGAGGAACTGTCTGCGGGTGGAGGGCGGTCGCATGGCATGCTAACCGTTGGTATTACGGGATAGAAAAGGGAGTGTCCCCTTTCCAGATTCTGGAAACAAACGGTTGCCCTTTATCTGATGGTGTTTTATAATCTATATATTGCGCGAGAGCTGATACCCGGATATCGCAGGACATTGGGGTAATAGTGCCCCACAGGTTTCACGTCGCTGCCCCGTCATATGGAAACCGAACCGCCCGCAGAACTACCTCCGACTGCCCCCTGAGAGGGTCCCTCCGTGGCACACAACGACGCGAGCGAGACGCAGGCGCTGTTCGACGCCCTCGCCGACCCTGACTGTCGCGACATACTCAGGGTTCTCGACGAGCCGCTGCCAGCCAAAGAGGTCGCCTCGGCCTGTGACCTGCCCCAGACAAGCACGTACCGGAAGCTCGAACAACTGAGCGAGGCCGAGCTGGTCGCCGAGGAGACGGAAGTGCGTGCTGACGGGCATCACGCGACGGCGTACGTCCGGGATTGCGGGGGCGTGTTCGTCGGGGTCGACGGTGACGGATCCTTCGATGTCGACGTCCTGCCGGCCGAGGAACGACCGAGCGACCGGCTCGCACTCCTGTGGTCACGCGTCAGCGAGGAACTATGAACGGAGACATCCCACTCATCGTCATCGGATTCAAGACTGTGACAGTGTTGCTGGGTGGGCTCATCACCTACTTCGCAACCCGCGCGGCGCTGAAAACACGGGCGACAGGGCTCACGTTTCTCGCTATCGGATTCGCGACTATCACCGTCGGATCGCTCATCGCCGGCGTCGGAGACCAGCTGTTCGGCTTACCCACCGATGTCGCACTGATCTTCGAGAACGCGCTGACTGCGGTCGGCTTCGCGGTCATCGCGTACTCGCTGTACGTCACCAGCCGCTCTGCGCTGGTGACACGATAAAAACTGATCGCCGACTGTCGCGTTATTCGACGACGACTGCGCCTTTCATCCCCAGCGAGACGTGAGGCACACAGTTGTAGAGGTAGGTCCCGGCTTCTTCGAACGTGTACTCGTAGGTGGTCCCTTCCTCTGCGACAGCCGAACCCGAGTCGAGCGGGCCGTCGCCTTCCGATTTGACGTTGTGGCCGCCGCCTTCACCGGTCCACTCCCAGACGACCGTCGTCCCGGTCGAGACCTTTATCGCGGGCGGATCGAACGCGAACGCGCCGCCGTTACCCTCGGCTCCGACTGCAACGGATACCTCGTCCTGCTCGCTCATGACGACCATGCTGCCATCGAAGTTCGACGAATCGCCGACGTAGTCCGCCACCTCACTCGGCGCTTCGACGGTTTCCATCCCACCGCTGCTCTCGGTGTCCATCTCCTCGGCTTCAGTGGTTTCCATCTCCTCTGCTTCGGTGGCTTCCGTTTCGCCGCTGCCACCGTCGCCGCCACTACCGCCATCGCCGCCGGACCCGCCGCAGCCAGCAATGAGTCCAGCGCCTGATACGGCCGCCGTCGTGCGGATGAACGTCCGCCTGTCGAGGTCGTCTGTCATGCGGCTAGAATTATGACTGTGTACTTATAAGGAAGTCGTTTCTGTCGCTTGGCCGGGAACAATAATTGAGGATTGTCCCACCCCACAGCGTCTCGATACCGACACAGTTCGGACGGGGATTGATGCGGATACGGACCCTCGATACAGCCAATGGGAGTGTCCGTCCACAGATGACCGTTTGGCTTCGCGGCGACCACCTCCTCCGCCGGTCCGGCCCTGTCGCCAACCGGCCGGACGAACCGGTGCTCCTGATCGAGGCAGAGTCGTTCGCACGCAAACTGCCGTACCACCCACACAAGCTGATTCTGCTGTTCAGTGCAATGCGGCATTTCCGTGACGAGCTCCGGAACGTCGGTCGGACGGTCCAGTACCGCCAGACAGAGACTTTCGAGGACGGACTGGCGGCACATTTCGAGGCCCATCCGGACGACACGCTCGTAACCAACCGACCACAGACCGAGTCCGCACAGGCGCGTCTCGAATCGCTAGTAGCCGACGCCGACGGAACGATTGAATTCGTCCCCGACGAACGCTTCCTCTGCCCACCTTCGCAGTTCGACGAGTGGGCGGGGGACGGGCGCTATCGACACGAGGATTTCTACCGGTTCATGCGCCGGGAGACGGGGTACCTACTGTCCGACGGGGACCCCGTTGGCGGCGAGTGGAACTACGACGATCAGAACCGGGAGACGCCACCGGACGAGTGGACGCCGCCGGAGCCCCCGACATTCGAACCGGACGCAGTCACCGACGACGTTATCGAGTGGGTCGAGGAAACGTTCGAGGGGAGCTACGACGAGCGACCGTACGGCGGCGACTGGGCCGACCCCGAGCCGTTTCGCTGGCCGGTCACTCGCCGGCAGGCTGTCCGAGCCCTGGACCACTTCGTTACGAACCGACTAACGGAGTTCGGGCCGTACCAGGACGCGATGCTGGAGGAAGAGTGGGCGATGAGCCACAGCCTGCTCTCCACGTCGCTCAATCTGGGACTCCTCGGTCCCGATGAAGTTATCGAGCGCGCTATCGCCGCCTACCAGGACGGCGACGCACCGCTGCCCAGCGTCGAAGGGTTTGTCCGACAGGTGCTTGGCTGGCGCGAGTTCCTCCGGCACGTCTACCGCCGGGAGATGCCGGATTTAGCCGAGGCGAACCAGCTCGGCGCGAGCGAGGCCCTGCCGGACTTCTACTGGGACGGCGACACCGACATGGCGTGTCTCTCCGACGTGGTCGACGGCGTCCGGAAGCGGGGCTACTCACACCACATCGAGCGGCTGATGATTCTCGCGAACTTCGGTCTCATTTACGGCGTCGAGCCGGCGCAACTGAACCGCTGGTTCCACGCCGGCTACGTCGACGCCTTCCACTGGGTGACGACGCCGAACGTCGTCGAGATGGGGCTATACGGCGCGGGTGTGTTCGCCACCAAGCCGTACGCGTCGTCGGCGAACTACGTGGACAAGATGAGCGACTACTGCTCTGGCTGTCCGTACTACAAGACGAAAACGACCGGTGACGGTGCGTGCCCGTTCAACGCGCTGTACTGGGACTTCCTGGACCGAAACGAAGATACACTCCGGTCCAACCATCGAATGGGGCTGATGTACAGCCACGTCGACAACAAGAACGACGAGGAACTCGCGGAGATACGCGAGCGGGCCGCAGAGATTCGGGAGATGGCGGCCGCTGGCGACCTCTGAGCGCGACCGTGCCCCGCGAGCGCCGCTCGGCTACTCCTCTCCCTCTGCCGCGTCGGCCGCCTGCCGTTGTTGCATCTCGTGGCGAGTAAACTGCGGCGACGACAGCGCCGGCCCGCGGCGTCGGCGGAACGACCACGCGAGAATCCCGAGCACCGCGGCGCTCCCGCCCAGCGCGAGCCCAGCGGGCTGGAGTCCGCTCACGGTGTAGAGGTAGGCACTCACCGGCACCCCGGCGCTGGCGACGATACCGAGCAGGAGCCGCTTGGCGAGAACCCGACTCAGTCCGTCGGAGTCTTCGAGTACAGTCTTGACAAGCAGTTCTTCGCGCTCGACCCTGTCGAGTGCGTCCTCTAGCTTCGGGGCTGTCCGCACCGCTGACCGGGTCGAGTCCGTCACCGTCTCTTGGATTTCCGTCTTGATCCGCTCCCGGACATCGTCCCCAGCGCCCTGCTCCATGACGTACTCGGAAATAATTTCGATGAAGTCGAACTCGGGGTCGAGCGTCCGACAGACGCCTTCGAGGACCGTCGTTACCCGGACCACCAGCGCCAGGTCCTGTGGCAGGCGCATCGGGAACTCGTACAGTTGCGTCTCGAACTGGCCAACCAGCTGTTCGATGCGGTACTCGCTGATGTCCTCGCCGCGGAACTGCTCGATCACGATATCGAAAGCTTCCCGCATCACCTCGCGGTCGGCCATCGGGTCCAGCGCCCCCATCTCGACGAAGGCGTCCATCACCCGGTCCACGTCGTCGGTCGCCAGGCCGACGTAGAAATCCAGTAGCTGGTCCTGCGTCCGGGGCCCGAGGTAGCCGGTCATCCCAAAATCGTAGAAGACGATCGTCCCGTCGGGCTGGACCGCCAGATTACCGGGATGGGGGTCGGCGTGGAAGAGGCCGTCTTCGACGATCATCTGAATGTACACCTCCTCGAGCCGGCGGACAAGCGTCGGGCGGTCGATGCCGAGTTCGTCCAATCGCTCCACGTCGTCAATTTTCACGCCGTCGATGTACGTCATCGTCAGCACGCGGTCCGTCGAGTGGCTTTCGACGACGTCCGGGATGGCGATGTCGTCGTCATCTGTGAAGTTGTCGCCGATCTCCCGGAGCATCCGCGCCTCGTGGCCGTAGTCCATCTCCCGGCGAACCGTCGTCGCGAACTCCTCGGTGAGGTTTTCCAGCGTGAACGCCTGGCCCGGATCAGCACCGTAGGTGAGCACCGGCAACAGCGTCGACAGCACGCGCAGGTCGGATTCGACGCGCGTTCTGATGTTTGGTCGGAGAACCTTCACCGCGACCCGCTGGCCGTCGAGCCGCGCTTCGTACACCTGCCCAAGCGAGGCCCCGGAGATGGCTGTCGTGTCGAACTCTTCGAACAGCGCGTCGATGTCGTCGCCCAGTTCCTGTTCGATGACAGGCTCGATGGTGGCCCACGCGTCCGGTGGAACGTTGTCCTGTAGCTCCGAGAGCACGTCCACGTACGCCCGCGGCAGGGCGTCGGGCCGGGTCGACAGCATCTGCCCGAGTTTGATAAACGCCGGACCGAGGTCGACGAAAGTATCCTTCAAGTAGCGAGCGCGCCGCGTCCGCGTCTCGGGGGCTACTGTCCGGGACCGACCGAACAGGAGGAACCGATTGCGGTCTCGACTCCACTGCCAGAGCAGCGGGACGAACTGCCAGACGATGACGAGCGCCCGCCAGAGCGCCCGGAGCCGGACGCCGACACCGCCCGGCTGTGACACTGTCTGTCCCGTCGGCTCGTCGGCGACACGCTCCTCGGCAGTCACTGTCCCCAAATGAGGCCCGGCGACAGATGAGTCTGCTGGAGACGGTCCCCGCTCAGCGACGGAGGAAGCCGAACAGGCGGTACTCCGAATCCGGCGTGTACCGGCGGAACGCGAGGCTGTTTGCGAGCACCGACACGGACGAGGCGGCCATCGCGGCAGCGGCCAGCACTGGCTGAAGGAGTCCCAGCGAGGCCAGCGGAATCATCACGGTGTTGTACCCGAGCGCCCAGAACAGGTTCTGCTTGATCTTCCGGAGCGTGGCCTCGGAGATCCGGATGGCCTTCACCACGTCGGCGGGGTCGTCCCGGAGCAGGGTCACGTCCCCGGCCTCGATTGCCACGTCGGTCCCCGAGCCGATGGCACAGCCGACGCTCGCAGCGGCCAGCGCGGGCGCGTCGTTGACTCCGTCGCCGACCATCATCGCCTGGTCGCCGTCGCTCTGGAGGTCATCGACGGCGTCGGCCTTGTCCTCGGGCAACACGTCGGCCATCACGTTGTCGGGGTCGATACCGACCTCCTCGGCGACGGCACGGGCGGTCCGCGCGTTGTCGCCGGTGATGAGCCAGACGCCGAGTCCGCGCTCTCGCAAACCGCTTACGGCGGCCTTCGCGGACTCTTTGACCGTGTCGGCGTCGGCGACGATACCGAGGAGCCGGTAGTCCGGGTCGTCGGTCTCGGTGTCGTCACCGCCGGCGTCCTCGGCCAGCGCGACCAGCATCGCCGTCTTGCCCTCGCGTTCGAGGGCGTCCATCCGGTCCTCTGCCGGAGCGGTGTCGACGCCGGCCTCGGACAGCAGTTTTCGGTTGCCGACGAGGACGCGACCGTGGCGCGTCGTCGCTTTCACGCCCTGGCCGGGGATGTTCTCGAACGCGTCGGGGTCCTCGACCTCGATGCCCCGGTCGCGCGCGCCCTCGACGATAGCCTCGGCCAGCGGGTGCTCGCTGGCGTGTTCGGCGCTGGCTGCGACTTCGAGGACGAACTCCTCGGTCAGCTCGCGCCCGGGCTTGAGCGTCCCGCCGTCGGTAGCGGGACCGACGACCTCTACATCTGTGAGTTCCATCTCGCCTTTCGTCAGCGTCCCCGTCTTGTCGAAGACGACGGTGTCGACCTCGTGGACGCGTTCGAGCACGTCCCCGCCCTTGAACAGGACGCCGTTGCGTGCGCCGATTGCCGTCCCGACCATCGTCGCCGCGGGCGTCGCCAGCCCCAGCGCGCAGGGACAGGCGATCAGGACGGCGGAGGCGAACACGACGACCGCGAACTCGCTCACGCCGACCCCGGCCGGGCCACCCGCGGCCAGTCCCCACAGCGGGAGCGCGTCGACGACGGCCGCCAGCGTCTCCGGCGCGACCGCCCACAGCACCGCCCAGAGGACGGCGTTGCCGATGACCGCCGGGACGAAGTACGCCGAGATGCGGTCGGCGACGTTCTGGATGTCGGGCTGGCGGGACTGGGCCTGCCGGACCCGCTCGGCGATCTGCTGGATGGCGGTCTCCGAGCCGACCTTCGTCGCCTCGACTTCGAGGACGCCGTTCTGGTTCACCGTCGAGCCGATGACCTCGTCGCCCTCGCCTTTCTCGACCGGGACGGACTCGCCGGTCACCATCGACTCGTCGACGGCCGAGTCGCCGTCTACCACGACGCCGTCTGTCGGAATCTTCTCCCCGGGGCGGACTTTCAGCCGGTCGCCGACCCCCACCTCGTCGATGGGAATCTCTTCCTCGCTGCCGTCCTCGCGGACGACCGTTGCCGTGTCGGCTTCCATCTCGAGGAGTTGCTGGATGGCGGCCCCGGCCTGACTCTTCGAGCGGGCTTCGAGGTAGTTCCCGAGCGTGATAAACACGAGAATCAGCGCGGCCGTGTCGAAGTACAGCCCCGTGCTCGCGATGAGACCCGCCAGCGCGGCAACTGAGTAGACGTACGCCGTCGAGGAACCCAGGGCGATGAGCACGTCCATGTTCGCCCGGCGGTTGTTGACCAGCGCTTTGTAGGAGTTCTCGTAGAACGGCTTGCCGAGCAGCAGCTGGACCGGCGTCGCCAGCGCGAAGGCGACCCAGCCCTGTGGGACCCCCAGAATCGTCTCGCCGACGAGACCGAGCGAGAACAGGTGGTCCGCCATGAACAGCAGGAGTGGGGCCGAGAATATCGCTCCGAACAGCGTGAGACGGAGCTGTCTGCGCGTCTCCTCGTTGCGCGCGGCGGCCCTGCGGTCAGCGCCGGACTGCTCACCGCCGGAGCCGTCACCGCCGTTCTCACTCCCGCCGTCCTCTCTGACAGGCGTGTAGCCGGCTGACTCGATAGCATCGTAGAGGTCCGCACGCGACACGTCGGCCGGGTTGTAGGTGATCTGGGCCTCGTCGGTGGCGTAGTTCACGTCGGCCTCGATGACGCCCGCAGTCGCTTCCAGCGCCTCTTCGTTGGTGTCCGCGCAGTTCGCACACGACATGTCGGTGATGCCGACGGTCACCGTCTCTGTCGCCATGCCGTAGCCGGCTTCCTGGACAGCAGCGACGATGTCAGCGAGCGATACCACGTCAGGGTCGTACTCGACGCTCCCCTCGTCGGTGGCGTAGTTCGCGTCGACGGACGCGACCCCGTCCAACTCGCCCACCGACTCCTCAATCGTGCCCGCGCAGTTGGCACAGCTCATTCCCGTCAGTTCGAGACGGGTGGTCCGATTACTCATCTTGTCTTCCTATACGCTCCCCATGTTCATGCGGTTTGTCCCTTTGATCCGAAGGTCAGATTTGGATATTAGATTTAGAAGTAAAGCTCAAATATGCCTTCACATATCATTCTAAAATCTATGCTGGCGTTCAGACCCCCTCTCTCAGCGACTCGTACTGGTCGACGAACCGTTCCGCACAGGAGCCACAGCAGAAGTAGTACCGCTCGCCGTCGAGCGTGCGCTGTTCGCCTTCCTCGTCGACAGAGTTGCCACACTCCGCGCAGTCAGGTGCGAACTCCGCCGCACCCAGCCCGACGGTCCACTCGCTGTCCGCGATCATCCGAACCTCGTAGCGGTCCACGTCCCCGAGATCGATGTGTTCGGAGAGAAGTTCGCTCGCGTCGGACTGGGGGACGGTCGCCGCTAGAACTACCCGGCCGCCGGCGGTCTGATAGACACGCTCGACGGTATCTGCGTCGCTGACCGCTGCAGCGATGTCGGCGGCCCGACCCGGCTTCGCGTCTACTTCGATCAGGACCGGCACGCCGGCTTGCAGCAGTGAGCGGTCGACATCGAGGGTAAACCCCTGTATCAGTCCCATTTCAACGAGTCGGTCGACGCGGTCCGAAACTGCAGGGGCCGAGAGGTCCACTCGCTCGGCGATGTCGCTGTAGGGCCGTCTGGCGTCTTCGAGCAGGAGTCGGAGGATCTCGTGATCGGTGTCGTCGAGTCCGGGCATATCGGATCAACTTCCAGCGCCGATTTATGCGTTGTGTCCGCCCCCGTCTGTGGTTCACCGGAAGCATGGGGTCCGAGAACCGCGCTGGATTAGATCAGTCTAATCTATTAATTAGATACTAACTATTAAATACTTCTGCGATAGCAATTCACATATAATGACTATCGAATCTTGTAGCGAGCAGTCGCGTGGACTCACCCGCAGGCAAGCCCTCTGTACCGGAGCGGGAGTGTTTGCATCCGGACTTGCCGGCTGTCTTAGCGGCGGCGGGGCCGAAGCGTCCACAAGCGACGGTGACGCAAGCGGCGCGGACGGACCGGTCGTGGTGGCGTCTTTCTTCAGTTTCTACGACTTCGCTCGCGAGGTCGCACGCGGGACGCCGATAACGGTCAGGAACCTCATCCCGACCGGACTGCACGGCCACGGCTGGGAACCGGACGCGAGCATCACGCGGGATATCATCGACGCGGACGCGTTCATCCACGTCGGCCCGGACTTCCAGCCGTGGGCGGACCGGGCGATTCAGACGCTCGAAGACGACGACGTGGATACCGAACTCATCAACGTCCGCGAGGGTATCGAACTCGAATCACTCGCGGCGAGTCTCGACCGCGACGAGGAGGGGGTCGGACAGAACAGGGCCAGCGACCCCCATTTCTGGCTCGACCCGCAGCGCGCGAAACAGTCGGTCGACAACATCTCCGAGGGGCTGGTCGGGCTCGCGCCGGATTTCGAAGGCACGCTCCGGGACAATGCCGAAACGTACAAGTCAGCGGTTCTCGACCGCATCGACGCTGACTACGCCGAGATTTTCGACCGGGCTGACCGGAACGTGGTCCAGCTCGCGGCGCACAACGCCTTCCAGTACATCGGGGCGCGCTACGGCGTCAGGATGCGCCCGCTCGTGGTCAATCTCGCGGCCAGCGGTGACGTGAAGCCGTCGGACATCACCGAGGCGAAGGCGGTCATCGAAGACAACGACATCCGGTACATCGGGGCCGGCGTCTTCGAAACCCGGAAGCCGGCGAGACAACTGATCGCCGAGACATCGGTCGAGGCTTACTACCCGGTGACGCCGTACGCCGGCGTCCGTGAGGAGTGGGTGGCAAACGACTGGGGCTACGAGGAGATCGCCTATCAGATAAATATGCCGACGTTCGAGGTCGTCCTGGGCAACAAGGCGCCCGAAGACGCGGGTCCCGACGGCTGGAACGAGACCTGGCGGAACTTCGAGTGATTATGTCGATGCGTTCCCACCACCGAGACAATACTGACGAAGCGACGACCGATTCGGACGGGAACGGGTCACCCGTCGTCGAACTCGTGGACGTGTCGTTCGGGTACACATCCACGCCGGTGGTCGAAGACATCAGCGTCAGTATCGACGCTGGGGAGTACGTCGCCGTGGTCGGGCCGAACGGCTCGGGTAAGTCGACGCTCATGCAGTTGCTGCTCGGCCTGCTGGAACCGGACACAGGCACTGCGGAGCTGTTCGGCGTCGACGCGACGGCGTTCGACGACGGGGCCAGAGTCGGCTACGTCGCGCAACGCTCCGGCGCGAGCCAGGAGATGCCGATAACGGTCCGCGAAGTGGTGAAGATGGGCCGGTTCCCACACGTCGGGTTCGGCCGGCTCTCCGCAGTCGATTGGCGAATCGTCGACAGGGCTATCGACACGGTCGGGATGACGGCGTTCGCCGACAGGCGAATTACCCAGCTCTCCGGCGGGCAGCGCCAGCGGGCGTTCATCGCCCGAGCGCTGGCGGGCGAGGCCGACCTGCTCGTCCTGGACGAGCCGACCGTCGGCGTGGACACCGAATCGGTCGACGCCTTCTACGGACTGCTCGACTCGCTCCACGCCGAGGGGATCACCGTCCTCCTCATCGAACACGACCTGCAGGCCGTCACCAAACACGCGGAGCGGGTCATCTGTCTGAACCGGGAGATCTACTTCGATGGCCCGTCGACGGAATTCACTGACAGCGCGGCGCTGGCCAGAGCGTTCGGGACGGGTGCACAGTCGCTGACCGGAGGCGGCGGATGACGCTCGCATTTGCTTCTGGTGGCGTCTACGAGGTGTTTCTTCCGGTCCTCGAAGCCTGGTACTGGCTGCTGACACAGCTCTACCATCTGACCGGGCTGGAGCTCATCAGCCCCGAGTACACCTTCATGTACCGGGCGATACTCGTCGGGCTGTGCGTCGGCGTTATCGCGCCGCTCATCGGGACCTTCCTCGTCCACCGCCAGCTAGCACTCATCGGGGATGCGCTCGCCCACACGGCCTTCGCCGGCGTCGCCGTCGGGCTATTTCTCAACAGCGTCTTCGAGCTGGGCGTCTCGCCGTATCTCACCGCCGTCGTCGTGGCCGTTATCGCGGCGCTGCTCATCGAACTCATCTCCGAGGCGACCGACGCCTACAACGACGTGTCGATGGCGATTGTCCTCTCGACCGGGTTCGCGCTGGGAACGGTCCTCATCAGCCTCAACGCCGGCGGACTGGCCGTCGGTATCAATCAGTACCTGTTTGGCAACCTCTCGACGGTGTCCGCCGAGAACGCGGTCATCATGCTCGGGCTGTTCACCGTCATCGTCGGGACGGTCGCGCTCACCCGAAACCAGTTGCTGTACGTCACGTTCGACGAGACTGCCGCTGCCGTCTCCGGGCTCCCGGTGGCCTGGTACAACCGGATCATGGTGATGCTGACGGCGCTCGTCGTCGTCGGCGCGATGCAGATAATGGGCGTCATCCTCGTCGCGGCCATGCTGGTCGTCCCGGTCGCCGGCGCGACGCA
>JGI12329J12844_1000323_pt1 | contig 12486 bp, 14 predicted proteins | sample A23E3SouthBayCA_FD_12844 | JGI IMG/M metagenome (IMG submission 12844)
GCCTGCTGTCGGGGTTAGAACGTGATGACTTCGTAGTCGTCGTCGACGAGCGAGCGGATGCTCGGGTGGCCGTCGTGCTCGTCCAGAGTGACGAGTCCGGAGTCGGCGACAGCGTCTTCAACGCCGAACGCGCCGGAACAGTAGTCACAGACGGCCGTGTCGTCCTTGACGGTCTGGTACAGTTCGTGGTAGTCGCTGTCCTCGTCTTCGAGTTCCGGAATCCACTGCGTTCCGGCCCCGTCGAAGATGAGTTCGAGGTCGTCCTCATCGTTCTCCGCGAACTCCTTCGCGGCTTCGAGGCCGTTTGCGAGTCGGCCGAGATTCTCGTGTCCCTCTGTCCCTGCGAGGATGATGATGGCTGCTTTCGTCATTACGTAGCGTAATAGTACCCCCGCTAATATATTATGATCGGGTGCGTGCGGCGGCGCTGAACTCGCACCAAGTGTTTATAAACCAGGTCGGGGCGGGCCGTGAGTGTGCTGGGCTGAGTACCCCCGTGTTCCATCTCTATCTAGGCTATCGACTACAGTTCGACGTCAGTCGTTGCGCTAACGTCAAATCGTGTGACCTCGGGCTCACCAGCGAGCAGGTCCGGCAGGGCAGCCTCGAATGTCCCGAAGTGGTCGGTTTCGGCGTGGGCACCGAACGCCGCCTCGTCCTCGTACTGTTCGGTGAACCGGAACAGGTTCGGGTCGTCGATGTCCGTCGCGACCTGATAGTCGATGACGCCGTCTTCCGCACGTGAGTGTTCAGCTAACTCTCGAACCAGTTCGAGTGCTTCCTCGCGCTTTGCCGGGTCGATGGGGAACTCTGCGTGAACGACGAGCATTACACCGTCTCACACGGACCTACCGGATAAATAGGCACCGTGGACGTGTACCGAGCGTGCGAAGGGGCACTCTCGGAAGCAGACCGGATTAGTGTGAGTGACCGCTGTCTCCCCGGCTGAACTGTCCCGAGAATCCCCGCTGCACGACTTCCGAGAGTGCGGGGTGGATGTGGACGGACTCGCGGATGTCCTGTACCGTGCCCGACCCGGCTTTCATCGCCACGACGACTTCTTGGATGAGGTCCGACGCTTCCGGCCCCATGATGTGACAGCCCAGTATCTCCCCGTCGAGGTCGATAATCGCCTTCAGGAAGCCGTCGGCATTCATCGCACTCCCGCGGGCGGTCTTGTCGAACTGGTACGTTCGTGTCGCGTACTCCCGCCCGGCGGCACGGAGTTCCTCTTCGCGCGCGCCGACACCCGCCACCTCGGGGGAGGCGAAGACGGCAAACGGCATCGCGGTGTAATCCACGGGTTCGAAGCCGTCGCCGAAGAGGTTGCGGGCGACGGCCTGTGCCTCGTGGTTCGCGCTGTGTTTCAGCAGGTACTCCCCGACGATATCGCCCAGCGCCCAGACGCCGTCGGCGGTCGTCCGCAGGTACTCGTCAGTGTCGACGAAGCCGCGGTCGTCTGTCTCGACGCCCGTTGCATCGAGGTTCAGAAGATCCGTGTTGGGTCTGCGCCCCGCAGCGACGAGCAGTTCGTCCCCGGGGACGGTCACGCCACCCTCATTCTTTACCCCGCTATCGTCACCGTACTCGTAGGGCTTCGCTTCGACGGTGATTGTGCCGTCATCCTCTGAGACGGCGGTGGCCGCGTGGCCGGTGTGGACGGTGAAGCGGTCGGCGTACCGTTCGGTGAACGCCTGGGCTATCTCCTCGTCGGCTTCGGGCAAAAGGTTCGGTCGCCGCCCGATGATGGTCACGTCGCTGCCGAAGGTTCCGAAGAAGTGACCGAGCTCGGCCGCGATGTAGCCGCCGCCGACGATGACGAGGTGGTCCGGCGGCGCCTCAAGCTGGAGTGCCTCGGTGCTCGTCAGGAAATCCACGTCGTCGATGCCGTCGATGTCCGGAACCGAGGGGCGCGTCCCGGCGGCGATGAGTACCGTCTCGGCCCGGATCTGTTCGCCCTCGTCCGCGCCACTGACGACTTCGACGGTCCGGTCGTCGACGAACTGGCCTTCGCCTTCGTAGAGGTCGTGTCGCGACGAGGACCGAAGCCCGTCCCGGATCGATTCCGAATCCGATTCCACGTCCTCGTTGACCTTGCGGACGATATCGGCGAACTCGACGCCGTTGACCTCCACGTCGATGTCGAACTCGCCAGCGCGCTCCACGGTCTCCAGCACGTCGGCGTGATACAACAGCCGCTTCGAAGGGATGCAGCCACGGTTGAGACACGTCCCGCCGAGGGGCCCTTTCTCAACGACGGCGACTGATTGCCCCCGGTTCGCGGCGGCGTTTGCCACGTCTAACCCGGAGCCGGAGCCGATGACCAGAAAGTCGACCTCGTTCATACGCTCCCTGTCACTGCCCAGCAATATGAATGGTCCGCGGAAATGTACCCTCTGAACCATCCACCGCAGGCCGGTCACTGGGAGTTTGAGTGGGTGCTGGACTTCGCCGGTGAATTCGTCGAATTCCTACGGTCGATGTTGGTCTGGGACCGAAATCAATCGAAGTGTCCTTTCCCACCGCTTGAAAAGGGAATAACGGTTCTTTATCCCGCAATGATAAATCACGAAGTATGAATAACGGTCACGAAGAGCTTTGGAACGCCATCCAAGAGCGATGTGCGGCCCTGGAACCGGGAACCGAACTGGTGACACCGCACTCGAACCGGCCGTTTCGAGTCAGGGAAATTTCGACCGATCGGCTCCGGATCCGCTTCGACGATAGTGGCGAGAAGCGTCCGCTCTGGCGCGAGCAGTTCGAGGTCCTCAGTGATCGCCTAGCGAAACACCGACTCGCCGTGGCTGAACTCCCGCCTGGGGTCGAACCATACACGGCGATCTTGACACTGTTGGCTGATTTCGGCGTTGAGGACGACGAAATCGCCTACGTCCCCGAGCCGGAGATGGGCGGGGGGAGTCCATATCTGATCTCGCCGGCGGACGCTCGTACTCGTCCAGAGCGCCTCCACGACGATGCGATCCTGTTGGCAGATCTGCTCGATTCGATGGAGCCCATCGATCTCGAGACACTCGACACAGACACGCTGACCGATCTGTACGTCCTCCTCTCGGACGTGCAACACGAGGCAGACCGTCTCCGACAGACCGCTCGAGAGTCGCTTCTGAGCCGTCTCGGTCCGGATCAAGAACTACACGGCAGGTTCGGCACTGTACGGCGGACGACCCGCGAGCGCCGGCGGCCAAAGGACGACGAGACGATCTTCGACGTCCTGAACGAGCATGGCATTCCCCGTGAGTGGGTGCTCGGGGTCGATTCCGACAAGCTCGACGTCGTCTTGGCTGCGACTGATCTTGAGGAAGAGGAGGTATACGACGTTGCGGAACAGGCCTATGTCCAGAAGACCGAGGTCGAAGAGGACGAAAAGTATGCCCGATTGCAGGGCCTTGCCGAACGAATCGAGGCGGTAGATGGTGAGGAGGGCGAGGAACTGCGTGAAGATCTACGTGACCTGGAGGCGCGACTGGACGAGGCGCTGTCGGCGTGACAGGAGGGGTATTGACCCCATTAAATCTCGCGGCGACGGCAGACAAGTGATGTGGTGGGCGGCTTGAGATGCTAATTCACGGATTCCGAGTGACCCGGTCGGTTTCTATCGAGGTCGATACCCCGGTGACTGATCCTGGCGTGTTGCGTAAGCTCGCTCTCTCGGGAGCGGGATTTCTCCCCGGATAAACACGGAGACGTATCATTTCACACCACTGACGACCTTTCACTCGGTGGTATCAATTCCCGCAGCCTCGTTGATGGGACATTTCTGGGTGGTTCCGGTTACGAGCAGGATAGCTCCGATGACGAGAGCGATTCCTCCGATTACAGCGCCAACGCCCCAGTAGCCGGTAAGAGCGGCAATACCCGCTATCACTACCACGACACCGACGACGAGACGGCCATTCCGGTCAATTCCGCCCACGTTTTTGTCCATACGTGTTCACAGATTGTTGCCCAAAGATATTGCTATAGGGGGAGTTTCCCAACTACTTGGAATTAGCGGGGATTTCTGATCCATTAGGTGAAACTGGTACCATACAGTTACGCTCGCCGTAGTGCCCCAGCGAACCAATCGGCCGCTACCAAAGGCGGGTACTGGTTCAGAGGAGACGGGCATCTCCAAAACCACCCTTCTCGAACACCTCCGCAATGCGGAAGCGAAACTCCTCACCCAGTACAGCCAGTAACTACCGCTCCTTCGAGGCGACGCGGAGGCTTGTTATCGGATCCCGGGCGTCTTTCACAAATGTGTGCTTGCCCGTGATCCGGGCGCTCCCAGCTATTGTCGGGGTTATGACTGTTATATTGTCCCGCTGTTTCGTCTCGGTGATTCGCCCCTCGAACTGGGTTCCAATGATACTCTCGTGAATGTAGGGTTCATCGATCGAGAGCTTGCCGGTGGCGTGTAAGAGCGCCATCTTCGCACACGTACCGGTCCCACACGGCGAGCGGTCTACCTGCCCGTCACCAAAGACGACAATACTGCGGTCAGCATCATTGGCGGATTCGTAGATTTCAGTGATAGACACCGTACCGGGGTCACCGGTAAATGGATGAACGATATCGAGTTTGTCGTTGACGGCGTCCCGAATCTCGAGGCCCCAGTCGATGAAATCGTCTGTTCGAGTGGTGTCGATCCCGACACCGAGTTGGTCGCTATCGACCAGTGCGAAGAAGTTCCCAGCGTAGACGACATCCACGCGAAGCGGCGAGTCCAGAAACGAGACAGGGACGGTCGTCGTTCCGTAGACGAACGACTCGACGTTCTGTATCGTGACTCGTTCGACACCGCCTTCGGAATACTCCGGTCTCGCTTCGACGATGCCCGCCGGCGTCTCCACTCGGATGAGGGGTTCGGGAGACAGGTATCCCAGGTCGAGGAACGCGGAGACGACGCCGATCGTCCCGTGCCCACACATATCCAGATACCCCTCGCTGTCCATGAAGAACACGCCGAGATCAGCGTCCTCTTCGTGCGGTTCGAACACGACTGCGCCGAACATGTCGTCATGACCCCGTGGCTCTCGCATCAGCAATTCGCGGACCCAGTCGTACTCATCGGCGAACGACTCGCGTTTCGCCCGGATGCTCTCGCCCGCAAGTGGCGACTCATCCAGCCAGTCAAGAAGGATACGTGTCGGTTCGCCTTCGGTATGTGTATCGACTGTGGTAAACGAGGCGTCCGTCGGTAGATCGTCGAACTCTTCAACAGATCTCATTCTTCGATCGTCTCCAGTGTCTCGATTTGGTCGGCGGACCAGTCGTAGTACGGTTCGTCGCTCTCACGGAGTGTCTGGACGCACTCATTGTATCGCTCCCGTGCCTCGGAGGCGTACGGGTCATTCGGGTTCGCATGGATCCACTCACGGAGTTCTTCCAATGCTCGTGGGGAGTAGCTGTCGATGCTTCCCTGCTCTCTGATCAGGGTGAGTTTCCGCTCCTCGGTGCGGAGCGACCGAACGAGAACGACGGTCGCAACGCCGGGTAACACGACTATCGCGAAGAGCATCGTCGCCCAGGCGACGGCCGAGAGCGCCATCTCATTCACCCCCCTCCGACGTGGGAGTCCTCGCTGCGTTTTCGATGACACCCATCGCGACCGTGCTCCCGACGACGAGCGCTGCCATGAGTGCGACACCGAGTATCATCAGCGTCTGGTTTTCGGTGCCGATACTCGAGACGACCCCGTAACCGATGATAAACACCACAACGACGGGAATGACATACTTGACGACTGGGTTCCACCACTGACCGACATAGATGCCAGCACACCGATTGAGTTCGATGACGCGGGCGCGTTCAGGACCGAGCTTCCACGCGACGAGCGCGATGATCGAGAGTGTCGCCAGTGGGAGCCCGAAGGTTCCGAACATAAAGTCCATCTGCCCGAGGAACGACGAGGAGTAGGCGCTTGGGAGCCCGAACAGCCAGATCGCACCACAGATAGCCAGCACTGAGCCCGTTCGTGAGAGGCGCGTCTCCTCGGAGACCGTCGTCACGCCGACTTCGGTGATGCCCAGCCCAGATGTGAACGTGGCAAAGAAGAACGAGACGAAAAACACGATGGCCCACATCCATCCACCGGGTAGCTGCGGGAACACTTCGGCCAGAGAAATGAACAGCAAATTAGAGCCCGCGCTCGGTTCGAGGCCGAACGCGAAGACGACTGGGAAGGTCGCGAATACCGCCAGCAGACCGATGCTCGTGTTCCCGACCGCGGTGAACAGGCCGCCCCCGAGCGGGACGTCGTCGTATCGACCGAGATAGCTGCCATAGGTGAGTGCGATCCCCCATCCTAACCCCGTCGAAAATAGCGCTTGGCCGAGTGCGGCGACCCAGGTGCTTCCGCGAGTGAGATACGTCCAGTCGGGAGTGAAAATAAACGCCAGTCCGTCCATCCCACCTGGAAGGGTAATACCACGCACCCCGACCGCGATGAGCGCGACGACGAGCAGCGGTATCATCCACTTCACGACGCGCTCGATACCACGCCGGATGCCGAAGACGAGGACACCGGCGAGTCCGGCCATCGTCAGCGTGTGCATCCCGATAACGAGCATCGGGCTAGAAATAAATCCGTCCCAGAACGCTTGCGGCTGGAATCCGGCCTGTGTGAACGTCAGAAGCAGCGAGTGGCCGGCGTAATAGAGTGCCCACCCGATTATCGGAGCGTAGTACGACATCAGTGCGACGTTGACGATAAGCACAACGAGTCCAAGCCCGCGGCCCTTCCCGCCCCCGAGCAGTTCTCTGAACGTGCCGATGACGCCGTTGTTCGTGTATCGCCCGATCATCGTTTCGGCCATGAGACCGGGAATCGCGATGAGGTATAACAGGAGAACATATATCACAAGGAACGCCCCGCCGCCGTTTTGGCCCGTTGTAAACGGCATTCGCCAGATGTTTCCTGCGCCGACCATCGCCCCCAGCATCGCCATGAGGAAGCCGAACCGGCTTCCCCACTCTTCTCTCGCCGTTCTCGCTTCTGACTCCTCCATCCTAATTCTACTGAGTAATTGCGGAGATAATTGTTATAGTAGTCACCTACCATGTTTGGGCTGCTCACTACGATGGATTCTTTGTCAGGATCGCCGCAATAATTGTGATTCGACACCGCACCGATAAGTGTATAGCGCAACCTATCTCCCTACTCGGGCAATTCTGTTGCACGTCACCTTTTCTGCAGTCAAACAATGGACAGTTAGGCATTTCTGGGCAGTTTCCATCCGAAATAGGGCTCTAGTACAGCTATATATTTCCCGATACCAATAAAATATCAAATACAGCTATATCTGATTAGATTGGGACACAAGCTACAGTCGAGCCTTCATTCTCGGACGGCACTCGGGATTTGATGCAGTCCATCGTCGCCTCGTAAAGACCGTTCCGCCGCCATTGCCACGTATGACTTGTACTCCTCGGTAACGATGTCGGTGATCCGCTGCCGGTCGAACAACTCGCCGACGTCCATCACCTCACCGAATACGTCCGGAGACAGTTCAAGAATACCTGCTCCACCACCATGCCGACCGCAGACGTCGTCAGTTCACACCTGCTGATACCGCTCTGACCACTTCAGCAGCGACCGCCGGTAGAGGCCGACGCCGACGACGCCCAGGACGCCACCGAACCCACCGAGTGCGGTAAGCAGGGGCCCAGAAAGCGGGGAGATGGCGAACCCGGCGGTGAGTACCGGAACCAGCGGGAGGACCATTGCCGCGCCGAAAACAGCGAACAGGGGCGTATCGAAGAGGAACTCGTTCGGCGAGAGGCCGGTGAGGTAGACGGTTGTGCCGAAGATGTAGCAGGCGACGCCGACGAGCAGGACGGCTCCGACAAACGCCTCGGCGACCGGCCCGCCACGCCAGGCCAGCGCGGGTCCGTAGAACGCGAGTCCGATCAGCGGGCCGAGCAGGAGGAACGCCCGGAACTTCCCCGCGAAAACAGCTCTGACTGAGAGTGGATGGGAGAGATATAGATCAACGTCGTCGGATTGCGTGAGCCAGTTATAGGTCGTGAACCCCGAGAGACCGAGAATCGCACCGAACGAGATACCGGTCGACGGTGACACACCCGTGATCTGGCCGGCGAAATCGACCAGCGCGGCGGTGACACCGAACAGCACCGCCGCCGAGAAGAGGACCTTTCCGAACCCGCCAGCGCTCCGGTGGATGTCGAGCAGGCTCTTCGTTGCGACTGGGTCACCGATCCGCCGCCACCAGCGGCGGAAGGTCGGTTTGACCGTCCGAGCGGGACGAGGCGCGGTCGCATCGAAGGTGACGGCCCCGAGCAGAAAGACGGCGAAGATACTGACAACCGTCGTTCCGGCTCGCAGAGGAGTCTGGGCCAGAAACAGACCGTAGGGAGTGTACGACACGACATCGATACTGCTGGCCAGCGCTGCACCCACTGCGACGAGCGGGACCGCGAGTAACGCTAGCCCGGGAACGCCTCGACCGGCGAGACCGAGGGCCGCAATCGTCGTTCCCATCCCGAGGACGAACAGCAGCGCAAGGGTCGTCCACAGAAGGGAGACAGTCTCGACTACGAGGAACGGACCAGTGAATCCATGGACTGCCAGCACCGTTCCGAGAGAGATAGGTAACAGAAACAGCACTGCGTAGTAGACACTGTCTTTGATAACGAACAGACCCAGCAACGTATTCTGCGATAACGGGAGCGTGCGGGCAGAGAATACAAGCAGCGTCACGTCGCCGAGGAGGTTTCGGAGGGCATCCTGTCCGACAAAGCCGATAGATCCGGTGTGTAGGCCGAAGACGAACACCAGTGCGTGAAGGCCAGCAAACACGGTTTCTGGTTCGGTCCCAGTAACGACGAGAAGCTTGGCCGCGCCCCCGATGAGGAGACAGATGAACACCGGAAACAGGGAGAAGTGACTGCCGCGGAAGAGCCGACTGTGGAGTCGCCACTCCTCGCGGAGCATCTCGACGAACACCCTGCGCGCCTGTGCGTCACTCATGGGTCAGCGGTTCGTCGACCTGATTCACTGTTGCATCGACGTTGTCCAGAAACACGTCGAGGAGCGTCACATCGGTATCGAGTTCCGCCGGCCGGACATCGGCGACGAGGTCGCCTTCGTACATGATGCCGACCCGCGAACAGAGTTCGGCGGCCACGTCTACGTCGTGTGTGGTAACGACGATTGTGTTGCCGTCGTCCCGGTACGAGCGCAGGAAGCGCTTGACCCGCTCTTGAACGATTGGGTCGAGGTTCGCCAGCGGTTCGTCGATGAACACGACGTCCGGCTCGTGGAAGAACGCGCCGGCGATCATCACCTTCTGCTGTTGGCCACGTGACAGGTCCGATGACAGCGTATCGAGTTTCGCAGTCAAGCCGAGGCGTTCGGCCCACACTCCCGTCCGATCGGTCACCGTTTCCTCGGGCATCTCCCGGATTGCACCGACGAAGTCGAAGTACTCGCGCGGCGTCATGAAACTCGGCGGTGACTCCTTTTCTGGGAGAATCCCCGCCCGTTCGCGGACCGCTGTTGGCTGCGTCGCCGGGTCGACACCGAGTACCGCTGCCCGCCCGCTATCCGGAGTGAGCTGTCCGGTGAGTATCTCCATCGTGGTGGTCTTGCCCGCACCATTCGGGCCGAGCAACCCGAAGAACTCACCATCGTCGATGCTCAGCGAGAGGGCCGCTATCGCGGTCACGTCGCCGTATGACTTCCGGAGCGACTCGATCTCGATTGCTGTCACGGCGTTCTGCCTATTTTCGTGGTTCTGTCGGTATAAGTTGTTATACTAGATAAGAACATCCCAGATAGTCCGACAGCGGTTTCGCGGATACGTACATCTAACCGATGGTACAATTGTCAGGGCCGTATCGGTCGAAGTCTCACCCGCCGTCCGTGTTGGTATAACTGTTGTTTGAGTAATCGAAGGCTCTTAACACATGACAGGATAGATATGTTATATGGCCCCGCATCGACTCCGCTATCTCGCCCTCCTCTGTCTGGTCTGTGCGCCGCTCCTCGGCACCGCCATGCCCGCTGGTGCAGCGCCGCCGCCGCGGCCGCTGTGTGACGCCTGCGGTGACTCGTTCGAATCGACGGCCCAGTCCCACGGCGTTTCGGTCACGGTCACCCACAGCAACGCAACTGTCGCCGTCCACAAGAACGGCAGCGCAACGTGGGTCGTCCACAACCATCTGTCTGACTCAGCGGGGGCTGCACGACTTCGGACGAACGAGAGCCTCCGGACTGCTATCGCCGACAGGGCGATGTGGGACACCGAACTGCTACGCGCGAACGTTTCTGGCGACGGCGTCATAACACTGCGCTACCGCGAGGCCGACTTCGCCCAGCAGTCAGTCGGCGGCACGGTCCGCACTGGCGAGTTTACCGAAGCCTATGGCTATCGAAACCTCGATGGCCTCGGGGCTGATCGGCTCGTCGTCGTCGCTCCCGAAGGGACGAGAGTCGGGTGGGCCATCGACGGCGCGACCATCTCGGACGACGGACGGCGGATGACGCTGACCGAGCTCAACGACGGTCGTGTCGTGACGTTTGTTCCCCGGGATACAGCGTTCGGGCCGCTGTTGAGTCTCCTCGCGGTTGGAGCGCTTCTCGGCCCCGTGCTGGCGGTGAAGGCGCTTGCATACATTACGCTCCCGGCAACGGTGTTTACTCTCTTGATCGGCGCTGCCGCCGGCGGCGTTGCCTGGCTTGACTGGGATTTCCGACGGGTACAGGGTTCTGCCGGCAGAGTACTCGCTGGTTTCGGTGCACTGGCGACAACCCTTTCGCTTCTCGCAGTTACGGGCGTTTTGCGGGTTGGCGGCGTAGCGGCGCCGCTGTTCGGTGCTGGCACTGCGCTGTTCTTGTGTGGAGTCGCCCTTTCACAGCAACGGATCCGCGAGCGCGCGAGTTATCGTACGGTCGTTGGCGGTACGGTGATCGGAGCGGGCATCGCCCTCGGAGTGACGATAACGGCGGCGCCGCTGTTCGCCCGGAACGGATTCACGCTCCCGGTGCTGTCCGCTCTGTTGGTTCTTGGACCCGCGTTCGTCCTGTTCCCGGTCGGCTACGCAGTCGGCCACGGGAACCGCCGGCTGGCAATGAAAACTGCCGCTATCGGGTTCGTGCTGTCGGTGGTGCCGGTACTCCCAGTACTGCCTGCGCCCTTCGGCCTGGGCGTGCTTTTCATCCCTGTTGCCACAGCGGTAGCCGCCATCGTTGCTATCGCCGGCATGCCGATCTTCCTCGCCGGAGTCTCGCTCGGTGTTCCATCATCTGGCCGTTGACCGGTTCTCTAGCCGTGGCCGTAGTTCAGTGTCCACGGTTTAAGTCCGAACAGACTGGCGTAGACGTATCAAGTTGGGTATGAGACTGTGGCCACACCCGGATCTGATCGGCTGTATATGCCTTTGCCACACTATATTCTAGTCTTTGATACTTAGCCAACGATAGCATCTATGTCACCCGATTGTAGTTGTGTTACCAGTAGTACATAAGCACGCGTACCGAACAGCTGTACACAGTGTCACAAACGTATTCTAATCGTAGTCTCGATGACGAGATCACTGAGTACCGTGACCCCGTCCACAACGTCGACCCACTCTTTGTTAATCGCTGGTCACCGCGTGCGATGGCTGGTAATTCGCTTCCTGAGGATGACCTGCTGGCGCTGTTTGAGGCCGCGCGCTGGGCACCTTCCGCATTCAATAATCAGCACTGGCGATTCGTCTATGCCACCCGTGAGGACGACGAATGGGAGTCGTTCCTCGGATTGCTGAACGAAGCCAACCGCTCTTGGGCACGCGATGCTGGCGCGCTCATCGCCGTTTTCTCGAAGGTTTCCCTCGAGCACAACGGCGAACCCGCTGCGACGCGCTCTTTCGATACCGGCGCCGCGTGGCAGAATCTCGCTCTCGAAGGCACTCGGCGCGGCTTGGCTGTTCACCCAATGGCGGGCTTCGACTGGGACCGGATCCACGAATCCCTGGGCGTCCCGAAAGACGAGTTCGACGCCGAGGCGATGATCGCTGTCGGTGAACGCGCCGATCCCGAGACGCTGCCTGAAGACCTCAGAGAGCGCGAAGAGCCAAGCGGTCGGAAGCCACTTGACGAAATAGTCTTCAGCGGTCGGTTTGAGTGAGCGACAGACTGCGGTCTGTATAACACCCCGGATTTTCACGCTGGCCGCAGCGAGACCAATTATCTCTCCGATACCACTGGCTGCGCTGGCGACCCCCAGCAGTGGCTCAGCGGGGCGAAACGCGATTTCGGACCGAATCTGGCGGTATCGTGCTCCGTTCGGATCTGCTCCATTGCGCTGCTGAACTCTGGTCCGACCGCTCCTGTCTGCAAGTAGCTACTCTTATAAGCGTGGCTGCCAAAAACACTGTATAGGCGGCCACAGCGGTGGGGTTGCCTCCCGTACCCATCCCGAACACGGAAGATAAGCCCACCAGCGTTCCGGGGAGTACTGGAGTGCGCGAGCCTCTGGG
>JGI12329J12844_1000333_pt1 | contig 12244 bp, 13 predicted proteins | sample A23E3SouthBayCA_FD_12844 | JGI IMG/M metagenome (IMG submission 12844)
TCTCGGGGCCGGCAATAGAGAAGAAGCTAGCGGAGGTCTCGTTGGCGACAGCCTTCGCAAGCAGCGTCTTCCCGGTGCCGGGCGGGCCGTGGAGCAGAACCCCCTGTGGCGGCTCGATGCCGAGCTTCTTGAAGATCTGGGGGTGTTTCATCGGCAACTCGACCATCTCTCGCACCCGCTGGATCTCGTTTTGCAGCCCGCCGATATCCTCGTAGGTGATGCCGCCGCCGGTTTTCTCGAAGCCGGAGATCGGTTCCTCGCGGAGTTCCACCTCGGTGTCTTCGGTGATGAGACAGACGCCCTCGGGCTCGGTCTCGACGGCGATGAGCGGGATGGCCTGTCCGGGCGAGCGCATGAACGGGTGGTTCGTCGAGGACATCACCGGGACGATGTCGCGCTCGACGACCGGCCGTTTCAATATCTGCCGCTTAACCATGCCAGCGGCGTCGGAGCCGAACTGGACCGACGCTTCCTCGGGCGGCGCGAGAACGAGCTTGTCGGCCTTCTCGGCCTCGGCCTTCCGGATTGTGACGCGCTCACCAATACCCACGTCAGCGTTCTGGCGCGTGAAGCCGTCGATGCGAACAGTGTCAGTGTTCCAGTCCTGCCGGTCGGCCCGCCACACCTTGGCCGCGGTCGTGTCGCTCCCCTCTATCTCGATGATGTCTCCGGGGGAGAGCTTGAGATGCAACAACGTATCGGGGTCGAGTCTGGCGATACCGCGTCCCGAGTCGTTCGGGTACGCCTTCGCCACTTCCAATTGAACTTCGTTCATAGTAGAGCCTGCTTACAATGAACTCGGGTAGCCCCGGAGATATGCTTTATGCTACCGGCGGCCAAGACGCAGGGCGACGGGTTTATATGGAACCTAATAGCACACCGCACAGTAGGGCTAATAGCCACCGGTCTGGGTTGCCGTGACACAGGCTGCCGCCATCGCCGCGTTTCATAAGGCTGGACGCGATAGCGCCGGTATGGTATTTCTCGTTCCCTTCGATGGGTCACCGCTTGCAGATGCGGCACTCAACCGCGCCGTCACCTACGCTGAAGCGCTTGACGAGGACGTCGTCGCTGTCGCGTTTATTCCGACTGGCGCCGACTACGCCGAGCGCCGCCGCCGCGTCGACCCGACCGAGGACTTCGCCGCCGAAACCGCTGCGGACGACCTCCGGCGCAAGATCGAGGAGGCGACCGACGACTCTGAACTCCGCTACGACGACGTAAGCGCTCACTCCACCAGCGAACTGTCGACGACGATCAGACAGACCGCCCGCGACGTTGACGCCAACGTCGTGTTCCTCGGCAGCGACGACACCGAGGACATCGTCGTCCCTATCGGCGAAGTCACAGACGGCGAAGACTACGACGTCCACATCGTCCGCCGGACTTGAGGACGTAGCAAGAGGGCTTTTACTGGCGCGGCCTGACCCTCCGGGTATGCGAACACTCGCTTTCGACGGCCGGATGGGCGCGGCCGGTGATATGCTTCTGGGGGCGCTGCTGGCTGCCGGAGCCGACCGCGACGCCCTGTCGGTCGTTGAGGACGCACTGGATATCGAGTACGCTGTCTCCGAGGTGGACCGCCGCGGGATTGCTGCAACGCGTGTCGACGTGCTGCTGACCAACGCTGCTAGCGACGGCGATGGGTCTCAGGACCACGCTCACGACGGTCACTCGCATTCTCACACCCATGACGAGGGGCATGGCCACACTGAGGACGACGCACATGCTCACTCCCACGACGAGCACACCCACGCCGAGGGCCACGGCCCGAGCCGAACGTACGCTGAAGTCGTCGAACTCGTCGAAGGGATGGACCTGCCGGCGGCCGTCAGGGCGGACGCGCTGGCGATCTTCGAGATACTCGGCGAGGCCGAAGCGTCGGTTCATGGGACGGACCTTGACGACACACACTTCCACGAGGTCGGGGCTGACGACGCCATCGCCGACATCGTCGGTACCTGCCTCCTGCTGGATGATCTCGACGTCGAACAGGTCGTGACGACGACGCCGGCGACGGGGGGCGGCACCGTGGAGATGAGCCACGGTACCTACCCGGTTCCGACTCCGGCGGTAGTCGAAATCGCGGAAAAAAAAAAAACAAGCCGACTGGTCGCTGCAGGGTGGCCCCATCGACAGGGAACTCCTGACGCCGACCGGCGCGGCAATTCTCGCCCACATCGCCGAGGGAACTGAGTCGCTGCCGCCGCTCGACATCAACGCGTCGGGGTACGGCGCTGGCGGGTGGGATCTTGACGACCGCCCCAACGTCTTGCGGGCGATGGTCGGCGACAGCGCGGGGCGACTCCGCCGCGACGAAATCACGGTGCTTGAGACGAACGTCGACGACGCTCCGCCCGAGGTGCTTGGCGACCTCCAGCGCTCGCTCCCGGACATCGGTGCCCGCGATGTGTCGATAGTCCCGACGACGATGAAGAAGTCACGGCCCGGTCACATCATCAAGGTCATCTGCAGACCGGAAGACGCTGAACGGGTCGCGCGCCGTCTCGCAGAAGCGACCGGGACGCTCGGCGTGCGCGAATCCGGGGCCGGCCACCGCTGGGTCGCCGACCGGGAGTACGAGACAGTCGTACTCTCCGTCGATGGCGAGCAGTTCGAGGTCACGGTCAAGATCGCAAGTGACACCGACGGCACGGTGTTCGATGTGAGCGCGGAATACGATGACGCCGCGGCTGTCGCGGACGCGACCGGACTCCCCGTCCGCGAGGTGATGCACCGGGCCGAGCGGATGGTCCGGGAGTAACGCTATCCACTGTCGGGTTCACCCTCCTCGGTCGGACTATCGCTGTTGTGTTTGGCCAGCGCCTCCTCGACGGTGAGTGCACCGGTCGCGACCTGTCGGGCGAGTTCCTCGCTGATCGCCCGGTTCGTATCGCTTGCCTCCCGCGAGCGGTCTTTGATCTTCTGGAGTTCGCCGGCCGTGGGTTCGATGGTCCGGCTCTCGATTTCCTCGCCGTCGAGGCGAGCGATGTTGACCGCGGCCAGCACGTCGCTCATTCCGCGTGCGCCGGAACCGAGATACGGCGTCGTCCCCGTTTCGTCGACCAGCTCCACCGGCACAGACTGGATCTCGTCGATGAGACGCGCACCGACGAGTCGCGCGCCGTCGCCGATGCGAACGACCGGGTCGACCGCGTCTTCGACTTCTTCCCGAACGATTTCGGTGATGTCCGCTGCGGGCACCTGAAACGCCGCGACGACCATATCGCCGTGGAGAATCGCGACGCCCGGCCGTTCGCCGGGGTCGATACCGATGACGGTGCGGCCGTCACCACCCCGAAGCGTCGAGATAACAGCTTCGACGGCTCGACGCGGTGTGTCCGGGTCAGCCTGCACGAGGTCGACGCCATCGGGGATTTCGACCGATTCCCCGGCCGCGATGACCGCGACCGCCGCCTCCTCGGGCCATTCGTCGCCCGGTTCGATGGTTGTGAACGCCACGCCACGGTCGCGTAGCTCGTTGACGACACCGTGGTACACTTCGAAGTCCGCTGTGGCGACGACAATCACGGCCGGATTTCGGTCGCCGATTACTTACAGATGTGGGAGTCCGTTGGTCCGCGTGTCTGTTGCAGATAATCGCTTGACGCGTGCTGATACATCTATGTAGAGATCTCTCTGCTTCCGATTACGTTTGACTGGGTTTTTATAACAGCTGAATGAACTGTTAGTGATGCGTCCGGCGGCCAGCACTGGCGGAGCGAGTACGGCGTCCGACCCGCTGTTCGGTGGTATCAGCGGTGCCTATCTTGGCTTGCTTCTGGCACCGCCGGTGCTACCGGTTCTGGAGCGGGTCGGCGTCACCGAAGCCTGGGCGCTATACCTCGCGCTGGTCGGGACGTTCGCTGTCGTGACCACTGTAACGGGGTGGGTGCTCTCCGGTCGACCAACAGTGGCCGTCACACTCGGCGCGACTCGCGCGCGCTGGTCTCCGGTGGCGATAGCGGCCGTGTACGCCGCCGTCGGCTTTGCGTCGCTGGGGATGAGTGGTGTCAGTGGCGTGCTGGCGTTTTTCTTCGGCCTGCTGGCCTTTTTGTTCGGAATGGCTGTCGCGGTTATGTCACAGACGCGGTACACCGCGGCAGTCACCGCAGGGGCGGAGGAGTTGACTCGCTGGCGGGCGAGCTGGCCCGAGTCCGCACAGCGGCGGCGGTTGTACATCGGTGGGGCCATCGCGGGCGTCGCAACTGTCGGCTTCGCCATCGGCGCAGTGTTCGATATCGCCTTGCTCCAGTACACCAGTCAGGTGCTGTTCCCGTCCGGGTTCGTCCTCCTCTCGACGGGCGGAACCCGAACCGCCGTTGCGACCGAGAACGGCCTTGAAATCAGATTGCCGGTCGCCAGACGGTTCTATGCCTGGGAAGAACTAGAATCCTACGACCTCGACGCCGAATCGCTCGTTATCACCCGCAAATGGGGGGCAGACCTGCGGTTTGCAACAGCCGAAATCGACGACGTGTCCCTCGCCGAATGGACGCTGGCCGAGCGGCTTTCGGACGACTGACAGCAGTGCCGTCAGGTACCAGTGTTTTTACCCGAACCTGCCCAACCATTGCCCGTGAGTGAGTACGTCTCGACTGGGTGTGACGCGATTGACGACCTTCTGGGTGGTGGGCTGGAGCGCGGTGCGGTCACGCAGGTGTACGGCCCGCCAGCGGCCGGCAAGACAAACTTCGCCCTTTCGGCGGTGATGGAAGTCGCCGCCGCCGGCGACGCGGCGCTGTACATCGACACCGAAGGCCTCTCGGCAGACCGGATGGAGCAGGTCGCAAGGGGCCGCGCACGTGGGACGGCTCAGACTGTGGACGACCTCGCCGGTCGACTCATCATTACGGAGGCACTGGACTACGACGAACAGACCGAGGCTGTCCAGGACGCCGCCGAGTTCGCCGCCGAAGTCGAACTCATCGTACTGGACAGCGCGACCGGGTTCTACCGGCTCCGCCGGGACGACGAGGACGGCGGCGAGACACTACGGGACGTGGCCCGCCAGATTACTCACCTGCTCTCGCTGGCCCGCAAGCACGACATTGCCGTCCTGTACACCAATCAGGTGTTCACCGACCCGGACAGCGACCGCTCGACGGCGCTTGGCGGCCACACCCTGAACCACTGGTCCGGCGCAATCGTCCGTCTGGACCGGTTCCGCGGCGGCAACCGTCGCGCCACGCTGGAGAAACACCGCGCCAAACCGGCCGGCGACACGGCCCAGTTCCGTATCACCGACTCGGGACTCGTGGGCGACGACACGCCCGAAACGCCGCAGTAGGTCGCTCGAATCTCGACACCGGGCTCGGGCTCGCGCCGTCGCGCCGACGGCCGCGTCGTAAGCGCGAGGGATGAGTCGCACAGGCGAGCGAAGCGAGCCGAGCAACGCAGTCGGCTGGGGAGGCGTGTGGTTGTCGCTGCTTCGTGGTGCTATGATTCAGGATGCATACCGCGCGAGCGGAGCGAGCGCGGTTTCACTCCGAGCGCGTTCGTAGAACGCGACTCAGAGGTCGTTTTTAGCGTAGATTTTTGCAAAGGGGGTTCCCACAGCGCCGCAGGCGCGAGGAAACCCCTGCAGTAAAAAGGTACTTCAGTAGATGAGGTCGTCGTCGTTCTCGACCATGTACAGCGTCCGCGCGGCGATATTGACGGCGTGGTCCCCGACCCGCTCGATGTCACGAATCGTCAGCAGGAGCCGGGACACGTCGGCCATCAGTTGCTCGATTTCGGCTTCGCTGGAGTCGGCGTCGATTTCGCGCTCGATGAGGTCACGAACGACCATCTCGGAGGCGGCTTCACACCGTTCGTCCACCTCGTCGTCGATGTCGGCGATGGTATAGCACTGGTCGGCATCCTCGCTGCCGTAAGCGTCCATGGCGTTCTCGACCATCTCTATCGTCACGTCGGCAACGTCCTGTATGTCGACCTCGGGATACACATCGCGGTCGGCCTCAAGCGAGTACTCGCCGAGGTTCGTGGCGAGGTCACCGATCCGTTCGAGGTCGGTAATGATCTTGAACGACGCGGCGATAAAGCGGAGATCGGATGCGACTGGCTGTTGCAGCGCCAGCAGGTCGATACAGTCCTGTTCGAGGTCGAGATACAGCTGATTGATCTCGTGGTCGCCCTCAATGACCTCCTGGGCCATCGCTTCGTCTTTCTGTTCGAGCGCATCCAGCCCAAGCCGGAGCCGCTCGAGGACGATCTCTGACATATAGAGGACATCCTCGCGGAGCGAGTTCAGCCCCTCCTGATAGGAATCGCGTGGCATAGTCCGGAATGTGCTAGTGGTATGCATCAGCCTTTCCTTTCTCCCAATATCTCCCGATACCGGCCGGCGTCGCGGTGCGGCGGACGTGCTATGCAGGGACAGGCTCACTCGACGGCAAGAAACGATTATTATGGCGCGGTCTCGGCGTCGTTACGGGGATGAATGGCAAGCGTCGTTGCGTCGCCGAGTGCCGTCCCGCCCTCAATGCGTTCGACACGCAACACCACATCTTGCGGCGTTGCACAGCCACAGCTCACGAACTCGGCCCACTCCTCGCCGACGGCCACCGGGCCGCCGTGGGCGCGTCGGAGGTACTGTTGATAGGTGTCCCCGCGAAGTTCGTCAACGATCCACGCGGTATCGACGCCGGACCACGGGTCCCCATCGGCGGCGCTGGGGGCAAACGAGAGCACGATACGGTCCGCAACGGGAGCCATACACTAATTACGGCGGGAGACAGGCTTAGTCCCTTGGGAGCCCCACTCAGAACGGTTACAATTTGTCGTTGACCGCTTCCAGACAATCGGCGTCAACGAACACTACGACGTGGTCGCCAGGTTCGATGACGGTATCACCACGGGGGATGACCAGTTCGCCGTCGCGGCTGATAGCCCCGATGACTACGCCGGTCGGCAGTTCCTGTACTGATTCCTGAATTGGCCGCCCAGCGAGGACGCTGTCGGCGGCTATCTCGATTTCTAGCACCTCGGCGCGGTCGGATTCGATGATGGCGACCTTTGTCGCGTCGTACTCCCGGGTGAATCGCGTGATCTCTTCGGCGGTCGTCTCACGGGGATTGACAGCCACATCGACGCCGACAGCCTCAAACAGGTCGACGTACTCGCCAGAGTTGACGACGGCGACGGTTCGCTCCGCACCGAGTCGCTTGGCCAGCAGTGTCACCAGGAGGTTCTTTTCGTCGCTGTCGAGCGTCGCAACCACGGCGTCGGCGTCTGAGACGTGTTCCCGTTCGAGGAACTCGCTATCCGTTGCATCACTCTCTAGCACGGTTGTTCCCTGCAGGTCCTCCGCAAGCTCACGCGCCCTGTCGTGGTCTTGCTCGATGAGCCGTGGTTTGATCCCACGATCCTGCAGCAGTCGTGCGGTGTGATAGCCGACATCGCTTCCACCAACAATAACGACGTTCTGCGTCGTCTTTGACTCCGGTGTGATTTCAGACGCAAACAGACGAACGCTTTCACAACTACCGATAACGATGATGTCGTCTCCTTCCCTGATAACGGTCTCTCCGCGTGGGATAATGACTTCGTCACCGCGCAGCACGGCAGCGAAGGTTAGTGACTCGTAGCGGTCGGCCTCCGCGACGGTCTGGTCCGCGATCGGGCTGGATTCACGCACCTCGAACTCACCCATCTGGACCTGTCCGTCGACGAATGTTTCCACGTCGCGCGAGCCTGGAAGCCCGATTACTCGGGCGATATTCTCCGCAGTGAGCAGGTTTGTCGCAACCATGTGGTCCACACCGAAGGCGCCCCCGGATTTTTCCCAGGTCCGGAGGAACTTCGCACTCTTGACGCGGGAAATGGTGAACGGGTCAGCGGCCGTTATCGCCGTCCCACAGGTGACGATATTCGTTTCGTCATCGTCGGTGCTGGCGATGAGTACGTCGGCTTTCTCGATACCAGCCTCCGAGAGCGTGTCGAGTTCCGCACCGTCTCCTTCGACACCGAGTACGTCAGCCTCGTACATCAAGGCCTCAACGCGGTCAGGGTCAATATCTACGACGGCGACTTCGTGGCTTTTCGCGAGGCTTTCAGCGATGTTCGAACCGACCTCGCCCGCACCGACGATTACGATATACACGGCTGCGCCTCCGCCTGATACATATACACCAGCTTTCCACTGACACGTGAAGTGTATTTTCATCCGAGCGGCGAGCCCGGTCTTCCGGGGTAGACAAGCTACCAAACCCGGCACAGATGCTGCTCCGTCGGTGAGGTGTAGCCTTCGAGGCGCTTACGGCTCATCTCTGAGCGGCACGTCTAACCAGGGACAGAGGGCTGACCGACGTTGGAACCGTTCGACCGAATCGAACGACTCTTTCGTCTCTTCGATCGCCTTTCGCATACTGGCGTAGTCGGTCATACGACACTCTCTCTGTCTCCCCACCGTTTGATTATATGCTTCTTTACGCCCGCTATCTCCCTGGTAGACGCGTACTTCTGCCGGCCAGTTCAGGGAACCAGCGTCAAAAACTGTGCCACAATAGCTACACGGGTCTTTCGTCGCGGCCCTGTCTAACACGCAGCGGCCGTCTGACGGACTGCTCAGTACAGTACCAGGTGGCTACTACCCCATCGCTGATCAGTATAGTGTCACTTCTGGCCGAACAGACAGGCTTAGCGACTAATGGCGGACGCAAGTATGAGGACGAGGCAGTGAACGGCGACGAGTCCGAGAAGCAGTACCGTTCTGGCCGCCGGTGGACTCACGACCGCGGCTGCGCCTATCGCCACCGTCAGGACACGCACGACGGTCTCGCGTCGGAAGCTGTCGCTTGACTGCTCCTCGGTTGTGCGGGCCGCTTCGAACTGATCTCTGATAGCGCCGAATCTGGGGCCCTGACAGACCTGCTTTTGATCTTGCTCGTACTCGACCAGTCCGACAGCGTCGAGCTTGGGCAGGTGTGTCTGACAGAGTGAAATGTACACACTGTCGTAGAGCTCGTCACTATCGGTTTCTGCATCGGCGACAATGCTTGCGACCTGCTGGCCCAGTGCACTGACGGATAGCGCTGTCTCGTGTTCGGCAAGACAGTGCAAGCATACGCGGCGGCGCTCGTTACCGAGAATATCGAACATCGTCGCATCATCAAGGCCGGTCTGGTCTGGCGGCTCCGTCGTTTTCCCGGTCGCAAGGACAGCGTCGAGTCCCACTGTCGGTCGCATATATTATGCCCCCTCGGATGGACCGCTGTGTGCACACATCTGTCCAGTACGTAGCTTACCGCACCGCATCGAGAGCGGCACGTAGCCGGTCAGCAAGCGACTGCGGTGCTGACAGTGACAGCCGATGGCTCGCCGCCAGTGCTACAAACACCACACTCACGACGAGCGCGACTGCGACGCCTGACACTGTGGTCCCGCTGAGTGCGAGTCCACCGACCGCAATCAGTGTCGCACACGCGGTCCCAAGATACCGACCGGACCACCGCTCACCGGCCGATGTGTGAGCAGCTGTCCGAGCGTGCTCAGTGACTGACTCGGTCGACGGCGTCGACTCCGCAGCCGTCGTCGACAGAAGCGTTGGCTCCTCGTCGAGATATTTATCGAAGGAGTTCGCGAGCGCGGTCGCTTCGACGAGTCCCCGGTCCTGGTTGTAGTTGATGACGCCCGCATCGTCCATCTTTGGGAGGTGGGACTGGTACAGCGCGATGTAGACGCGCTGGCGCTCTTTCGAGCGGAGCGAGTCGACCGTCGTGTCGTGTTCCAGCGCCGCGATGTGTTCTGCGATGTCGCTCATATCAGCCGGCTCATCGCCGGGGTGCTCGTGGAGGTACTTGAGGACCAGACGGCGACGGCGACACTGGAGAACATGGAAGAGGTCGTCGCGGGTGAGTTCGTCGTCCGATGGGGAGTCCGCAGACGGTGACTCGTCTGTCACGGACTCCTCAGCCTCGGTTGCCGTGGGTTCGGAAGTCGTTTCAGCTATCGACATGTGCTCTCCTTATCCAGCACCCGACATATACCGGGTCGACTGTTCCGCCGATTGCGACTGTTTCATCGATTTAGCGGGCCTGTAATGCTGACTTACCCCGGCAACGATACGATTGAAACGGCCGCTGAAGCCCCTATCAGCCCATATTTCGGTATTTCTGCACAGGTGTTACTGTCTATTACTGTTTCACGCACCATACTGAATTGTTTCACCGTTTCGACGGTAGTTAGTGTATTCTATTTTACATATTTGAGATGTGTTAGGTGCTAAAATCAGGCTGGTTCTGCTGTTTTCCGGGCTTAGAAGGCCTAAAATCGGGAACGAAGCGTACGTTTATATCTGCCGGACGGTGTCGTAGGCCTATTCCGGACCACCGTGGCAGCGGCGGACAGGTGTGTTCGGCGGAGACTCACCCCTCACTGTGGAGTGATGCCACTGGCAACCCAGCTACCCCGGTCTGTGAGCCGGCTTACCCACCGGGCGTTGGCGGCTTAATATCGCCCGCATGGGGCGAGTTTGCCGCTGCAGGCGTTGCCCGCTCCAGACAGATGAGGTTCTCCCTGCCGAGACGTATCTTGACGACTTCGTCCTCGTCGACCATCCGCGAAAGGAGACGGCTAACCTTCGCTTTCGACCAGTCTGTTGCCTCAACGATGTCGGTCTGGTGCAGACGGCCATTCTCGACTTGCAGCATCAGCTTCACGAGTTGTGCGTCAGGGGTGAGTTCCCGGTCGGCGTGCTCGAAGGCTTCAGCTGCGGTGCCCACGTCGATGTCTGGACCGTCAGCTTCGGCCACCCTGTCTGTCGCCTCGATTTCACGATTGACCTCGATTATCTCCCGGTCCAGTTCGAGGCGGCGATAGATGAACAGTCTGGCCGCCGCGGAGAGTCCCGTGACCCAGTCACGCCTGATCGCCGCGACTGTCAGCCCGATCCCGATCAAGAACCCAAGAAGCGAACTCGTCACCCAGGCTGGCGTCAGCACGCTGTTTGGGTTCGTTCCCCAGGCGACTTCCTGGGGGTCGGTCAGGAAGTCACCGTCCGAATCGACCGCGAGCGGGTCCGTTCCAAGGTCCGAAACTTCCTGTCCATCGTTGAGACCGTCGCCGTCCGTATCGACGGTGGTCGGGGACGTGCCAGCCGCCAGTTCCTTTCCGTCGCTGAGACCGTCACTATCTGTGTCACTCTCGGTGGGTTCGGTCCCCGCCTCAAGTTCTGTCCCATCTGCTATCCCATCACCGTCAGTGTCTGCGACCGTCGGGTCGGTGCCCAGGGCCAGCTCCCTGCCGTCAGCGACCTCATCAGCGTCGGTGTCGGCCTGTACCGGGTTCGTACCGATCTCCAGCTCCCGACCGTCGACGACGCCGTCGTCGTCCGTGTCTGCGTCGGTCGGATCGGTCTCGCCAGACGCCTCTCGCTGGTCGGACAGCCCATCGCCGTCAGTATCGGCGACGGTCGGATTCGTTCCGAGTGCCAGTTCGCGTTCGTCCGAGAGCCCGTCGCCGTCCGTGTCGCCCTGTCGCGGGTCGGTACCCTGTTGAATCTCAGCCCTGTCACTGACACCATCTTCGTCAGTGTCTGTGGCCGTTGGGTCCGTCCCGTGCTGGTGGACCTCTGACCCGTCCAACAGCCCGTCACCGTCAGTGTCGGTGTCAGTGAGGTTCGTCCCTCGGGCCACCTCGTTGCTGTTGTTGAGCCCGTCATCGTCAATATCACCGGCACGCTGAATCGGCTGCAAAGGCACCGACCGCGTATCCAGCGTGGCGTTAGAACTCGTGTTGCGCAGAGAGATAGAGAGATCATCGAGTCCCGCCCTTCCGGGGGTCGTGAGAGTTGCAGTTCCGTTCGGGCCGACCGACGTACACGTCGCTGACCTGTTCGCACGCGCACAGACTGTGAGATTTTCTTGCGGCGACGTAACTGTTACCGCGATCCGATACCCGCTGACCCGCTCGCCGTCTATTTGTTCCCAGACGAATGCACCCCCATTCGGTCCGTCTGCGGTAGCCTGTGTTGGCTCCACCGACTGTATCGCTGGCGCCGTTTCGTTGCCCGTCGCTGTGTATTCAGTATACTGCCCGGCGTCCGCTGCAGCAGCGACACCACGGAGACGGACGCGACTGTCAAGAGGAGGAGTAAAGCGCAGATCCCGCTCACGATCCGGTGTCTCATACAGTACGGGTGTCACAGCGCGACAATATCCTTTTTGGCACATAGCCTCTTTGTCACTTCTGACCACACCTGATAATTCAGCGATAATTTGTGGCGCGCCCCGACTACTTACTC